>Ga0208902_1000031_pt1 | contig 113019 bp, 87 predicted proteins | sample AntAceMetag02UKH_FD_184767 | JGI IMG/M metagenome (GOLD analysis project Ga0208902, IMG submission 184767) | Saline lake microbial communities from Ace Lake, Antarctica - Antarctic Ace Lake Metagenome 02UKH (SPAdes) (version 2) | ecosystem: Environmental > Aquatic > Non-marine Saline and...
GGTTCAATTTCAGGGGCTTACTCAGAAAAATCAAAGAAGAAATTCTTTGGTCACTATTTTTAATAGACAAAATAATGAGAGACAAAAGATTAAATATGTGTTATATTTGTTCGTAAGGATTGACTAACTAATTATACAAGTAAAGATGTACGGAAGGCAGTTATTGAAGAAACTACTTATCTTAAAAATGGAGAGATTAGAAAAAAAGGATTAATAAATGTACCTCTTGATTATGATGATTTTAAAAATGCCAATCTTGACAGAGTTTATTGGAATAACATACATGTAGTTAGTGGTGATTTTAGAGGTGCAAGTTTTCGCTCTGCACATTGTAATGGATCTGATTTCTCAGGTTCTGATTTCCGATTTAGTGATGTAAGATGGACAGAAGCGAATAACGCAATATTAAATAATTGTGATTTTAGTCGTGCAACTTTATTTCGTATGCATGTTAACGGTTCCAATATGGAAGAATCTGATTTTAGAGGTGCGAATATGTTTGGAGTTATAGGTCATAGAGCAAATTTTAGAAACTGCAACTTTACTAATTCTCTGATGAAAGAATCAGAGTTTACTGATGCAGATTTTACCGGTAGCATAGCAGTAAAGGTAAAATTAATTATTTCTGTTTTTGCTGGTGCAAAGATGGATTCGACTGATTTAAGTTATTCTGATTTTACTGGTGCAGGTTTGGAAGAAGTTAGTTTCATTAACGCCAGAATAATTGAAGGTGATTTTAGAGGTGCACATTTACAGGAAGCTAACTTTACCGGAGCAGATTTAAAAGGGTGTAACTTTTTTGCTGCAGAGTTTGTAAATACTATCTTTACGGATGCAATTAATATCCCTGAAGGTATTGAAGAACTAATTGTTGATGGTAAAATTACAGGTGTATGCAGTGTTGGTGGTAATGATGATTAAATATGAAGGTTCTTTTTCTTTACATATTGTTACTGATAATTTTTCCTAACTCGGCATTTTCATATTCGAGTATTATAGGCGAAGAAAACGCAACAAAGAGTGATACAATTGTTTATGAAATTGATATTGAGAAAAGTAGACTTGACTGGTATTGTGATATTCATGATGGCTATATAATGTTAGATAGTGGTTATATTACAATTTATAATAATGAAATTATTGCCGGAAGATTTGTAATTTGTATGGAAAGCCTTATTGATCTGGATATTATTGATTATGAGTTAATGAGAATAACCTTCGAGAATACTCTTAAATCCATTGAGTTTTTTAATACGGCTAAATTTCACCATTCTGTTTTTGAGTTCGATTATGTTCAAAAAACTAATTCTGGGTATAATATTACAGGAGAACTTGAATTAATGAGCGTAGTTCAATGTATAGATTTTGATGCTGAATTTGAGTTTAGCAATGATAAGCTTATTGCAACATCCGACAGTATTACTATTGACCGCACTCATTGGGGAATAACATCAATGTCGAAAGATGATGCTAAAAGTGATAGAAGTTTTATTGTGCCCAATGAGATTGGTATTGTTGTTCACTTGGTTGCTTACGAATACTCTAACTCTCAATAACTGAAATTATAATACACATTATATTTCAAATTATATTTTCTGATACCGCTCTGACATTAAGGCAGACAAGTAATATTGTATATTATGTTTCCCAAAAAAAATAAATATAGCTTTCTTGAGTTCCTTCAAATTTTGAGTATCGATGTTGTATTTGGTACACTTGCTATTGGATATATGGCGACGAGAATTTTAAATGTAGTACCTACTCCTTGTTGGTGGATTATTTTAGCTCTTTCTGTTTGGGTTATCTATTCACTTGATCATATTGTTGATAGTTTTAAAAAAAAAGGTGACGCAGTAATTATAAGGCACAGGTTTCATTATATTTATCGAAAACCTATACTTATAGTAATTACTATTGCCGGATTGATAAGTATAACTTTAAGCATATTATTCCTTGAAAAACAAATTATATATAGTGGATTAATATTAACATTATTTATAGCAATCTATCTATGTTCAATTTATGTTTCTAATAAGAAAAAAACCATCTTATTACAAAAAGAGCTTTATATTGCCCTGGTATATACAACAGGTATATTCTTAGCTCCAATTTATTGGTACCAACAGTTGCCACCCTACCCTATTTTGCTGATCATTTTCATTATTTTTATACTTGCCTGGTTTGAAGGAATAATGATATCATGGTTTGATTTTGATAATGATATTAATGACGGACACTGCTCATTTACTGTTATAGTTGGTAAAAAAAATACGAGAAGATTTCTTTTAATTGCTCATTCATTAATAGAGTTTATAATGATAACAGCTTTATTAATCACCAGCGATAGCATTGTATTTTACGTTTTACTGATTAATCTGATAATGAATCTAATGTTGGGACTATTATTTTATTTCCACACAATAAAATAAGTGCTAAATATCATAGGCTAATTGGCGAATCCATTTTCCTGCTCCCTGTTCTGGTATTTTTTGTTTGAAGTTTCAGAGGATTGGATGGCTCATATTATCATATTTATTCAGAAACAAATAAAAAATAGAGGTATATTATTTAGCAATTTTAACCCTCAAATTTCTTATTTTTGCACTTTCTAAAATCATTTCTAAGAATACATGAATAGAATCATTACTTACATATTTTTAATCATTTTAATTTTGTTGTTAATTTTTGGTTTTGACAAACTACTAATCAACAAACAAAGCCAATTGCCCGGCACAAATGAACAATATTACAAAATAGTATCAGTATCAATACCAGATACACTCTTTTTTGCAGGAGAGGAAATGCCTTTGGATATTTTTTATGTAAAAGAAGCTTTGGATCGTGAATTATCTGTAAATACTTATTGGCACTCATCAACTCTCCAGTTAATAAAAAAATCATACAGGTGGTTTCCTCTTTTTGATTCTATTTTGAGCGCAAATGGAATACCAGCAGACTATAAATATCTAGCAGTTATAGAGAGTGGCTTAGATAATGTAGTTTCTTCATCAAATGCCGTGGGTTACTGGCAATTTTTAAAGGGTACTGCTCGAGATTATGGATTGGAAGTAAACAAGGAAGTTGATGAAAGGTATAATATTGAAAAATCAACTGAGGCTGCCTGTAAGTATTTCCTTGAAAGTTATGAAAAGTTTGGCAATTGGACATTGGTTGCAGCTGCATATAACGCAGGAAATAAGGGAATTACCAAACAGATGGAAAGACAAAAATCAGTTTCATATTATGATTTGCTTTTGTCGGATGAAACTTCAAGATATGTTTATCGAATTGCAGCAATGAAGATTATACTTGAAAATCCCGAAGCATATGGTTTTTATATTGAAGAAAGCGATGTTTATCTTCCTATTAAAACCCATGATATAATCATTGACAATAAAGTTGATGACTTAGCTGATCTGGCTCATGCTAATGGAATTAGTTATAAAATCCTTAAATATTTTAACCCCTGGCTTCGACAAAACTATTTGAAAAATAAGAAGAACAAAACTTATTATATTCAAATCCCGGATGCACCTTACAATATTACACATGAGGAAATAATACTTAATCAGAACGGAATTATAACTAATAAGTGATTGAGTAAATGACTGAGCAAAAGAATAATGATAAAGGGCAGATAGAGGTTTTGGGAGCAAGAGTTCATAACCTTAAAAATATTGATGTAGTTATTCCCAGAAATAAATTTGTTGTTATAACCGGGTTAAGCGGAAGTGGTAAGTCATCGCTTGCGTTTGATACAATATACGCCGAAGGTCAACGGCGCTATATGGAAACTTTGTCAGCTTATGCACGGCAGTTTATTGGTAATATGGAAAGACCTGATGTTGATAAAATTTCAGGCTTAAGTCCCGTTATTTCAATTGAACAAAAATCAGTAAATAAAAACCCACGGTCAACTGTAGGTACTATTACAGAAGTATATGATTATCTTCGTCTTCTTTTTGCCAGGGCTTCGAAAGCATATTCGTACACAAGCGGTGAAATAATGGTTCAATATTCTGAAAAACAGATATTGGAATTGATACTTCAAGAATTTCATGGAAAAAGAATTTCTATCTTATCACCTCTTGTAAAAAGACGCAAAGGTCATTATAGAGAACTTTTTGAACAAGTAAGGCAACAGGGATTTTTAAAAGTAAGAATAGATTCAGAGATTCGTGAAATTGCATTTGGCTTACAGCTAGATCGTTATAAAGTTCATGATATTGAAGTTGTTGTTGACAGGCTCAAGGTAGGTAGCAAAGATAGCGATAGGTTAAAAAGAGCAGTAGTCTCAGCCATGAAGCTGGGTAAAGGATCATTGTTGATAATAGAGGAGGAAAATGATACCCTAAGACATTTTAGTAGTAAGTTAATGTGCCCAACATCAGGTGTGTCGTATGATGAACCGGAACCTAATTCATTCTCCTTTAATTCGCCATACGGTGCTTGTGAAAACTGTAACGGACTGGGCTTTGTTAAGGAAGTTGATCTGAAAAAGATAATGCCCAACCCCCAATTAAGTATAAAACGTGGTGGTATTGCTCCTTTGGGAGAATATAAAAGCAATTGGGTTTTTAATCAAATTGAGGCTATTAGCTTAAAATTTGGATTTACATTAAACACTCCAATAAGTGAAATTCCGGAGAAAGCTATTCAAACCATATTGTATGGTTCAAATCAAACATTTGAAGTAAAGAAAGAATACCTCGGAATCACCTCAACCTATACTCTTTCGTTTGAGGGTGTGGTAAAATATATTGAGAACTATAGTGGCGAAAATTCATCCCAGATATCTAAGAAATGGGCAGATGCCTTCATGAACAAGAATACTTGTGATGTTTGTGGTGGAGCGCGATTAAAAAAAGAATCATTAAACTTTCTTATTGGCGGACGAAATATTGCAGATTTGTCTAATATGGATCTTACTAGTTTGTATTCATGGGTGGATACCGCTGAAGAAGATATGGATGACAGGCAAAAAACAATTGCCCATGAAATACTTCTAGAGATTAAAACAAGACTCAGCTTTTTACTAGATGTTGGTATTGGCTACCTTAACCTTTTCCGATCTGCAAGAAGCCTATCCGGTGGTGAGTCACAGCGTATTAGGTTAGCTACTCAGATAGGTACTCAGTTAACAGGAGTACTATATATTCTTGACGAACCAAGTATTGGACTTCATCAACGCGACAATCTTAAGCTTATTAAAGCATTAAAAAATCTTAGGGATATTGGAAATTCTGTTATTGTTGTTGAGCATGATAAAGAAACAATATTGGCTGCAGACCATATTATTGATATTGGTCCTGGTGCCGGACGGCATGGTGGTGAAATTGTTGCCGAAGGAACACCTGAGTTAATAAAGAATAATGGTAGCATAACCGCTGACTATCTGGTTGGTAAGCGGAGAATTAATATTCCTAAGGTAAGAAGAGAAGGAAATCTGAAAAATATTATCTTATTTGGTGCAACAGGCAATAATTTGAAAAATGTTGATATTAGCTTTCCTCTGGGAAAACTAATTTGTATTACAGGGGTTTCGGGTAGCGGTAAATCTTCATTAATAAATAATACTCTCTACCCTATTCTTAGTAATCATTTTTATCGTTCACTAAAAAATACTTTGCCCTATACTTCTATTGAAGGAATTGAAAATATTGATAAGGTTATCGAAATTAACCAATCACCAATAGGACGCACTCCACGATCTAACCCTGCAACATATACAAAGGTTTTTGATGAAATAAGGAAACTATATGGTAGTCTGCCGGAGTCGAAAATAAGAGGATATAAACCAGGCAGATTTTCTTTTAATGTTAAAGGTGGACGTTGTGAAACATGTAAAGGTGCAGGAGTTGAAACTATTGAAATGAATTTTCTGCCGGATGTTTATGTCAATTGTAATGATTGTCAGGGCAAGAGGTATAATCGTGAAACACTGGAAGTTAGATATAGGGGTAAATCGATTAATGATGTGCTCAAAATGACAATTAATCAGGCAGTAAAGTTCTTTGGAAAAATACACTTTATAACAAATAAATTAATTGCATTGCAAGATGTAGGTTTAGGGTATATTACTCTTGGTCAATCATCAACAACAATATCAGGTGGTGAAGCACAACGAGTAAAACTTGCCACCGAACTGTCGAAAAAAGACACTGGTAATACTTTGTATATTCTTGATGAGCCTACTACCGGATTGCATTTTGAAGATGTAAAAGTTTTACTTGGTGTGCTAGATAAGCTTGTAGATAAAGGAAATACAATTATAATAATTGAGCATAATATGGAAGTTATAAAAGTAGCCGATCATATAATTGATTTAGGACCTGAAGGTGGAGAAAGTGGTGGCGAAATACTATGTACAGGCACTCCGGAAGAGATAGCAAACAATACAATCAGTAAAACTGCGTATTATATTAAAAGGGAATTAGAGGATATTTAACAAGAAATAATGGTTCTTGTACCCTGATTAATTTTAAAAAAACTAAATTATATTGATATGAATAATGACGAAATAATCAGGATGCGCAAAGAATTTAAACCAAAATCCTGGGCACAGATAAAAGCTCACGACTCATGGTCGGTATTTAAAATTATGTCGGAAGTTGTTGATGGCTATGAAACACTTGCCAGAATTGGTCCTTGTGTGGCAGTATTTGGTTCAGCACGCACTAAAATGGGTGACGATTGCTATAAAGATGCAGAGGAGGTTGCGTATCTTCTTACAAAGAAAGGTTTTGGCATTATTACAGGAGGAGGTCCCGGAGTTATGGAAGCTGCAAACAAAGGAGCACATATTGCCGGGGGTAAATCAGTAGGGTTAAACATTAACCTGCCTTTTGAACAAACAGCTAATAATTATATCGACCCTGATAAACTAATGCAGTTCGACTATTTTTTTACGCGTAAGCTAATGTTTATGAGATATTCTCAAGGTTATATTGTACTACCCGGAGGGTTTGGAACAATGGATGAATTATTTGAAGCCATAACGCTTATTCAAACTGACAAGCTTGTGAATTTTCCAATCGTACTAATAAATAGAGAATATTGGGCCGGACTAATAAATTGGATAAAAGAAAGAATGTTGAAAGAAGGAAATATAAACGAGGATGACTTGGAAATATTTCATCTGGTTGATACTGTGGAAGAAGCTGTTAATGTTGTTGATGAGTTTTACACAAAATATTCGCTTAAGCCTAATTTCTAGCCTGAAAAATTCATCACACAAATACGCGGAGACGCAAAGTGTTGGATATGAATAATTCTAAGAATGAGTTAGTTTGGACATATAAAAACTGAGTTTTTTTAAGAAAAAGTTTTTAATTTACGTATTATAAGCGACTTAGCGCCTTTGCGAGAGGTTTTGTGAATAATGCAGGCTAGTAAAATTAAGACTTTCTATTACCCATACTCAACCAAATCATACCGATAATAGCTGAAATAAGGGAAGCGGCCATAATACCAACTTTGGCAATTTGTTTAAAATTTTCATCCACAAATGCTAAATCGGAAATAAACATCGACATTGTAAAACCTATTCCGGCTAGAAAAGCAATTCCATATATCTGATTCCATGTAATACCTTCAGGTAGTACTGCAATCTTTAACCAAACAGTAAGGTGTGAGAATAATGAAATTCCAAGAAATTTACCTAAAACAAGTCCGGCAATTATACCAAGTGAGATAGGATGTATTATCATTTCAATAACACTGCCTTCAATATGAACCCCAGCATTACTTAGTGCAAAGACAGGCAGTATGAAGAAAGCTGTTATTGGGTGAAGTGTATGCTCTAGCTTTTGTAACGGGGTTTGCGCTCCATTATTCAGAATTTCAATTTCAGAAATAAAATGTGCCTGATTTTTAGTTAAAAGTGGATTTTTGCTAGGCACTTCTTTATTAAACTTATCTAAACATTTCGAAAGTTTCTTAACATATTCATTTTCACTAATTTTTGTTCGTGCAGGAATAGTGAGAGCGATTAACACACCTGCTATTGTAGCATGAACACCCGAAAAGACAAATGCCATCCAAACTCCAATAAAACCTACAATGGCATAGAACGATGTTCTTCTTACACCGGCAAAATTTGCTATTAATAAAACTCCTATAAAAAATGCAGCAGAGAGAAGTTCATTATAATTTATAGTATCGGTATAAAATATAGCAATTACCATTACGGCACCTAAATCGTCTGCTATGGCAAGGGCAGTTAAGAAGATTTTAAGATTTATATTTACGCGTTTACCTAATAATGCAAGAAGCCCAAGCGAAAATGCTATATCTGTTGCCATGGGTATTCCCCATCCGTGAAGATATTCAGGATAGTTAATAGAAACAATTGCATATACCGCCGCAGGAATTATCATTCCTCCTACTGCAGCTACAATGGGCATTGAGGCCTTTTTTATTGTTGAGAGTTCGCCGCCCATTATTTCTCTTTTTATCTCAAGTCCTATTGTGAAAAAAAACAGAGCCATTAAGCCATCGTTAATCCAATGATGTAAAGAGCCTATCATATTGATTTCACCCCATACAAAACCAACTTTTAATTCATGCCATAGTCGATGATATGATTCATAGTATGCTGAATTAGCCCAAATTAAAGCGGCAATTGTTATGAGAATTAATATTATTCCTCCATAGGCTTCCTCGCTTATAAAACGCGAAATTCTAAAAGTAACTACCGGCTTATTCTTCATATATACTTAAGTTTGATTTTAATAATAAGGAAAATTAAGTATTAGGTTACTAATCAGTATGGTTATTTTAATATTAATCAGTCAATTAAGAATTGCAATTTCTCCTTTGTGTTCCCTTTGTCATCCTTAGTGCTACTTTGTGGTTAAATTTTTACCATGAAGGCACACAAAGTACATCACAAAGATACGCAAAGTATAATATTTTATTAAATGTCAGTACATTATATTAACTATATGTTTATAAGAATAACACTGATTAGTAACAGTATTAGTTTTGCATATACATCTACAGTTTCATTGTTTTAATTACTCTCGGTATTGTTAAACCCTGAACTATTATTGAAAATGCAACTACACAATAAGTAATAAAAACAAAGAAATTTTTGTTATAAGCATCATCAATTGATAAAGCTAGGGCAAAAGCAAGAGCACCTCGTAACCCACTCCAAGTCAAAATTGTAATAATCTTAAAATTAATCCAAGGGAATTTCTTTTTATGTTTATACACGATTATGTATGGTAACAATACTGAAGTAAATCTGCCAAATAGCACTATTAATATTGCTAGGAATGCAGCTCCAAAGTTCATTTCTGATGGATCTACTATAACAATAATCATCATGCCAATCAATACAAACAAGCTACTATTAAAAATAGTGTCAATAACTTCCCAAAAACTATCAAGAAGAATTTTTGTATCCTTAATTGCCGAAGTATTTGCCCAGTTACCAATAATAAGGCCGGCAGCAACCATGGCAAGTGCACCCGAAATATCAATGAAATTTGCAAAAGCATAACCCCCTGTTGCAACAACTAATGTTACCATAACAGCACTCTTGGCATCATGTTTTAGTTTCTTCAGGAAAAGTATTGCCACCCATCCAATAATTAGTCCGAATGCTATACCACCAATTGCTTCCCGAAGAAATAATACAGCAGTTTCTGTATATGAAAAACTTCCTGCACCTCCTTTTATTAAATGCAATATTGTTATAAAAATCACAATACCTATTCCATCATTAAAAAGAGATTCACCCTCTATAGTTGTGCTTATATCTTGTCTAACATGAAAATTCTTAAAAATTGCCAATACCGCTATTGGATCAGTTGGTGAAATTAAAGCTCCAAATAACATACAATGCAAAAGAGGAATTGACAATCCTAGTAATCCAAATATATAATATGAAATTGTTCCAATGATAATTGTTGACAATAATGTACCTATGATTGCAAATACAAGTACGGGAACCCGTTCTTTATTAAGATTCTTAATATCAAGATGAATCGATCCGGCAAACAATAGGAAGCTAAGAATACCATTCATCAAAAAATCCTGAAAATCTATTTTTTCTACAAGTTCTGGGATAATAGCAAAGGTGAATGGAAAAAAATGTCGTATACCAATCATAATTATTGAAATAGAAATACCCAGAATCATTAAGCCAATTGTTAAAGGGAGTTTCAAATACCTGTAATTAATAAAAGTTAACAATGTTGCTAATGCCAAAAGAATCATAAAAGATTGATACATAATGCGATTGTCTAATTATTTGTTATTTCTCCAACTGATTTCTAAAATTTAATCAAATATATTGATTTTTTGAATATCCCTTTGTGATTGTAATTACCTTCAATACATTTGCAGAATAGATTTTTAGTATGTTTCGACTGATTTCCTTTCTGTTTGTTTTTATTGTTTACTACTCAGGTTACTCGCAGGTGTACTTTGAATCAAATACAATTATAAACGATAATATTACATATAACAAGCTTCAAGAAGATGGGTTTGGAAAAAAAATATTTTCAATAGTAGGTTCGGAAAATAATTTGGATGTCCGGAAAATATCACTTAATTTAAAAGCACGTTTATTAGTAAGGATATCACGTGACCCAGATCAAAAACTAACAGCGACAATAAGCCTTACAAAAGTAAACATGGAAGGGAATACTACGGTTCGCGATTTTAGTATTGATTCGTTGCTTTGGCCTACCGGGTTTAATGCAAAATTTACATTAAGCATTGGAAATCAGAAGCAAGATGTCATAAATATTTCAGGTTTAGCATCCGGACAACAACTAAAATTAGAAATAGCAGAGTATTTAATAACTAATGATGAAGAATTAAGTGCAACTATTTCAGAAATACAATTCAATTATGATGAAATGAAGTTTCAACAGCTTCAACGACTTAATGAAACTATTAGTTATTATTATTCATACGGAAAATTATTAGATAATCTTTTGAGCAATCATAACAAACGCTCTGTAAATAATAATCAAAGCGTTGAAGAAATTTTCATAAATAAAATTGAGGTAGACAGAGTTAGTAACTATATTGATAATCATAATTTTACTGTAATTCTTAATCTGAAAAAAAATGATCCAATTGAGTTTTTAAAAATTACAAAAAGGCTTCATCTCTTGTCAAAAAGAGTATCCACATTAACTAATCAACAATTCAAAGCTTCTGGTAGTTCCACATTAAACCCAAGTGAATTCTGTAAGTATTATGATAGATTTTCAACTCAATACTTAATTGAGGGTAGTTTATTACAGCCTGATGATGCCTCTGGATTTAGAGAAGTTGCAGTTATTGACGTAAACCTGGGTGCAAAAGATAATCTAAGCTCAATAATTGATTTTTATAATAGCAACATTTCTTTAGAACCATTAGAAATATACCAATGTATTTTTGATGAATTTGTTGATATTGCAAATGAGCTCATACTCGACGACAATTATACTGATGCGTTATTGCTACTTAAAAATTCTATAGTTATTAATAGTTGGGCAAAATTCCTAATAACTCAGAAATTTAATTCAACCATAATAGATGCTATTGATGGATTATCATCATCATATTTAAGAGTTGGAAATGTAGCTATTAACATACAAAATCAAGAAATTGCTTTAATATATTTTGCTAAAGCAGATGAAGTATTTGTGACAAACCAAAATATGATAATTGATATAAATCTGCCAGATACTTCTTTTGTTAATTATTTAGGATTGCAGTATGAAATTGCGATGAAATATATTGGCTTAAATGAATTTGAATTAGCTATTGACAGACTTAATCAGGCTAAAAATATATGTTCAAAAATAACTAACTCTAGTGCGTGCAAATCAATTGACACAGCGTTAATTTTAGCTCATATAGGGAATTTTGGTTCTATGTTAGAAAATCTTGAGGGTATGATAGTAAGTGGACAATACCCCGATGCATACGAACAACTTATGATTGCAAAGCAGTATAAATATGACAATAGTAAATATTTAAGGGATGATAATAGATTTAAAGAATTATCCTATTCCCTGTTTCTGGAATTTTTGCAGTGTGGTGAAATACTTATAGATGCAGAGCAACCAGAGGTGGCACTTGATAATCTATTAAAAGCCAGATCAATACAGCAAATCTTAAATCAAGATATAATTGAACTGGAAAGATTAATAAAGCTAGCTGCTGAACCTATTATAGTTAACCTGATTGATCAGGCAAGCTACCGTACCTGGGCTAATAAAATGGAAGAAGCATCGTACTTAAAACAGAAAGCTGTTAGGCTTAATAATGAGTACTTTTTGGGCAAGAATGACAAAATTAACCAATTGCTTACCGAGCTTAGCCTTAAAATGCAACTTCGGTATTGTTTATCTCATGAGATAAAGTATTCAGATGCGATAACAAAAGCACGAATCTTGATAAAGAATAATGAATTCGATGGTTTAGATAAACTTTTAGATGAGGCCGAATTCTATATTGTTAATTATCCACAATGTAATATTCAAATTTATGAAGTTGAGGAGCTTAGAGATGAATACAGTTCTGTTTTGACCTTCTACAGTAAATATAATGATATACGCGAAAAGCTATTTAACAAGGGCTATAAAGAAACTATTGAACAGTACATTAGCCTCTTAGAGTTTTATGACTCCAACAATATATTTCATTACGATATATATTTTCCGAATCTTGAAACTTTTATTGGTAGTCAGAATTTACTGACATTAACCAAAACAACATCCGAGTATTTCTTGGAAAATATGAATTTAGAAGAAAGTTTGCATTACATTAGAATGTTTAAGGATCAAGGTGGCAATTCTAAAATTGCTGTAAATATAAACAGAGGACTAGGGAAAGCGTTTGGAATTCAGGATAATAAACTACAAAAACCTATAAAGGAATCATTACTCGAATACACTTTAGGTGATAAGTGGTTTAGTCAATTCAAAAAAACATATTTAAAGAACCGTGTAAATAAAACAGTTCATTAAATTAAATCCATTATTTTAGCACAGTAAAAATTATGTACGATGAATAAAAAATTATTATTAATAAGTAACTCAACTATGGCTGGAGAAGCCTATTTGGGATGGCCACAAAAATATATAAAAGATTTTCTGGTTGCAGAAAACGTTAAAAAAGTAACATTTGTACCTTATGCAGGTGTGGGATTATCTGAGGAAAGTCTTGAATCATCTTACGATGTATACACAGCAAAAGTTAGTGAGGTGTTCAATAAGCTGGGTTTTGAAATAGTTTCGGTTCATAATTCTGATGACCCTGTGAAACTTGTAAATGAATCAGAAGCAATTGCAGTGGGTGGTGGTAATACCTTCCATCTGGTAGCTGAGATGCATAATACAGGCATAATGGATGCAATTAGAAAAGTCTCCGAGTCAGGTATTCCATACATGGGATGGAGTGCAGGATCAAACGTTGCTTGTCCATCGTTAATGACAACAAATGATATGCCGATTATAGAGCCTTCAAGTTTCAATTGCATTGGTTCCATTCCATTCCAAATTAACCCACATTATTTAGATGCTAATCCAGACGGACATGGCGGGGAAACAAGACAGCAGCGAATTGAAGAATTTTTGGTAGTAAACAGAGAAATGAAAGTATTAGGATTGAGAGAAGCTAGTCTTCTTTATGTTGATGGTAATTCGATGAAATTGCTTGGTAGTCGTGATGCAAGATTGTTCCAATTTGGTAAAGAACCAGAAGAATATAAATCTGGTACAGACTTGAGCTTTTTGCTATAGAAAAGATATTTTAATTAACTATAAAATTATTCTCATGAAAAAAACTGTTAAAATTATTCTTTCAAGTTTATTCGTATTGTTATTTTTAGTTTCATATGCACAGGAAGATGCTAAAGTAGAAACTAAAGAAAAGCGAAAAGAAGAAAAAGCTAAAATTAAAAAAGAGAATGAAGCTAAGGAAGCCGCTGATTGGCTAGTTTATCAGAAGCTTGCGGAAGATCAAAAATTTGTAGTTGTGTTTGACAAAATAGGAAACAATGTTGTATCAAAAAGGCTTAACTTTCTATACGCAAATGAGGATGACATTATACTACAATTTGAAACAAATACTTACCTGTCAGAGAATGGTTTGGGTGGAAGAACAATAAATGGCACAATAAGTAATTATAAGTATAAACCACCCAAGAATGATAATAAGCCAATCTTTATTAATTTTGATATTACTTCCAAATTCGATCAAAAGAATTTTAATATTAGTATAACTATTTATAGCGGAGGTGTAACATTAATCTCCATGGGTGGTGGTTTATCTTCAATACATGGTATATTTTTACCCATTGAAGAAGCGAATATTAATTTGGGTGTTGATATGAGGAATTAGTCTTATACCAATTAGTTATCAAAATTAGCCTTATAAAACAAAATATTTTTCTGCTTATCGATTTAAAATATTTGTTGCATAGCCAAAGCTACGGATGAAATATTTTAAGAAGATAAGATGGAAAAGATAAGGGTTTTAATGCTCATTTTGCTTGCTATTTGGTATTAATTCAAATCCTTTTTTTCAATTGCGAAAGGATAACTCCTGATAGCATTAACCCGGCACCTATTATTTCAATTTGTGTAAGCTCTTCGTTCAGTATTATCCACCCTCCTATTGCCGCAAATACTGATTCGGTGCTTAAAATAATGGCTGAATGAGATGGGTTTGCTTTTCGTTGACCTATCAACTGAAGTGTAAATGCCAATCCAACTGACATTATTCCTCCATATAAAATTGGGATCATCGCAGCATAGATATTTTGAAGTCCATAAGTTTCTGTAAAAAACGAAATTATAAGACTTAAAAATCCAGTTAAGGCAAATTGTATGGTAGCAAGTTTTATTACATTTACTCTAACAGAGTAATAACCAGCTAATATTACCTGAACAGCCCAAATAAATGCACTTCCAAATACCAGTAAATCACCAATTACAAAAGTTAGTGTTTCGCTAACAGTAAGAAAATATAACCCAATAATTGCTACGACAGCTCCAATCCATGTTTGAGCATTAACTTTTTGATTAATTACTAACCCGAAAACAGGCACAAGAATAACATAGAAGCTTGTAATAAAACCTGCATTGCCAGCTGTTGTATAAACAACACCAATTTGCTGCATTGAAGAAGCTGCAAAAAGAACTAACCCACTTATGGCACCCGCCTTCCATAGCTCCTTTTTACTATGTGTTTTAGTTTCAGATTTTTTACTCTTAGAATTAAAAAACATAATAAGAGGCAATAAACTAATACTTCCAATTAAAAACCGAATACCATTGAAAGCCATTGGACCAATATTATCCATTCCTGCTTTTTGAGCAACAAATGCAAATCCCCACACAATAGCAGCAAGTAATAATAAAAATTCGGCACCCTTGCCTGCTTTCCAATTCCTATTGATATTATTCATGTTTTACTCTTACTAAGGTATATGGTTAAATAAGATGTAAGTTAATAATTAAAAAAACTTACTAATATGCTTTAAGAGCGTTTTTTTATAAATGGGTTTGGTAATATAGTCACTAAAACCGGCTAGCATTGCTCTCTCTTTATCACTATTCAAAGCAAATGCAGTTTGAGCAATAACAGGAATTTCATTCCTTATTTGTTTTATTTTTTTAAATGTTTCAAAGCCATCTATATCGGGTAGTTGTATGTCTAGCAATACTAAATCAATGTCAGGGTTCTGTTTACAAAGCTCAATTGCCTCGATACCAGTTTCAGCATATAGTTGTTTTGCTTTAGTTTCTCGCAAGTAGATTGACAGAAGTTGATAAACTTCTAACACATCATCTACTATGAGTATTTTTTTATTGCTCCAATTATATAATGGGGGTTTTTTGCTAAGCATATTATCAGAACCATTTGTACCAGGTACAGTAAAATAAAACTCAGTTCCTTTGCCTACTTCAGAATTGAACCATATCTTTCCACCTAATAAATCGGTTAATGATTTTGAGATAGTTAAGCCTAAACCATTACCTCCGTATACGGCAGAGTCAGTATATGCACCTTGTCTGAATTTATCAAAAATTATTTCTCTATCGCTTATTGGAATACCTACACCTGAGTCAGTAACAAAGAAAGTAATACTTCCATTATTAATTTTATAACCATATTTTATTTCCCCCTCCAAAGTGAACTTAATTGCATTGCTAATTAGATTGCTTAGCACTTGTTTTATTTTACCTGAATCAGTTGTAACTTTACTATCCTTATCATACAATGGTTTATCAGATAGGAAACGAATATGGGTTTTGTTTTTTGAAATGATTAAAGAATCAAAGTGAGAATAAAGCTCATCTATCATATCGTTTAGATAAAACTCGCTGGGGGCTAGTTTAATCTGTCCTGCCTCCAGTTTTGAAAATTCAAGTATATCACTAATAATAGTAGTTAATTGATCGCTACTCGCTATTATATAACTTGTAAATTCTTGTCTTTCTTCTTTTGTTATATCTTCCTGACTAAGAATTTCGATAAAACCAATTATTCCGTTTAAAGGAGTTCGTACTTCATGTGAAATATTTTTAATGAATAATGTTTTCAATTTATCAGATTCTTCTGCTTTTGAAAGTGCGGTTTTGAGATTTAGATTAAGTTCTTCCAATTCAATGTTTGTCTTTTCTAGCTCCTTCCTGAAATCTTCTTTCTCTAATTCAATCTTTTTTTGATGCGAAATATCAGTAACAAAGAAAAAAGCTCCTAAATTTTTATTATCCTCACTCTTTCTTCTAGTAATATTTGACAATGTGTAGATTATATTGCCATTCTTGTGTTTAAGTTCAACATTGAAACTACTAAGGTGTATTGTTTCCTTGTTAAATCTTTGCTCTTCAATAAATTTCTTAGAAATAGGGGTTACAAATTTTAAATATGGTTCGTTAATGAATTCGGATGATGAATAACCAATCATTTTGCACATTGCATTGTTGGCAACAATAATAATTCCCGAATCATCTACCTCAAAATATCCCTCTGATGTAGCTTCTATCATGCTTCGATGATATTTTTCACTTTTGTATAACAATTCACTCGACTCAAATGAATTAATAGCATCTGTTAATCGGTTTGCAATTTCAACAAACAATGCTTTTTCATGCTTATTCCATATTCTGGCATCTTTACAATGATTTACGCAAAAAATAATTGAGCTTTCGGTGTTTAAGTACAATGGCATTATCATTTGTGCTTTAACCCCCATAGATTTCGAAAGCTCACTAATTTCCCCAATATTATCATCATCATTAACAATCAGGTTTCTGTACATAGATATTCTGTTAAATATCTCATTATCCTTAATGGAATTTTTAATAAAATAATCTACTTTATCATCGCATGTATTGGTATCTGATTTAACTAAGGTTCTTAGCCTCCAGCTGTTTGTTAATTCATTTTCTGACGTAAATATCAAAGCGTTATCGCATTGAAATGCTTCAATTAATGTTGTTAATCCTATATTTAAAAATTCATTTTCGTCAATTGCTATTCTAATTGTTTCATTAATTATTTCTAATCTCTCAAGAAACCACAGATGCGTTAATCTTTCTTTTTCAGCAACTAAGCGATTGGTCACATCGTGAAATACTCCAACAATACTATCAACCTCTCCTTGTTTATTATAAACGAATTTTGAATTCAATTCTACAGTAATAGTGGTGCCATCTTGTCTTTTAAGCTCAATCAGATACGCCTGAACATATCCATTTTTCTCTAATTTATCTAATAACGCATGTCTGTCAGAAGGATTAGCATATATATCGATCACATTTTTCCCGATTATATCCTCAATGTTATTAACAAATAACAAGTCTTTTACAGCAGGATTTAAAGAAAGGAAAGTTCCTTCTTTAGTTGTTCTATAATATACGTCATTTGTATTTTCAAAAATTAACTTATAATTTTCCTCAGTTTCTTTTAAAGCTCTTTGTGTTTTTAGGGTTTCCGTTAAGTCTTCAGCAATACAAATTCCGCCATATATTTTATTTTTTTCATTTCGTAATCCTTTAAATAAAATCCTTGCAGGTGTTTCTTTATGTGCTGAAATGCTTTTGTAAATATCCTCATACCTACCTTCCCCACTTTGTAAAGATAGTTTCAATGCATCTATTAAATCATTATCAGACAATTGATTTATCATATCCAACCCTATTAATTCTTCGCGTGATGAGCCTATCATATCAACAAAAGCATCGTTGCAATCTAAAAGTATACCTTTTTCATCAAAGTGCATGATACCCACGGGTACATTATGATATATGCTATAGTATTCATTTTTAGAAATAGCATTCTTATTACTATCTTCTAATTCATAAAGTTGTTTTTTTAAAGCGGCAATTTCATGTTTTAAACTTATTTCGGTTTTGTTTTGTCCACTACTATTTTTCATAATTGATATTGTGGTTTTTGTACTAATAAGCTACCGACTAAATTACTTGAGGAACTATTGTTTAATTCCTGAATATACTTGCTTTTGTTATCAAAGTTGTTCAAAAATATGAAAAATGTTGATACAAAAAAGATGACTAATTTATTAATTACTCAAATTTTGATATTTACAATAAGTAAGCTGGTAGTATTTTTATTAATTTTGCCGACGGAGAGTTGCCGGAGTGGTCGAACGGGGCGGTCTCGAAAACCGTTGACCGCCTTTGGCGGTCCAAGGGTTCGAATCCCTTACTCTCCGCAAAAGGAAACCTGCAATCGTTTTTTCGATTGTGGGTTTTGTTTTTTAGACAATAAAAATAGCAAAATTGAATATCTTGTTATGAATATTTTGCTAGGGAGTTTGAGAGTAAGAAAATAAAAAGTGGAAAAAGACTGATTAATGTTGATACGATTAGTTTGTTTTGGCTATTTTTCTAAGTTCGGATTTGTGTACTTCAGGTTATTTCTATTTTGAAACTGGTATATTACTTTTTTAAAGCATTCTAAAATCTTTGTTCAAGTATGTTTAGTTTTGGGAAATGAGGTCTAAAGTACTTCATATCAACGATATGATGATTTTATTATTCGGCACTATTTTTACTCAGTTTATTCTTCAGTTTTTTACCGAATCATGTTACTTCTCTGTATCTTTGCTTCACTTAAAAATGTAGTGTAACATGCAAAATCAAAATAATTTTTTGAGCGCCGTGGAATTGTTCAACGGGCTCAGCGAAATAGAATTAACTGTGGTCGCTCAGCATATTGAGGAAATGGAATATGCTGCTGGCGATTTTCTTTTTAAAAAAGGTGATCCCAGAAAGAGTATATTTATTATCAATGAAGGTATCGTATTGCTTACCGGGCAAGATGTTTATGGGAATGAAACTTCTCTGGTAACCTTCGGTTCGACTGATTTTCTGGGTGAAGGATCATTGCTTGATGATGACCTTCACAATACCAGTGCAAGTGCTTTGATCGATTCAAAAGTTTTTAGCCTCGATAAAAAGTTTTTTCAGGAACATGGGGCAATTACACTTAAGGTTTTCTCCAATATTGCACGTGTGATATCACGCAGAATGCAGAAAGTAAATACCAAAATCTTACATTCTGATAGACAATATTACTCAGGTAATACCCGAACTGAGCACGATTTGCTCGGATACAAGGAAGTTCCTGAAGCAGATTATTATGGTATTCAAACCCTGCGTGCCGTAGAGAATTTTAATATTACTGGGGTCTCTTTAAATGCTTTTTCTAATATTATTATTGGGCTATCGATGGTAAAAAAAGCAGCAGCACTGGCTAACTACGACCTTGGAATGATTGAGGAATCAGTAAAAGATGCTATTGTACAAGCCTGTGATGAAATTATTTCAGGAAAATTTCACAATCACTTTGTGGTTGATATGATTCAAGGCGGAGCTGGTACATCTACCAATATGAATGCTAACGAAGTTATTGCCAATCGGGCTCTGGAAATAATGGGTTATAAAAAAGGAGAATATGAGCACTGTCATCCAAATAATCATGTCAACCTAAGTCAATCAACCAATGATGCTTATCCCACGGCTGTGAAATTGGCTTTGCTATATAGTAAAGACCCAATCCTGGAAGCATTAGGCCATCTTGTAAAAGCGTTTAGGAATAAAGGTCTTGAATTTGGCAATGTGATTAAAATGGGGCGAACTCAACTGCAGGATGCCGTTCCTATGACATTGGGACAGGAGTTTGAAGCCTGGGCAATTACACTTGAGGAAGAGATTTTGCGCATTGAGCAAAATGCTAAATTATTTCTTGAAATCAATATGGGTGCTACAGCCATCGGAACGGGCATTAATGCTGATCCTGAGTATGGTGGTTTGGTTGTGAGTTATTTGCGTGATATAAGTCAGCTTGATTTGGTATTGGCAGGTAATCTGGTGGAAGCTACTCAGGACACTGGAGCTTTTATTATGTTTTCATCGGCCATCAAACGGTTGGCAGTAAAATTATCCAAAATTTCCAACGATTTACGTTTGTTATCATCAGGTCCACGTGCTGGATTTGGTGAAATCAATTTACCTCCCATGCAACCTGGTTCATCCATTATGCCAGGTAAGGTTAATCCAGTGATCCCGGAAGTAGTGAGCCAAATTGCTTTCAAAGTGATTGGCAACGACCTTACTGTAACGTTGGCCTCAGAAGCAGGACAGCTAGAACTCAATGTTATGGAGCCGGTTATCGTTCAAAGTTTGTTTGAAAATATCGGTATGCTGACGGCAGGAATGAAAACCTTGCAGGTGAAATGTATTGAAGGTATTACTGCCAATGAGGATGTTTGTCGCGGTTATGTAGCCAACAGCATAGGAATTGTTACGGCATTAAATCCAGTGTTGGGTTACGAAAAATGCTCTAATCTCGCCAAGGTTGCTCTAAGAGATAACCGAAGTGTATACGATTTAGTACTTGAAAACAATTACATGACGCGGGAAGAGTTAGACGAAATATTGAAACCGGAGAACATGCTTCAATCAAATAAATTAAGTAAGAACTAAGAAACTGTAAAAAATATAATTGGTATTAATCTATATACTTGGTATGCAATTCTTGTAGCTTTGTATTTCTATCAAGTTTATGAATATGGTTATGAAAGTAAGTAAGCTTCCTAAATATTGATATTGCATCTGATAATTCCTCACCTGTTAGTTTTCCTATTATAATTTCTGAAACTATATGCATGTCATCAAATGCATTCATTATCTCTTCCCTCCCATCTGATGTTAAGGATACTCTTTTTGCTCTTCTATCTTTTTTATCAGGAAATTCACATACTAATTCATTCTTAATAAGCCGTTTAAGTATCTCGCTGCCACTCGATATTTCAAGTAAATGTTTGTTTATCAACTCCTTCTTAAGCAAACTATCTTCCTTTAGTAATGTTGCTAAAAAACCAAATTCATCAATAGTATTAATCTTAGCATTTTTAAAAGCCTTTTTTACATAATGTTTACTAAACCTATATAATCCTGTTAATAACGATGAAAACTCTATCTCAGGATAAGATGTGTAATTTCTAAAATTATTTTTATCAAAATCACTACTTTTATTCTGTTCATTTCCACTTATTACTCTATCTTTCAGGTATATTGAAAACTCTTTAATATCAGAATTCCCTACTTCTTTATCATATGATTCAAGGTGTAGAAGTATTTCCTTGAGTATTTCAATATTATCTAGCATGTTAAATAATTATTAATTTCTTATAATTTTGATGATAATAATATGTTATTGTAATATTTTTGCAAATTAAATACAAAAAAGTAATAAAATGAAATATCTTATTATTTTAGCAGCAAGTCTTATATCTATTATAGCATTATCTGGGTGTAACAGTTCTGAAAAAACTACCAGCAGTTATAATAAACAATCAATAATAATTGATGTTAATGGCGACCAAAACATATCTATAACAAGAGGTTTAAGTTTTGATCATCCCACATTCGTTATATGGATAGAGGATTTAGCGGGAAACTATTTATCTACTATTTATATCACTAAATCTTACGCTAGCGGAAGTTACGAGCACGAACTGGTTAATGATTCCTTGTGGTTAAATAGTGAGGGTCCCTCTTATCAGCCTGCTGCACTGCCATATTGGACACATAAAAAGGGGCTCATAAATGGAATAAAAATAATACCTACAATTGAAAATCCTTTTATTGATGCCTATACCGGAGCTACTCCTAAGACTAGCTTTAGCATTCTAAACAACTCATATTCTGAAACTAAAGAATATAGAATGTTACTGGAAATTAATCAATTGGGCGATTGGAATAACTATTGGACTAATACTAAATATCAAAAAAGTAATGCCTATAAGCACAGTGCACAACCATCATTGGTTTATTCAGTAGTCATTGATCAGAATAGTTCTGATTTTTATTTAAATCCAATAGGTCATGGCGACCCTCTTGGCGCAAATGGAAAGCTAAATACAAATTTATCAACCCTAACCACAGCAAAAGACATACTTAAAGAGATTAGGGTTACAATCAAATCAAACAATTAAGTAAATAATGAGACATTATATAATTACAATAGTTATCTTGCTTAATACAGTTCTTTTATTTGCACAAACAGGTGAGGTTCATGGTAAGATAACAGATATTAACAATAACAAGTCAATTGCTTTTGCTAATGTAGTTGTAGCGGGCACTCAAATTGGTGCAACAAGTGATTTTAACGGAGAGTTTATAATTACAGGTTTAGAACCTGGATATTTAAAACTTCAAGTATCATTTATTGGTTATAAACCTGTCTTTAGTGATGAAGCACTGGTTAGTAGCAATAATATTCCATTTATCGAAATAAAGCTTGAACCTTCAGAAGAAACTCTTGATGAGGTTATTGTAAAGGCTGATCCATTTGAAAAAGCAATTGAAGCACCTCTGTCAATGCAGACAATTAGAACAAAGGAAATAGAAAGTAACCCTGGAAGTAATAGAGATATTTCAAGAGTAATTCAATCCTTTCCGGGAGTTGGGTCAACACCTGCATTCAGAAATGATGTAATAATTAGAGGTGGAGGACCAAGTGAAAACAGGTTTTTCCTTGATGGTATTGAAATTCCAGTTCTTAATCATTTTTCAACACAAGGAGCCTCTGGTGGTCCTGTCGGAATTATTAACGCAGATTTCATCCAGTCGGTTGATTTTTACTCAGGTTCTTTTCAAGCAAATAAATATAATGCATTAAGTGGTATTCTGGATTTCAAACAAAAGAATGGAAGTAAAGATAAAACAAGTTTTCAGGCAGCCGTTGGAGCGAGTGAAGCTGCACTAACAGTTGAAGGCCCCATAGGCAAAAAAACAAGCTATATATTCTCGGTTCGAAGGTCATACTTGCAGTTTCTATTTTCCGCTATTGGATTACCATTTCTTCCAACTTTTAATGATTACCAGTTTAAGCTTCGTTCAGATATTAATTCTAAAAACAAGCTAACCGTTATTTCTATTGGGTCATTAGATAATCTTCTACTTAATACAGGTATCACAAATCCAGACCCTGGACAGGAATATATCTTAAGTCAAATACCAATTAATAATCAATGGAGCTATACTTTTGGAATCGTATATAATAACTACTTTAAAAATGGCTATCATACATTTGTAGTAAGTCGTAATATGCTTAATAACAAGTTCTACAAGTATCCCAATAATGATGAAAGCCAACCTAAGAATTTCGACTACAGCTCAACGGAAGCTGAAAATAAATTCAGATACGAGTTAAACCTAATGAAAAATGGATTTAAATATAACTTTAGCGTTAACTCAGAATATGCAAAGTATTATAACTCAACATCACAAGAGTTATTTATTGATGATAGTTTAATTAATCTTAAATATACTACTAATATCGATATTATAAAATATGGTATTTCTGGGCAGGCTTCAAAGAGCTTTTTAAATAGTAGACTTTTGGTTTCGTTAGGAATTAGATTTGATGGCAATAATTATAATAGCCGAATGTCAAATTTATTTAGTCAGTTTTCACCACGATTATCATTATCCTATGCTCTTACTGAAAAAACATCAATAGTTGGTGCATTGGGGAGATACTATCAACAACCAGCATACACAACGTTAGGTTTTAGAAATAATGATGGTGAACTTATGAATGAGAATGCTGCTAAATATATTGGCGTTAATCAATACTCCCTTGGCTCAGAACATCGTTTCTCGGATAAAATTCTACTATCAGTAGAAGGTTTCTACAAGGATTATTTTCAGTATCCATTAGATTTAATTACGGGAGCTAGTTTAGCAAATCAAGGAGCTGATTATAGCAGTGTTGCTGGAGCTGCCCCGGTTACTTTCACTGGAAAAGGAAGGGCAACAGGTATAGAAGTTCTCAATAGAGTAAACATGGATAAGTTTACAATATTAGCTGCATACACCTATGTTAGGAGTTTGTTTACTGATTTAACCGGTGATTATCTTCCTTCATCATGGGATAGTAAACACCTGTTTACATTCACAGGTTATAGAGATTTTAAGCATAACTGGCGTATGGGTGCAAAATGGAGATTTGTTGGAGGATTACCTTATACTCCTTACGATTTGGAAACATCTGCAAATGTTGAAGCATGGGATGCAAAAGGTCAACCATATCTAAATTTTAACGAATTAAATTCGCTCAGGTTCAAGTCGTTTCATCAACTGGACGTTAGAATTGATAAAAACTTTTTCTTTGAAAAATGGACACTGATGGTTTATTTGGACATACAGAATCTTTATAATTTCAAAGTAGCAGGTCAGGATTATATTATTAGAGAAAAGAATCCTGATGGTAGCTATATGACAATAAATGACGGAAAGGATTATGTTCTTAACGCAGTTCCAAATGAATTTGGTACAGTATTACCAACAGTTGGTATAATGATTAAGTTTTAGTCAGGGTATATCAATAAATACAATTCTTATTAATTTAAACGAATGATAATTACTAATTTGGACAGGAAGTTTTTTTTTAATAAATATCAAGCAATTTTTTGACCTGAGCATTATAAAAAACTAAGTTTATCCTAGCGCTATTTTCCTTATCTTTTTGCTTAAATGAATGTATTAATTAAGCAAAAAGAAATACAAAATTAATTTACTAATTAGTTGACAGTTACACGTAATTTTGTACTTTTGCAGCCAATTTTTTTGAGTGAAAAAAATATAATGATCAAAATTACATTACCCGATAATACAGTTAAACAATATAATGATGGTGTAACAGCTTTCAATATAGCACAAGACATTAGCGAAGGACTTGCCCGGAATGTACTGGCAGCCAAAGTTAATGATGAAGTTTGGGATGCAACGCGTCCTATTAATAATGATGCCGCAGTTCAGCTGTTAACATGGAGAGATATAGATGGAAAAGCAGCTATGTGGCATTCATCGGCTCACCTTATGGCAGAGGCTATTGAATTATTATATCCCGGTGTTAAGTTTGGTATTGGACCGGATATTGAAAATGGGTTCTACTACGACATTGATTTTATTGACTATGATATTTCAGAAAAGGACCTGGGTAAGATAGAAAAGAAAATGCAAGAGCTTGCTCGTGAAAAGCAGCACTTTGTAAGAAAAGAAGTATCAAAGGAAGAAGCACTTAATTTTTTTAGTCACAAGGGAGATGAGTATAAATTAGAGCTTATTAATGATTTGGAAGATGGAACGATTTCTCTTTACGAAAGTGGTTCGTTTACTGATTTATGCCGTGGCCCTCACATTCCTAACACCGGTTTTATTAAAGCCATAAAGCTTACAAAAGTTGCCGGTGCCTATTGGCGGGGTGATGAAACTAAAAAACAACTTACCAGAATATATGGAATAACTTTTCCTAAGAAAAAGGAATTAGATGAATACCTTGTGCTGCTTGAAGAGGCAAAGAAGCGTGATCATCGTTTACTTGGAAAAGAACTTGAATTATTTACTTTTTCAAACAAAGTAGGGCAAGGACTTCCTCTTTGGTTACCAAAAGGTGCAGAACTGAGAGAAAGACTAGAACAATACTTAAAAAAGGTTCAGAAAAAAGCAGGTTATAAACCTGTTATAACTCCTCATATTGGTAATGTTAATTTGTATAAAACATCCGGGCATTATCAAAAGTATGGTGAGGAATCTTTTAAACCAATTAAGACTCCGGTTGAAGGTGAAGAATTTTTCCTAAAACCAATGAATTGTCCCCATCACTGCGAAATTTATAATGCTAAACCGCATTCATACAAAGAATTACCAATTAGATATGCTGAATTTGGAACAGTGTATAGGTATGAGCAAAGTGGTGAATTACATGGTTTAACAAGAGTTCGTGGTTTTACTCAAGATGATGCTCATATTTTTTGCACACCTGACCAGATAAAGCAAGAGTTTAAAAATGTTATTGATATTATTGACCGTATATTTAAAGCTCTTGATTTTAATGATGTTATTATTCAAATATCGCTTAGGGATCCAGATAATCTGGAAAAATATATTGGTAGTGAAGAGAACTGGGAGAAATCAGAAAATGCAATTATCGAAGTTGCCAAAGAGCGTGAGTTAAATGCAGTAGTTGAATATGGTGAAGCAGCTTTTTATGGTCCTAAGATGGATTTTATTGTTAGAGATGCAATTGGACGTAAATGGCAATTAGGAACTATTCAGGTTGATTACAATCTACCTGATCGATTTGACCTTACATACATTGGTGCTGACAATGAGAAACATCGACCCGTAATGATTCATCGTGCTCCATTTGGTTCTATGGAAAGGTTTGTTGCGGTACTTATTGAGCACTGTGGAGGAAATTTCCCATTATGGTTAAACCCTGAGCAAGTAATTATTCTGCCAATAAGCGAAAAATATAACGATTACGGAAAAAATGTACTAAATTTGCTCGACGAAAATAATATTCGTGGAACTATTGATACTCGCAGCGAGAAAACAGGAAGAAAAATAAGGGATGCCGAATTACAAAAAATTCCTTTTATGTTTATCGTGGGAGAGAAAGAAGAGACTGATGGAACAGTATCAGTAAGAAGGCATGGAGAGGGAGATTTAGGAACATTTAGTATAAAAGAAATATCAGATATAATAAATTCGGAAGTTGAGAAATTGATGAATATTATATAATTATTAACTAATATAGGAGGATACAACAATAGCACAATATAGAGGTAGAAGAGGATCGCGAAGACCTTTTGTTAAAAAGGAAGATCCTAACAAGATAAACAAGTACATTACTGCTCCAATTGTTAGATTAGTTGGTGAGAATGTTGAAACCGGAATATTTCAATTAAGAGATGCACTCGCAATAGCTGTAGAACAAGAACTTGACCTTGTAGAAATATCACCTTCTGCAAACCCTCCGGTTTGTAAAATTATGGATTATAAGAAATTTCTTTATGAACTTAAAAAGAAACAAAAAGAAATTAAATCCAAATCTGCAAAAGTTGTTGTAAAAGAGATAAGATTAGGCCCGAATACTGACGACCATGACTTTAATTTTAAACTAAAGCATGCTATCAAATTTTTGCAGGATGGCGCTAAAGTTAAAGTTGATGTATTTTTCAAAGGACGGTCGATAATTTATAAAGACAAAGGTGAATATATCCTTCTTAGATTTGCCCAAGAGCTTGAAGAATATGGTAAAGTTGAACGTTTACCAAAGCTCGAAGGTAAAAGAATGATAATGATTATAGCACCAAAAAAATAATAATTTCTAATTAATAATAAATAAATTTAAGTAATGCCAAAAATGAAAACTAAATCCAGTGCCAAAAAAAGATTCGTTCTTACAGGCTCTGGTAAAATTAAAAGAAAGCATGCTTACAAAAGTCACATTCTGACTAAAAAGTCGAAAAAACGTAAACGTAATTTAACTTACATGACCGTTATCGATAAAGCAGATGAGAGAAACATCAGAATGTTGATTCGTAGCTAAACCTAATGTTTAACGTTTGTCATAGCTTAAAGATCTTGAATAAAGGCGCTATGATGAAAAAAAAAATTAATTAAAATGCCTAGATCAGTAAACGCCGTTGCCTCAAAAGCGCGCAGAAAAAAGATCATGAAAGAGACCAAAGGACAATTTGGTCGGAGAAAAAATGTTTGGACGGTTGCCAAAAATGCATACGAAAAAGGGCAAGTATATGCATACCGCGACAGACGAGTAAATAAACGAAACTTCAGAGCATTATGGATACAAAGGATTAATGCTGCTGCAAGACTTCACGACATGTCATATTCAGTATTTATGGGTAAATTACATGCCAAAAATATTGAGCTAAGCCGAAAAGTACTTGCTGATTTAGCTATGAATAATCCTGATGCCTTTAAAGCAATTGTTAAGGCTATTAAGTAGTGTACCAGTTGAAATTATAAATAACTCCGGTCTGGAAACAGGTCGGAGTTTTTTTTTGTTAATCCAACTTAAACTTCTTCATTCTTCTATCAAGTGCCTGCCAGGTAACATTTAATAATGCAGCAGCTTTCGATTTGTTATTGCCTGTGCGCAAAAGAGCTTTTTGAATTAAAAGTTTTTCATGAAATTCCAAATCAAGATTGTCATAGTTAATGGATTCAGTTATTGGATCTTTTGACAAATCTTCTAATATTTTAGGAGTTGTATTTGAAGAAAATAAAATATGATCTGGAAAAATTGTATCCCCATCGCAAAGAATTACGGCTCTTTCAATAATATTCTTTAACTCCCTGATATTACCCGGAAAATCATACTCCATACATTGGCTAATTACAACAGGATCTATCTTTGAAACATTTTTTTGCATTTGAATACTATACTGCTTTAAGTAATAATTCAACAATAATTGAATATCCTCTTTTCTTTCACGTAATGGTGGAATAACTATTGAGAAAACATTTAACCTATGAAATAAATCGAGTCGAAATTTATTTTCCGACGCAAGTTTCTCAAGATTAGTATTTGAAGCTGCAATTACTCTCACATCAACCTGCTTACTATCTCTTGAGCCCACTTTGCTTACTTTCCTTTCTTCAAGTACTCTTAGTAATTTTGCCTGTTGCCCTATGGGCATATCACTTATTTCATCAAGAAACAGAGTTCCATTGTCAGCAATCTCAAACCAACCCGCTTTATCATCAATAGCCCCGGTAAATGAACCTTTTTTATGTCCAAAAAATTCACTTTCAAACAAACTCTCAGGAATCGCAGAGCAATTAACTGAATAAAACATATTATTACTTCTCTGACTTAATTGATGGATGCCGTGTGCAACAAGTTCCTTACCTGTGCCACTTTCTCCAAGAATCAATACTGAAGTATTATTTGATTTAGCAACTTTATTCATCATGCTTATTAATACCTTCATCGAGTTACTATTTCCTAATAACTGCGTACCTATACTTTTTAATAGTTTTTCCGACAGTAAATCAACACTTTTCTGGGCAGTCTTAAGTTTATTATTAAGCTCAATATACCGCTGAGTTCTCATTATTGCATTATTAATATCAAAAAGCCTAAATGGTTTTGCAAAATAGTCGGTTGCTCCATTTCTCATGGCTTGAATTACAGTATCCATATCACCATGGCCCGATATCATTATCACTTCTATCTCAGGATATTCTGATTTAATTTTCAACAAAACCTCCAGCCCATCCATTTCGGGAAGCTTTATATCGAGTATAACTATATTTATGCTGTGTTTAGTTAATATTTCAAATGCAATAGATGGTGCTAAAGCCTTGAAAACATTATTCTTTTTTGTTATTAAAAATTCCTCTATCTCAGCAACTACCCTTGGTTCATCATCTACAATTAATATATTAATCTTCTCCATTATAGTTTACTTATTTGGAAGCTTTATAATTATTCGTGTATATTCTCCTTCTATACTTTCAACATCAATTTCACCATTCATTTCAGAAATAATTCCATAAGAAATGGATAATCCTAATCCTGTCCCTTTCTCTTCGCTTTTCGTAGTAAAAAAAGGATCAAAAATATTTGATATAATTTCTTTACTAATTCCAATACCGTTGTCGGTTACACTTAGTATTATATTCTTCTTGTTTTTATCTAAATCGATAGAAATACGTTTTTTATACTCATTGGTATCACTCTGTTTAGCTTTCTCATTTACAGCGTGCCTGGCATTTGTAATTAAGTTTAATACCACTTGCTCAACCCTGTATTGATTGCCCATCGTTTCAATTGTTTCTTTTGGGATATTTAATGAAATCTCAAAATTACTGTCTGTAAGCTTCTTGCGAACCATAGAAAGTGCGTTATAGATAACATTATTTAACGAAACAACTTCAATGATTGAATTATCCTGCTCTCGTGAAAATAACCTTACATGCTCTATTATCTTTTTAATTCTATCTATATCATTGAAAAGTAGGTTTACTTTATTTCTAAGATATTCAACATCTACATCATTGTTGGTTGTGCTCAGAAGTAAATTTTCCAATCCCATTGATATACCACCTAAAGGTTGATTAATTTCATGAGCTAAGCCCGCAGAAAGTTCTCCAATTGACTCAAGCTTAGATTTTTGTACTAATAATTGTTGTTGTACTTTCACTCTGTCTATTTCTTCTTTTATCCGTTTTGCAAGGTCTCGATTAAGTTCATGCAAATCGTCTTCAGCATTCTTTTGTTTAGTAATGTCAGAAATAAACGCTAGCGTTGCGGGTTCAAAGTCCCACATTATTTTTGTTACTCTTAATAGAAGCCATTTCCCATTTAACATCTGAATTTGTAATTCATTTTTAATATTATCATCAGAAATTATTTCATCTTCAATTAAGTCCTCTACTTCTTTAATATAACTATGTACGACTAAAGAAGAAAACTTTTTCCCAATGATATCTCTTGGTGATAATTCAAGAACCTCAGTCATTTTAGGGTTAATCAAAGAAATAGTACTGTTCATGATTAATAATATTCCATCGTTCGCATTCTCGTAAATGAGCCTATATTTTTCTTCACTATCACGAAGAAGCCGCTCTGCAATTGTGCGTTCTGTAACCTCCTGTTCCAGGTCTTTAGTTCGCTCCCAAACACGTTCTTCCAATGATATATTTAATTTACGCATTTCCTCTTCTACATCTCTCCGAAATATTGCCCCACCAAGATTAAAAGCCAACATTTCCAAAGCATTAATCTCCGATGTAGTCCAAATTCTTTTGCTAACACAATCATCAAAACCAATAAAACCCCACCAACTGTTTTTAACAAAAATTGGTATTGCAAGTAATGAGAGTATATCTTGTTCTACTAAAATAGTTTTGGTTGGCTCTTTAAAATCATCTATAACGCCCATTACATTTTGGTGATTACTCAGTAGTTTGACCCAGGAACTAAATATGTCACTATTTGCAGGAATATTTTTAAGGTTCTCATTATTTATCTGAGGAATCATTCCTTTTGCATTCCATTCGTAAATTTGACTTACGTGATTTTTATTGTCAAGTTCATGTACTTTAAAAAGGTACACCCTTGATACGTTTGTATTTTCACCTACCAACTGTAATGCTTCATTTACCGTATTATCGTTAACACCTTTTCTGAAGAATATTCCAGTGGTTTGGGATAATGCTTTTAGTATTTTTTTTCCCTTATCACGCTCATGTTCTGCTACCACCCTTTTAATGGCCTCATCCTTTAATCTTTTTTCTAGTAGAATGTCATTTGCCTGTTCTTCGATTCTATGTAAGAGGTGCTTAGTTTCAACAGGTTTTATTAGAAAACCTTTAACACCTGCTTCTATAGCTTTTAAAAAAAATCTTGACTCACCATATGCAGACATTATAATGATTCGCATTGATTTATCATTCTCCCTGATCTTTTTAATCATATCAAGGCCGTTCATTATAGGCATTTTGATATCTGTTAGAATAAGATCGGGATTGTTCTCTAAATAACTATCATAGCCCTCTGAACCATCTTTAGCTGTATATAATTTTGAGATATGCTTAGAGAGGATTTGTGCATAGATATTTCTGATAATATTATCATCCTCAACTAATAACAAGGAAATTTCAAGTTTTGCCATCTATTATATCATGATTATTTAAACCTTTTTTCTCCTGCAAGAATACCAACGTTTATATGGTTTTGGAATGGAACCAATGGACATGACCATCTTTCAGAATATGCACAATATGGATTATATGCATTATTAAAATCTATTTTAATATGCGTTTTATCTGGTATAGGAATGTCAATATATCTACCAGCCTCATAAGTATTTACACTATTAGTTAAATCAGTAAATGGTACAAATAAGTTACCACCATAAACTGAATCATTAATATAATCCATATTTTGAAATGCTGTTAATCTGCAGTTAGTATCATTGACAATAAAATCCAAATAACCATAAGTACGGTATGTTGGAGTACGGGCTGTGTTGGTTTTCATCCCAAAAATAGCAGATGAAGTATCAACAATAAATTGCGCTTCAACCTTATAATCAATATTTGGTGCAAAATAGTTGAATCCGTGAAAATTCTCTAATTCTAAATTATTAAATGGAGTAGATGTTGAATCTGAAAACTCAATTAATTTATCTTCACGATTATAATAAATACTATCAGTATATTTTCCTAACTCAACTCTGGCAACTGATGTAGAATAGTCAGGATGAAAAAACATCATAACATATAGAGTTGCAACAAATTCGTTACTAACGTTTCTAAAACCTTTACTGCTTTTCCACCAATGGTTAGCTGCAAACGTCCTATCCTTATGTGCTATAATTCCAATATTGTAATCCGAACCAAAGGCTTTTCTAAACATCATTCTGCTTCTGCGCGAGTGTACTCCAACAGTGTAAATATCAAAATTGTGTGCCCAATCATTATTATCAAAAAGCATTTTAGTAACAACTGCTGTATGATAGGTTCTGTCAATTAATACATTTGAAGGAATATCAGCAATGTAAACGGTATCTGTAAGACCATAATATTTTAATGCACGAACAGTTGCGTGTGCTGTACTTTTATAGGGTGCAATAAATTCATAGTTTATTATGGGAATGCCAGTTACAATGAGCCTGTTATAATTGTGTTCATTATAATATGCTAGAGCATCCTTAACAACATAGGCAGGGGCAGAACCCTCAAGTACTAAGGTTTTTGAATTAATCGGATTATTTACTGCAAGAAAATAGTAAACACCAACTAGAGATAGTCTGAATAATATCACTAATACTACTAATACTAGTATCCAACCTAATAAAGTAGGACGAATACAATTTCTCTTCTTGAAAAGGCTAAGTTTAAATTTTGACATTTGTATAAACGTAAATCACGAATAGAACGTCAAATATAATAAAATAAGTTTGAGAATATCAGTTGATTATGATTGTTAAATAATATATTAACTAGAGTGCTGAGATCTCTTTAACAAATTTGTTAATTGTCTCATCATCAAAACCTTTTTCTTTGGCAGCTTCCTCAAGTGTACCCCAAATTGGCTCACCACACATAATACACCTTATGTCATTTTCCATAAGATATTTAACAGAAGCGGGATAACTATTAACAAGTTCTTCAATTAAGATATCCTTTGTTATTTCAGGTAGAATCATAATTCAATACTTACAACAAATATGCTACTTAAGCAGAGTTTGAGTGAAACCAGTGTTTTAATCAAGCTCATGAACAACAAGTCCTGAACGTAACTTTGGCTCGAACCATGTAGTTTTTGGAGGCATTATCAGTCCGCTGTCAGCAATATTTATAAGCTGCTTCATGCTCACTGGGTATAAAGCAAATGCTACTTCCATCTCGCCTGAATCAACTCTTCTTTTTAGTTCTTCAAGTCCACGTATACCACCAACAAAGTCAATTCGTTTTGAACGACGTAAATCTCCGATTTCCAATAGTGGAGTAAGCACTTGTTTGGTTAAAATTGTTACATCCAATACAGCAATAGGGTCATTATCATCATAAGTACCATTATTTGCCGTAAGTGAATACCAACGCCCGTCAAGATACATAGAAAAATTATGTAAAGCATCAGGTTTATATATTTCAGTACCCTTATCTTCGATAGAAAAGGCAAACTCCAGTTTCTTTATAAAGTCCTCAACTGAATAACCACTTAAATCTTTAACAACCCTATTATAGTCAATAATTGTAAGTTGATCATCAGGAAAATGAACTGCCAAAAAATAGTTATATTCTTCGTTACCCGTATGATTAGGATTATTTGCCTTTTTCTCGTTTCCTACAAGTGCAGCAGCGGCAGTGCGGTGATGTCCATCAGCAACGTAGGTTGCGGGCAGTAAGTCAAAAAGCTCAATAATTCTATTAACCTTCGATTTTTCCCTAACTACCCAGAAGTGATGTCCTACCCCATCATCAGCAGTAAAGTCATAATCAGCTTTATTAGCTTTAACATAATCCGCAACAATTTTATCTATTTCTGCGACAGCAGGATAAGAAAAGAAAACAGGTTCCATATTTGCATTTGTTATGCGAACATGTTTCATTCTATCTTCTTCCTTGTCGGGACGAGTAAGCTCATGTTTCTTAATTACGTTATTCATATAATCGTCAACGCTTGCACATCCAACAATTCCGTATTGAGTTTTACCAAACATTGTTTGAGCATATATATATAGGTAATCCTCATTATCTTGAACAAGCCACTTGTTATTTTTGAACTTCTCAAAGTTTACCTTTGCTTTGTTATAAACCTCTTTACTGTATAGATTTACGTTTTCATCAAGATCAATTTCAGGTTTAATTATATGCAATAATGAATACTCATTACCTGCGGCTTCAATTCGTGCTTCTGCTGAGTTTAGTACGTCATATGGACGTGATGCAAGCTCCTTCACTATATTTTGTGGAGGGCGATATCCTTTAAATGCTTTTAATGTAGCCATTTATATAGTAGTTTTAAGTTTATTTGTTTATTACAAGTTAAAATAATCACCTAACTTAGTCTTCCATCTCGTTCTTTACGTTTCTGTCATCATCATATGACATTCTGTTACCTTCAATGCTATTACCTTTCCCGTTATATCTATAATTTCCGTTACTATTACTACTACTTTGTCCGTTAGAACGCTGTAATGAAGAAATCAAAGCTCCAAGCATCTTAGTCATTTCCATAAGATGATTTCGTGACTCATCTTCTTGTGTATCTGAGATGTGATTTTGCATAAAAGCAAGTGTGGTAAAAACAAGACATTCTCTGATAGAACTTTTTGCCAACTTTAAATTATAAATAAATTGGCTTTTATTTCTTGCAGATCCTTCTACTATATATAATGCAATATTTCTGGCAGAATCATTAAAGCGTAATATAAATTGTGTTTTGTCATTATCAGGAAAAAACATTGAAACATCTTGAAGCCAGTTAATGTAGTCTAGAGCTTTATGATAAATTCGTAAATCTTCAAATCTAAAGAATGTTACAGTTTTTTCAGGTTTTTCAGTTTGTTCGAACATATAAATATTAGTTAAAGTAAAAATTATATAATACCGATCAAATAGCTGTAATTTAATTCAATGTACTTTATCTATTTATGTAAATAGATACGAAATTAAAAATTAAATAGCATTGTTGATTCGGATACCTTGTTTAAATATATTAATTAACTTTAAAGGTAGTATCACCCTTTTCGATAAAGTTTATGATTTGATTGGCAGCAGCTTTTCCGGCATTAATATTTGCTTCAGCAGTTTGTGCTCCCATCTTTTTTGGTGTAAAGAAACAACGCTCCGGAAACCTATCTTCCAGAATATCCTTATTCGCCGGGGCTATATCTGATAGATATTTGAAACTATCATTTTCTTCAAATATTTTTATAATATCATCTTCGTTAATAACTTCCTTACGTGCTGTATTAACTAATACTGCATTAGTCTTCATTTTTGAAAGCAGTTCGTAGTTAATAGATTTAATTGTGTGTTTATTAGCCGGTATATGAAGACTAATATAATCACATTTACTATAAAGATCCTCAACAGAATCTAGTACAGTTACCCCGTCAGCTTCAATAGTTTCTTTTGCTACAAATGGGTCGAATGCAAAAACTTTCATACCAAAACCCTTGGCAATTTTGGCAACTAAACTACCAACATTGCCATAAGCATGAATACCCAGGTTTTTACAACACAACTCAGTACCCGATGTGCCATTAAAATGATTGCGTGCCTGATAAACCATCATCCCCAGAGCTAGCTCTGCTACTGCGTTTGAGTTTTGACCGGGAGTGTTCATTACCACAACATTATTTTTAGATGCCGTTTCAAGGTTTACATTATCAAAACCGGCTCCGGCTCTAACTACAATTTTCAATTTTGTGGCAGCATCTATTACTTCCGGTGTAATTTTATCACTTCTCACAATCATGGCTTCTGCATCAGCTACAGCTGCAATGAGTTCATCCTGACTATTATATTTTTCAAAAAATGTGCAATCATATCCTGCATCATTAAAAATGTTTTTTATTTGATCTACTGCGGCAGTAGCAAATGGTTTTTCTGTTGCAACCAATACTTTTGTCATATTAGTAATATTTAGTGTTTAAATTAGAATATTATAACTAGTTACTTGCTTGTTCAAATTCTTGCATTGTGGCAATTAAGGCCTCAACACTTTCAATAGGAAGTGCGTTATAAGTAGAAGCCCGAAAACCACCTACTGATCTGTGTCCTTTAATACCAATCATACCTTTTGAAGAAGCAAATTCAAAAAATGCTTTTTCTTTATCTTCATTTCCTTCCGTCATTACGAAACAAATATTCATAATTGAGCGGTCATCTTTGTCTTCAACTGTAGCTTTAAACAAACTATTTCTTTCTATTTCGTCATAAAGCAATCCAGCTTTTTTAATATTGATTTTATTTATTTCTTCTATACCGCCTAGGTCTTTAAGCCATTTTAAAGTTTGTAATGCAGCAAAAATAGGTACAACCGGTGGTGTGTTGAACATACTCTCTTTATCAATATGAGTTTGGTAATTCAACATTGTAGGTAGGTGATGTTTAACTTTACCAAGTATATCATTACGAATAATAACAAAAGTAACACCTGCAGGAGCAAGGTTTTTTTGTGCACCGCCATAAATAATTGCGTATTTGCTAACATCAAATGGGCGGCTGAAAATATCTGAAGACATATCTGCTACCAATGGTATTGGAGAATCCATGTCATATTTAATCTCAGTGCCGTAAATTGTGTTGTTTGTAGTTATATGAAAATAATCAGCATCAGTAGGAATAACATAGCCCTTAGGAATATATGAGAAATTTTTATCCTCAGAGGATGCAACAACATCAGTTTCACCAAACATTTTTGCTTCTTTAATTGCCTTTTTTGACCATGCGCCCGTATTGAGGTATGCCGCTTTTTTTACGAAAAGATTAAATGGAATCATGGCAAACTGCATACTGGCACCTCCACCCAAAAACAAAACAGAATAGTTATCAGGAATGTGAAGTAACTCTTTGAAAAGGGCGGTAGCTTCATCAACAACAGCCACAAATTCTTTACTACGATGACTTACTTCCATTATAGATAAGCCTGTTCCGGCAAAATCAATAATGGCATCAGCAGTTTGTTTAATAGTAAATTTAGGTAGAATAGACGGACCTGCGTAAAAATTATGTTTTTTCATTGTTTTAGTATTTAAGATTAAACGAATGGCAAATATAAAATATATTATAGGTTTTTCACATAAAATATAACTTAGAATGGTTCTATTTTGGGATTCCAAAATGGTAGGTGTGAATGGTATTTCTAAGAAAACAAATCATATTCAAAAGTGGATCTTCAAAATATCATTAATGTCTCGGTAACTAGCTAGTACGAAAGGTTTAAAAAAAGGAGTTCAACCCTGGTTGATCGCTGGTCTTAAACATAACCGTAATGAAGTTGTTGAGTTTTTACGGGAGTCTTAAACTAATAAATCAAATTACACTAAATAATGGCTAATTATTAGATATCAACCTCTTATAAATATCATTATCATTAATAACCTCAAGGGCTTTAATAATTTCAGGATCAACTGGAGAAATAACTTCGAAATAATCATCAACTTCATAAAGATTGCGTGCAATTAAAGCTTTTAGCTGGATCTTTACGAAATTACTATTTGAAAGCATCTCTTCTTCTGTAAATACAATTTCTTCACTAATTGCTCTATCGGTAAATGTGTCAAACTCATCGTCACTGATAATAAATTGCTTATTATAATCTTCAAAATTTGAATATTTCCTTTTGAGGGAACGACGGTTTTTATCAAGGTAGTCATTTACAAAACCATTTATTATACCTTTTCTAACCAGAGAAGAGTATAGTTTACTGTAACGGACTGTATCTAGGGGCATAAATATGTCAGACATAACGCCTCCTCCTCCATATACAGTTCTACCTGAATTAGTTTGATATTTTAGTGAATCAGGAAAATGGATGCTATCAGCATGAAAAGTTTCACCATTTTCCATCCTGTTGCCAAAGTCTTTATAATATTCTTCAACGCCATTATCATATGGCTTTTGAATACATCTTCCTGAAGGAGTATAATACCGCGCAACTGTTAATCTTACAACAGATCCATCAGGAAGCTTAAATTGTCTTTGTACTAACCCTTTACCAAATGATCTACGTCCTATTAAAACTCCCCTATCCCAATCCTGGACTGCACCTGAAACAATTTCACTAGCAGATGCAGAGCCCTCATTAATAAGTACAACAAGTTTACCTTCCTCAAATTCGCCTTTACTGGTTGCATTTAATTCCTGTCGTTCCTGATGTGTTCCCTGGGTGTATACAATTAATTTATTCTGTTCTAAAAATTCATCTGTTATATCCATAGCGGTACCTAAATAACCACCACTATTACCGCGTAAATCGAAAATTAGGTTTTTCAAGCCTTGCTGTTTAAGCGATGTTATGGCATCATTGAACTCGGTTAACGATTGTTTAGCAAATCTGTTTAGTTTTATGTAACCTGTATTTCCATCCAACATAAATGCTGCATCCAGGCTGTTAATTGGTATCTTATCGCGAATAATTTCGTATTCAATTAATTCATTATTTCCTCTCCTGTAAATACCTACAACAACATGTGTTCCTTTTTTCCCCCGCAGGTGGTCCATTACCCAACTATTTGTAATATCTTTTCCGAAAGCATCTACACTATCAACAGTAACAATTTTATCGCCTGCCATAATACCAACTTTGTCGGAAGGACCTCCCGGAATAGGTGCAATTACAAGTATTGTATCTTTAAAAAGCTGAAATGTAAGGCCTACTCCTTCAAAACTTCCAACAAGAGTTTCATTTGATTTTTCAACCTGCTTTTTTGGAATATATGCTGAATGTGGGTCAAGCTCCCTAAGAGTCTGAACAATTGCCTTTTCTGTTAAGCCTGGCACATCCATTGTATCAACATAATAGTTATTAATTAAATACAAAAGAGTTGAATATTTTTTTACAGTTTCATTGGGATTAATATCTTGTATGTTATTTTGACTAAAGCCAATAATTGTGGTTAGGAAAAACAAAAGAAAAGTACCTGAATAAAGTGATTTTTTCATATTAAGTCTGAATTAATTTTGAAGCTCAAAAGTATAATAATTACCCGAACATTGAAGAGTCATACCAATTAGCAACCAAAATGAGCTTATTAAATCAAAATATTTTTCTTCTTAGTTAAATGAGATATTTCTTGCATAGCCTAAGCTACGAAAGAAATATGTCATAAAGATAAGAAGGAAAAGATAAAGATTTTAAGGCTCATTTTGGTTGCTATTTGGTATTAAACGTGATAAGACTAAAGTTAGGTATATGCTTTACTCAGTTTTAACAAAATGTAACATTAACAAATATTTCAATTAAATTAAATTTCAATAGACCAAAAATGTATTTTTGCCGTTTTTCTCATAATATATATAGAAAAGCATATAAGTGAATTTCGTAATCAAAACCACCAAATTAACTACATTACTGATTTTACTTCTAGCCTTTAACCGTGTAAATGCACAAGAAATGCTAGGAGTTACATTGGGCAATTATAGTGGAACTGCCGGATTGTTAGTTAACCCCGGCGGTATGACTACTAACAAGACGTATTTAGATATAAACCTAGCTACTGTAAATGTTTTTTCAAGCAACAACCTAGTATATTTGCCTAAAGAAGATTTCACAATTTGGAATATCCGAGATTTTACTTTTCCTCCCAAATATGGTCCAGATACGAATCGTAACATAGAGTATTATGGTGGTCACAACTTAAAAAACGCAACTATAAATACCAGATTATTGGGACCATCTGTAATGCTGCAAATTGGCGACCATGCTTTTGGCATAACAACAGGAGTAAGATATTTTCTGTCGGGAAGTAGGATTCCATGGGATATAACAGAGATAAGTTATAATGGATTAGATTACAAGCCTCTGCATAATATTGAGCATGATGATTATGATTTTGATTTTAACACCAGCGCGTGGATGGAAGTTGGGCTAAGTTATGCTTATAATGTGATAAAGACATTCGACAGGCAACTTACTGTTGGCATCTCTGTAAAGAAACTTTGGGGTTATGGTGGTGGATATTTAAAAACAAATAATATAAATTATATTGTAGTTGATGATTCAACCATAGATATAAAAAATCTTAATGCAGAGGCCGGATTTTCGCTGCCGCTAGATTATAATAACAATGACTTTATTAGTACAAGCCCTACGTTTAGAGGAAGTGGTGTAGGAGTTGATATTGGAGCTGTTTTTATTAAGAAGAAAAAAATGGATTTAAATGAATGGAGTGGAAAGCAACTATGTGCTCAAAAATATGATGAATATGTATATCGTATCGGTGTTTCCATTCTTGATATTGGAAGGGTAAAGTATACAACAAATGCTCAACTGCATAGTTATGATGATGTATCAAAATATTGGTCGAGTTTAGATACTTTGGACTTTTTTAATGTTAACGATTTTATAAGTGGTATTAGTAATACGTTTTATGGTGATCCTGATGCCTCTTTGGTAAGTAATACAATTAAAATTGGATTACCAACAGCGTTAAGTGTTCAAGCAGACTTTAGCCTACCGAATAATATGTATATTGGAGGTTTTTGGATTCATCCTATAAGGTTAAATATGAATTCTTTACGACGGCCAGCTCAACTAGCAGTGGTGCCAAGATATGAAACCAAGTATTTTGAATTAAGTCTGCCTCTGTCGTTATATGAATATCAATACCCACGCGTTGGTATAGCTGCCCGCTTTTATTTTTTTACAATAGGAACCGAAAAACTTGGAACCTACCTGGGAATGGCTGATATGAACGGATTAGATATCTATGCATCTATAAAAATTAGTATAGATAAAGGATCTTGTAAAAATAAGTTTGGTGGCGCATGTTCAAACCAGAGTTTTGGTAATAAATCTGCTAAACGAAGAAAAAGGAGATAACTACCTAAAACAAAATTATTTTAAGGGATAGTATAGCTTAGTTTTTAAGCACTTTCACATCAAGTACATCCCTAAGAGCATTACCCAGAGTCATAAAGGCTAGTACTAATATTATTATTGCTATGCCCGGTATAATTGCCAAATAAGCTGAATCAAGTATAATAAAGCTATAGTATTCTTTTATCATGCTTCCCCACGATGGCATAGGAGGCTGAACGCCTATGCCCAAAAAGCTCAATCCAGCTTCTATTAGTATTGCGGCAGCAAAATTAGCAGCCGAAATTACAATTACAGGGCTAAGAATATTTGGGATAATATGAAATAAGATAATTCGAAAGTTTGAGAAACCTAATGCGAACCCTGCTTCAACGAATTCCTTTTCTCTCATACCAAGAATTTGCCCTCTAACTACACGTGCAACTTCTACCCACATTGTAAGACCAACAGCAACAAATATTTGCCAAAAACCTCTTCCAAGGGCAAATGTTATTGCAATTACAAGCAATAAAGTTGGTATCGACCAAACTACATTTATAAACCACATTATTATATCATCGGTTCTACCCCTAAAAAATCCAGCAAGTGATCCCAAAAATATTCCTACTATTAGTGATATGGTAACTGAAATAAAACCCACTGATAAACTAACCCTGGATCCAATAATTAATCTGCTTAACAGATCTCTTCCAAACTGGTCAGTACCAAGTAAATATTTGCGACTTGTGATATTGTAATTTAGTATTTCTTTCTGAAGTATTTCTACGGATTCATTTTTAGTTTGACCATTAATACCATTATAATAAATCCTATTATTCTTCTCGTAAAGAGTGTCGGTAATTGGCATTACAACATTTGCAATATTAAATTCTTCATTAAAGCCATGTCCATCCTGATCAAAAACAGCAATATTAATCATGTCATTTTCAAATTTGTATTCCGATATGGGTACAACTCGATAATTACTATTTGCACCAAAAAGCATTTTATGAAAAATGGATGTATGAATGTAGGGTTGATTTTTGCGTATTTTCAGAATATCTACTGCAAATCCAGGTTTTTGTGTGCTAATCTCAAGAATTTGAGTGTTACACATTGGAGTTGAATCAGGTGTAATAAGATAGCCTATAATTGCTACTAATACTGTAATTAGTATTACACTTAAAGAAATCATTCCTAACATATTCCTTTTAAACCGAACCCATGCTAGTTTCGATAACGAAGAACCTGAAGAATATATCTTATTTGAAAAAATCATAGTTGCCAAAAGTATAAAAACAATTGTTATAAAGTACCTAAAGAAATAGCCACTTTGTAATATCAAAATGATTAGAATATGTATTTGTAATAATAAAAAATATATTATATTTGCAGCCACTAAAAATGGTGGGTGTAGCTCAGTCGGTTAGAGTACTAGATTGTGGTTCTAGGTGTCGCCGGTTCAATTCCGGTCATCCACCCCATTAAAAAAGAGGCTGATTTTTCAGGCTCTTTTTTTTTTGTGTTTTTGCAAAGGATTTAACAGACTGTTCCATCGTTTCCGCCTAAGGCGGACTGAATGCACCTGAAAGGCGAAAGCCCACTTACCTTTCAATAAGTGGGCTTTCGTTTTTAGAGATAAATATTTTTAATGCAGTAATCTTTGTCGTTAATTTTGAGGGTATATATATATAATTATCTTTTAATTATAGATGATTTCTTAGCATATTTCGTTTCTAACTTTTTATCATATACATCCCAAGGGATCTTATACCTGATACAAATATTATGCTTACGCACGTCTTTTCTAAACTTTTTTATCAATGTATCTGACCAATTTGAATGAATGTAATAGTCATTATTCGTTTGATTTTTAACGTGAGAGTTATAATTATCAAATGTTTGATTAAGTGGTCGATAACGACAATCTGCTATCTGAACATTCCATTCAAAACATTTTTCTCTTTTTGCTTCTAACTCTTCATAATCAAAACTCCAGTTGTATATCATAAAAATAAAAATATTTCTACGATTGTATCCAGCATTTTCCAAAATAGAAATCCAATTTTCAACTTCACTATGTTGTTCAAGTGAGAAATCCCATGCCAGCCTAATGTTATCAAATCTTGCATTTTTCAATAATTGCGCTAAGTGCGGTTTTTTTGCAAGAATTCGGCCATCAAAACCACTTTGAGATTCACACTTTATTACCCTATTATTAAGTGTTGTAGTTGTTAATAATTGTAGAATCTGCTCAATGTGTGGATTTACTAGTATATTGTTGTCATAAAAAACAATTTTATTCTTAATGATTTCTTTTTTTATTTCTTCTTCATTTTTGTAACTAAGATTCTCTATTCTCCAAATACCGCAAAATGGGCATTTCCTTGTACACCCCCTCATTCCATGAATTATCTGATAATCAACATCAACTAAATCATAAGCTGGCAAACACCTATCTGCTTCTGCATGTTGACCAATAAATACTTCATCGCATAATGTGTACACTTTACAATGCTTAGGCATCAAAGTAGCATATATCCCTCCAACATTAATCTTTGCATTTGGATAATTTTCTCTATAAAAAGAAACTGAATCCTTAACGAAACGGGACCAATATGTAAACAAGGAAGTTATATAAATTTCATCAGGATAAAATTCCGCAGCTCTATTCCCTCTAATAAGCTGTATTTCATTTCCAAGATTTCTGAAATAACTAGCAAGCTTCAATAAACCAATTGGTAAAAAATTTGAATGGTTTTTACTTTTACCAGGGATTGGAAAAGCTGGCTCAATTAGGAGTATGTTTTTTCTAATTCCAGAATTCATTATATACATTAGCTGAAGTTATTATATCTATTGGATTTATTTCGGGAATAATTTCATCAATATGATCAGATATCATAGGAATCATTTGGTTTTGTTCAGTATCAGGTGTTAAAAAGCCTTGATTTAAGAAATGACTAAAACTCTGCCTCGATATAGAACTATTACCCATAGTAGCCTCATAAGTACAGATAATGCAAAACTGAACCAAGTTTTGATCTCCACTACCTCTATAAAATACGACTGGTAAAAACTCAGGAATATAATTATTTGAACAAAAAAAAGTTGAAAGTGAATTATAAACATAATGCTTTAACACTCTTACTTTTCTATCCACTCCTTTTAATCTCATTATTTTCTTGAGAAAGTCAGGTTCAATTTGTTCACGTAAAATTTGTGTCAGATAATTCGATGCTTCTTTTTTCCAAAAATTTGCATTGACAGTTAAAAATGTTACAAATCTTTCCGGATGAGAATTATTTATCCTTTGAAGATCTATTATTTTCTTAATCACATGTAATTTATACACTTTCTCAAACTTATCCGTACCATCATTATAAACATACTGTGGTACAGTTATTTCATTACAAAAATCAAGGTTAAAAAGAGTTATAAAATTTTCCAGATGAAACTCTTGCAACACATTATCCTTCCCACGCATTACAACTTCTTCAATATAACCATCATAGAGCTGATAATCATTTATTTTCTTTTTTCGTAGCAAAGTATTTAGATTGCTCTCCAATTGCCTTATTGCTTCATCTGATTGTGATGGATCAGATGGTTTTGGATAATCCCTACACTGAAAGGCAACAATAAAATCAATCCAATCAATCCAATCATGAATATCTTCGGCTCGAGGCGACGGTAGTCCAAAATATGCGAGTTTTTTATCAAATCTAGTAGTGAGAAACTCCAATAATGGTGCATTCCAAACTCTTCTAACTATCTCTTTGTTTGCAGACGAGTTAAACTTACTTACCATGCTTAATTAATTTAGCTTTTCAAACTCATCTCTTAAATCTTTCAGGATTTCGATGTAATGCTTTTCGTTTTCAGATAGCAATTGTATTGCTCTTTCATCAATAATATTAATTATCGCAATCATTGTTTCATCTATTTGGATATCGAGAGAATCTAATAGTGAAAAAAGATTATTGAAATCAATTTCTTTGGGTTTTGTTTTTATTGAGGATAATTTCCGTGAAATTTTGGTAGGTGCTTCCTTCTGTTTTCTTGTTACTTTGCTTGATTGTTTTGTTAGATTGTTTATTGTAGCCTCAATAGTATCCTCTAATTCTAAAGCAGAGTTAATCAATTTATTAGCATCTTTTTCACGTTCAATCCTAATTGACTTTCTTTCAAGACGATTTTGAATTAAACTTCTTATCTCTCTCACATTAATTAGAAAATCAACAAGTTTATTAGCGTTAGTCGAGTAAAGGGAGAAATCATTATTAATTTCTTTAAGTTTAATTGTGTTGTCATCAATTTGTTCATCACCAAGAGTGTATTCTTGAATTGAGTGAGCAAAAGCATTGAATTCATTCGCCGCACTGCCAATACTATTATAAAGAATAGTCCTTAAATTTGAGTAAGCAAAATCGTTTCTAGCACCATTTGGTATTAATTTAGGATTTACAATAATCACCTCACCTATATATCTATCATAATAAACTGGTCTAAAGTACTGTCGAAGCATTCTACGATCACCAATAGCAAATCCCTGTTTTTTGATTAAAAACCCTCTTAAACTTTTGTCTTTTATTATATTTCTTGTTGAGTTTAAACATCCCCAAATTACTCCTAGAAACTGATTTTTTGTCTTAAGCTCATAAAACTTGGGCTCAAATGATGTATTATCTCTGAAATCTGAATCTTTGTATGAGCGATATAGCCATTCTTTATGATTATTAATTTGAAGGAGTAGTTTAATTAGTTCAAATCTTGAATCATGCTCAGAACATACTTCTTTAATCTTATTCTCAATAATATCGGCCCATTTGAAATTGAATTTATCAAATTCTAGAGGGATGACCTCTTTGAGATATTTTGACATGATATTGAAGTCTAAAAAATCATTTAAAAACTCAGAACTTAATCCTTCAATTTCAACTCGTGTGCCAAAGGCAGGAAAATCTTCTTCAGTGGTTTCCTCAACTATAATATTACTTTCCAATAATGATTGTAAATCTATTAATTCACTAGATTCCAACCCGTGATTAAGTCTTTTGTCTTTCTGATCATCCAAAACCTCTCTCATGCCTTGAAAATCCATGCAAAGATAACAAGGCAAATTTTCCTTTGTCCTACTATAAATTGTCAAAGTATCACATAGATGAAAAGAACTGTAAATACCAATTCCCATAAACCCAACATCTTTCCCTGGGTTTTTATCCGAGACACCAATACGAGCCGCTTTTCTTATGGTCTTTACATCCATACCTATACCGTCATCATCAATTGTGATAGTATTTCGACGAATACGAACTTGCACAGATTTAGCACCGGCATCTACACCATTTTGAATATATTCTCTTAATGTATCCTTTGGGTCAGGATACATTCCTCTAGTTAGAATTGAAAGTACTTCTGCACCAACATCATAACGTGTTGTTTTTATATTGCCCATATGCAGTAAAAATTGATAATTACAAATCTACGAAAAAATGTTCACAACAAGTTTTTAATGTTGATACAAATAGTTGTTTATTCTTAATACGAACAAAAACAAAAAAGGTTTAGGACCCTTCAAGTCCTAAACCTTTATTTTCAAGAAATTCGTTAAATTCAAACTGAAATTTCTCAGGATCATCATTAGCTAAATGTCTAGCATAGCCTTCATAGTAGATCATATCGATAAATTTAATAAACATCTCAAGTATGATTGGCTTCCTTCCACCTGTTGGTTTGAGAAAAGGTAACAAAGTGGGAAGAATTCAAATTCATCAGCCTCTTTTTTTTGTGTATTTTTGCACAGGATTTAACAGACTGTTCCATCGTCCGCCTCAGGCGGAAGGAAAGTCGGGACAGCATAAGGTGCCTTACTTCTTAACGGGAAGGGTTCGTCAGCCTCAGGCGGACGGATACAGCGAGTGCCGCAGAAAATAACCGTCCGCCATTGGTGGATAAGGGTGAAAACGTGAGGTAAGAGCTCACGCTGTGTAGTGGTGACATTACAGAGGGGTAAACCTTAGGGGCTGCAAGATCAAATATACCGGCGTTCCCCCGCTTAAGGCGGAGGATAAGGGTTGCCTGCCTGATGCCGGAGGGTAGATTGCTAGAGTTGCATGGTAACATGTAACCAAGATAAATGATGGAAGTTTCCAGCCGTAGGCTGGGGAAACAGAATCCCGCTTATAGGTCTGTTGAATCCTTTTTTCAGTTATTGGTAATTGGTTATTAGTAATTGGTAATTAGATATTTGGTGATTGTTTTACCAAAGACTAATAACTAAAGACCAAAGACCAAAGACCAAAGACCAATAACAAAAATCAAATTAAATGAGAATTGACATAATTACCATATTCCCTGAAATGTTTGATGGTCCTTTCAGTCATTCGATTATTAAACGAGCAATTGATAAACAGTTGGTTGACATCCATCTGCATCAGTTACGCGATTATACTACTGACAAACATCGTAAGGTTGATGATTATGCATTTTCGGGAGGTGCAGGTATGGTAATGATGATTGAGCCAGTTGTTACGTGTATTGAAGCATTAAAGCAGGAACGTGAATATGATGAAATTATTTATACAAGTCCTGATGGTGAGTTATTTGACCAGCCCATGGCCAATAATATTTCGATACTGGAAAATGTTATAATACTTTGTGGGCATTACAAGGGTATTGATGAAAGGATAAGAGAGCATTTTATTACCAGGGAAATTTCAATTGGTAACTATGTTCTATCAGGAGGCGAATTGGCGGCAGCAATTATAACTGATAGTGTAGTAAGATTGTTACCCGGTGTACTGGGAAATGAAGTTTCGGCTTTAAGCGATTCTTTTCAGAATAATCTCATTGCCCCACCTGTTTATACCAGGCCACGTGATTTTAGAGGTTGGGAAGTCCCTCCTATTTTGCTTTCAGGTAATGAGCGTAAGATTGAAGAATGGAAGTATGAGCAGTCGGTTAAACGTACTGAAGAAAGAAGACCGGGATTTCTAGAGGATTGATAAAAACTCACTATTTCTTGTGCGTATTTTTTAATGAGTGTTTACGATATTTACTTGCATTTGTTCTGTTTTTGGCAAGTTTGAAGCTTCTATTAATATGAAAAAGTTTAGGAATATTCTCCTGGTCTCAGGTTCAGGAAGAAACTGTGGTAAAACTACTCTATGCTGCCTATTGATTAATCAGCTTAAAAAAAGTGATCGGGTAATTGGTCTTAAAATATCTCCTCATTTTCATATTAATCAACAGAGCCATAATATAATATTTGAAGGTCCAGATTATACAATTTATAAGGAAACCGAAAAAACTTCAGGTAAAGATAGCTCACGAATGCTAGCTGCTGGTGCTGAAAAGGTGTATTTTATACAATGTACTGATGAGAATTTGCCCGATTTATACCATAATTTGAAACATCTATTGCCTGATGAGATACCAGTTGTTTGCGAGTCGGGTTCAATTGCTAATCATTATAAACCAGGTATGCATATCCTAATTAAACCTATCGATGGCAGTTCATTGAAACCATCTTACCTTAGTAACCTGAAAATTGCTGACAGACTAATCTCAGCAAACGAATTCTCGTTATCAAATTTAAATTATTCAATTATTTACTCAAAAGATGGGTGGGAGATGAATAAGTTATAACTCAATTTAATAGGTAGTTAAGCGCAAAAGTTAAGTAGCTTTAAGAAATATGGTAATATGGAAGCCCTTGCTATGCGTTAGGGATTGCAGCGATAGCTTGTTGAAATACTGATGATGTTTTTGTTAGTCTGGCGTATGCTGAGGAACGAAGCAACCGCACTGCTTACAAAAACACAATCGGAATGAAACAACTACAAGCGTAAAGCCTGGCTGACCGCCGAAATAAATTCATGAAGGCGGGAATGAACGCCCATAAAAAAAGGAAGTAAAAAATACTCCCTTTAATAATTATATAGAAATGTTATTTATCTCTACTTCAGCAGTTCAGCCATTTTTTTGCCAATATTGGCTGGTGAATCAACAACGTGAATTCCGCAATCGCGAAGAATTTCTTTTTTAGCTTCAGCAGTATCTGATTTACCACCAATAATTGCTCCTGCATGCCCCATGGTTCTACCTACTGGAGCAGTGGCTCCAGCAATAAAACTTACTACTGGCTTGGTGCCATGTTCTTTAATCCAATAGGCAGCATCTGCTTCCATATTACCGCCAATCTCGCCAATCATTACAATACCTTTAGTTTCTGGATCGTTCATAAAAAGCTCTACAGCATCTTTTGTGGTTGTTCCAATAATTGGGTCACCGCCAATACCTAGCGCAGTTGTTTGTCCCAATCCAGTTTTAGTTAGTTGATCAACAGCCTCATAAGTAAGGGTTCCGGAACGTGACACTATTCCAACGGATCCTTTTTTATGAATAAACCCCGGCATAATACCAACTTTGGCTTCACCAGGTGTAATAACGCCCGGACAGTTAGGTCCAATTAATCTGGAGCTTCTTCCCACTAGATATTCTTTAACAACAACCATATCTTCAGTAGGAATACCTTCAGTAATACATACAATAACCTCAATTCCTGCTTCGGCAGCTTCCATAATTGCATCTGCAGCAAATGCAGGAGGGACAAATAATAGTGAAACATTAGCACCTGTTTTCTCAACAGCATCTTTTACCGTATTAAAAACTGGTTTATTAAGGTGAATTTGTCCACCTTTTCCCGGAGTAACTCCTCCTACTACATTTGTTCCATATTCAATCATTTGAGAGGCATGAAAAGTTCCCTCACTACCTGTAAATCCCTGAACTATAACCTTTGAATCTTTGTTAACTAATATACTCATATCATAATAATTATCTGTTGCAGAAAATAAATGTCAAAGGTAATGTGTTTTCATTTAACTGAAAAAAATAAAATACTATTTTTGTTATTTATCAAAGATTATAAATTATAAAGCTATGTCCATTAAATCAGTAGGTTATAGTCGGGATACAATAGTAGCTATAGCTACTCCTGCAGGTTCCGGGGCTATTTCAGTAATTAGATTATCAGGTAGTGAGAGTTTAAGTTTGTGTATGCAGCATTTTAAACCAACCAATAAAAAGCTAAGCATTGCAAATATTGAGAGCCATAAACTATACCTGGGTTATTTTGTAGAAGATAAAAATATTATTGATGAAGTATTAATAAGCTATTTTAAAAGCCCTGCATCTTATACTAGCGAGGATGTAGTTGAGATTTCATGCCATGGCTCGGAGTTTATTCAGCAAAAAATAGTTGAGATACTAATAAATTCAGGAGCAAGAGCGGCTGAACCCGGTGAATTTACTTTACGAGCATTTTTAAACGGACGATTAGACCTAAGTCAGGCTGAAGGAGTTGCCGATCTTATTTCATCACAATCAGCAAGTTCGCATCGAATGGCAATGAATCAAATGCGTGGAGGGATATCTAATAAAATATCGTTGTTAAGAAAAAAGCTAATCGACTTTGCTTCATTAATTGAACTTGAACTGGATTTCAGTGAAGAAGATGTTGAGTTTGCCAACAGAGAACAATTTATGAAGTTAATTTCAGAGCTAAAAGAAGAACTGAATTTACTTATAGGCTCATTTAGCATGGGTAATGTAATAAAACAGGGTATTCCTGTGGCAATTATAGGCAAACCTAATGTTGGTAAATCAACATTGTTAAATGCAATATTAAACGAAGAGAAGGCAATTGTTAGTCATATTCCGGGAACCACACGAGATGCCATTGAAGACACATTTATTATTGGCGGATATAAATTCAGATTTATTGATACTGCCGGATTAAGACAATCGGAAGATATAATTGAAAATATTGGCATTGAACGAACCTATGACAAGATTAAGCAGGCAACCATTATTCTTTATGTTTGTGATATTGCTAGTATAAACAATGCATCTGTTGAAAATGTTCTGGAGGAATTTAAACAGTACATTCAGGATGAATCAAAACATTTCATTTTAGTTGCTAATAAAATTGACCAGCTTGGAGAACTTCCATCTCAAATTAAAGAAATACTTGAACTAGATACTGTCTTTGTATCTGCAAAGCGTAAAGAAAACATCCATATGTTAGCAGACAGCCTTGTTAATATTGTCAGAAAATTCAATATATCCAACGATGTAGTTATCAGCAACTCACGACATTACCAAGCACTTATGAATGCAAATAAAGCTCTTATACAAGTTGAGGAAGGTTTTTTCAATAATGTACCTACAGATCTTATCGCAATTGATATTCGACATGCACTTCATGAACTGGGGACAATAACAGGCGAAATTACTACTGATGAGTTGCTTGGGAACATTTTTGGTAAGTTCTGTATCGGAAAGTAAGTACCCTTCTTTTGTTTGTTAACAGCCTATTATTTTATGTTGCCGGACAACACAAAACGCATCATTATGAAAGTAGCTCTTCGTCAGTGAAAAAAGGGAAACAAAGTAAGCCTTTACCTTGATTATTATCACAAAGGTAAACGCTCTTATGAGTACCTTAATCTCTACCTCTACCCTACTCCTGAAAAAGGCAGATTAAGTAAAACACAAAAGAACAACAACTTATCCATTTTAAAAGCGGCAAATCTAAAACAAAGCATAGTAATCACATGAAACGGTTGGCAGTAGATTTTAACTTTTTCATTAGAGGAAAATTGTTCTATAAACATCCTCTAATAGCCCAAATAGGCAACTACTTGGCAAGTTCAGATAAACTCAACCGTTGGGGTGCAATTTCAAAAACATTTATGATTCCCCCAACTTTGAAAGGCTTTTAATGTAAGCTAATCTTTTAAAATCTTTATTTAAAACTTACTCTTTTGAACACTTATCACAATCATACTCACTTTTATACATTTCATTGATTAATTCGCATGTGATATCTCCAATAGCATAGGGTACAACATCTCTAAATTCACATTGCGGTCTGTCATTTTTATCCGTAAACCCTCTTTGGTGGCAATATTCATGTGCAATATGACTTGCATACATTACTACCGATCTTTGATAATTTTCGGGTGTAAGATCAATCCAATGTCTATATGTTTTTGTGGTATTACTATTTAAGTTTGTAACTCCAATGGTTCCATATAGGTAGGCTGTTAGCCTTAATCCTCTTGGTTTAATTAATAACTTCATTTCCACACTATCATTCCATCCAATCAATTTTTCATAGACTTCATCATTTGTCATTTCAGTGTATCCTCCATTTAGGTTTTCCCAATCAAATTTTTTGGTCAATACTACAGTCCTATATTCATCAGAATTGAATACCTCATTTAGTAAAGTTATAGCATCATCTACAAACGATTTATATTTTCCTAGCTCATTGATATTAGCTACAATTATTTTAAAATCTTCAGTATTTTTTTCATTCTGTGCATTTAAATTATTGCTAAATAGTTGTATAATTAGTATTCCATATATTATTGTTTTCATAAACCTAAATTTTATTAATTAACATTATATTCTAAAGTCTCCAGCTTCTCACTTTCTTCCATGCTTTTGTAAGTCCATCATCTACCTTCTTTTTAGCTTTAGTAAGTTTTCTACCTGTACTTTTATGAAGTTTTGCTGCTTTTATTGCTAATTCTTTATTTGCCTTTTCTAATATTTTTTGTGCCCGTTTTGCCTCAGCAGCGAAGTCTTTTACAGCCTTTTCTGAAGCTTTTTGTACATTTTCAGGCATATCTGCTATTGATTTATCAGGGTCTTTTAAGTATTTATACCACTCCTTTTCAATACTTCCGGCTAACTTCTCCATATCAGCGCCTAATTTTGCCAGTGCTTTTAAAACGTCATTATTTGGTCCAAATTCAAATGGGCCTACAAAAGCTACAATTGGTTCTAATTCAGGGCAGCTCTTTTTTTGCTTGCTGTAATAATTTTTTAAACCTTCATTAAGTTTCTCATTATCAAAATTTATTTTATCAATATCCCCAATATTTGATGTAAAAATTACACTATCATTGATATTTATTAATACACCTTCATTATCAATTTGTATATTATCAATACTAAATTTTGTCATCATATATTTATACGGATAATCTACATATATATCTTTTTTGCTTCTATCCTCAGTAAATTTATAATATAAAGGTATGTCACTAAAAAAAGCTGTTGGTTCTATATATTCATCTCCAATGGTTTGTTCTGTTCTAATGCCTATTGTTGCTAATTTTCCAATACTACCAAATTCTTCATTATCCGATGCTATTGTTACTTTTGCATTTTTACATTCAATATTTGTTTTTATAAGCAGTGCTTCAATATCACCTATACTTTCTTTAACAAATTCCACACTTCCTCTTAAGTTTTCATTGCTTGTTCCAACAGCATTTATTTGCCCTCCGAAACCACCCCCAATATAGGGGTCAAAATGTACATGTACATCAGCTTTTATTTTTACCTTTAGATCAATGTCAAAACTTAAACCTTTCTTGGGCTCCCAACGCGTCTCTATTTTCTTCAATACTAAAGTCCCTCTTATTGCCTCCTTATGTGTCAATTCTGCGTAATAGCCGCCCTTCCCTAGGTAATTTACCCAATCTTCTTTAGCTAGATGTCCCTTCTCTTCAATACTATTAACATAAACCGTTCTTATGCTTGGAGGTAGTTCATTTATTTCAGTAAATGTTTTAGTGAACATACTTTTATTAATCCAAATAACAGCATTTTCAGGGTGTATTAACTCGTTAGTTAGTTTGTTCTCTATTACATTTTTTAAACTATCATTTACGGCATCAAGGTTTCGTTTTTTTATCTTAACTTTTTCAATTTGACTATCTACTATATTTAACGGTTGTTTTGCAAGCGAAAAATTAATCCAAAGGCCATTAGGGAGGAAAGCAGGTGCTTCAAATTGTAAATAATTTACGATATTATGCATCTCGGTCTTCGTTTTTAAAATAACATATCCCATTTCTTTTTCATCATTATCATAAAACATTGTATCAGCTGTGTTTTTCTTCAATTGGAAATTACTTTCAATTTTATCCCTAATCGCAATGTTTGTATGTAAATTACTTCCAGCCAACATATTAAACAAATCGGCTAAAAATTTATTTTTCTTTCTTGTACCTATATTTACTCCCCATACTTTAGCGTTGAGGTGATATGCTATTGGCAATAGGTCCAATCTTATATTTAATTGTTCTTTATCATCATCTCTTTCTCCATATGTGGCAATCAATAAGTTTTCTAGTTCTATTTCTCCTTTCTTCTTGTCTTTATCATTAAAAATTGTTAACATTAGGTTAGTATTAAATGCTCCGATAACCGGTTTAAACTCTAATGTATTTACTTTGCAGTACCAGCCGTTATATTCTCCTTCTTTTTTATTGGTTAGTATTGTACCCTCTAATCCTTTCAAGCTCGCTTCAATAATCCCTTTTTCAAGGAATAAGCTTATTTCTGTTGCTTTCGGGAAGTTTTCGCTGCTGACAAGTTTATTTGTAGTATTTAACCCTCTATATATAGCCTCATTTTTTCTATTAATAGCATTCCTTTCAACTATTTTACATTGATTAAACAATATGATAATTGTTAATAAGCTAAGAAGTTTAATCCATTTATTATGGATTGTGGTCTCTCTCTTCATAAGTAGTAGTTTTATTTTATTGGTTAGTCTTTATATGTAGGTAGTTTGCTTGTTTTGTTAATCAAAACGTCCATAAAAGTAAAAAAAATTATACTCATTTTAATTCATTGTTATTTTTTAACAACTTTTTAACTTACTATTATGTCAAATATCATAATTAGTATCCTTTTACACTTTTAATAATAGTTTTACTGTCTAGGCTTCATTATTAATTAGTCATTTATTACCAAATCTAATACTTAACCCAGCATATCAAAAGTATTACCTCTTTCAGTCAAGGCAAGGCTATATAAACAGCATCAGGGCTTACTCTCCGTTCAATATTACAATTCAACCTTCACTTTCCAATAAATAATTTAGTAATAGCATTCCGCTTGCATATTGCAAACTCATATAGCTAGCAAAAGCTGTATTTCGCTCCATTATCAAATTCAGTAATCAATTCAAAAGGATTATTTGCTTGTTTTGTGTTGGATTATCATTTCTAAATAGTCAATCGTTTACACATCAATAAACGTTTGTAAATATTTAATAAACAGTTTATTAAAATTTTCAGATAAAGTATTTAAATTATTAAAAAGCTTATGTATCCTGATACTTAAAAAAATCATCTAATTAAATATATTGCTATTGCATCTTAATAAGCGATTATCCCCTCCCATGCTTCAATATATTAGAGCTAAACAACTAATACGACATATATAGGACTGTATTAGTTCATAAGCCTGATTTATGCTTAGAATCCATTAATTGTACAAGTTCAATATTATTTATTAGTTTAGTAATGACATAACTACTGTTGATTGCCTATTTTTATTCATATTGAGCTATTATTGTTGCTTATCTGTTGCCCATACCTCATAATCATTTGAATATCAATTAATATTACATTCTGTATAGGAAAGTAAGTACCACAGACTAAACAAGGAATAACTGACACTATCCTGTTAAAAGTATAAGTCTAAAATACCAGGGGTAGGCCTTTGTTTTAAAGTTGAACCTTTTCTTTAAAAATAGTATGGATTTTTAGTCACTAATTATCTATTTTCATATGCAGCATAATATTCATCCAGTATATCATATCCTAGTATTCTGGTTTTTTCAAAATCGGCAGCATATGAATTTGCAAGAGATAATCTCAATGTCCACTCAGGTCCATCAAACCCAGCACCAGGCATTGCAATTATAGCCTTCTCTTCGGCTAATCTGATAACAGTATCTAATGAATAATAATTTTCTGACATCCACTTTGCAAAATCCTCACCATACTTATCTTTCGCTATTTTTAGAACATCCAATTCAATATAATAGAATGCACCATATGGATCATCTGGAGAAATTAATGGTTTGCCAGGCATGTTTTCAATTACTTTTGCATACCTGTTTCTTACTATCTCTCTTGAGGTTAATTTATACTTATCAGCTTTATCAAATAACGATGCCAAAGAAAACATTGTCATTTGGATTTGCTGTGGTGTGGATAAACCCGCAGTATGATTTAAAGCAACAGCACGACTATCAGCCACAAATCGATCAATCATTTTCAACTTTGAGGGGTCTAATGTTATCCTTTCATAACGTGTGTGCAATTCCTTCTTGTCTTTATCCGAATAATTAGCCAACATTTTATCAAAAATATTATTCTCATGCAAGGCTATTGCCCCAAGTCTCCATCCTGTTGCTCCAAAAAATTTAGAATACGAATAAACCAAAATTGTATTCTCAGGTGCTATCATAGCCAATGATGTGAAATTATCAGTGAATGTTCCATAAACATCATCCGTTAGAAGTATCAGGTCTTTTCTTTCCTTTACTATTTCAGCAATCTTTTTTAAAGTTTCATCATTTAATCTAACTGATGGTGGATTCATTGGGTTAACCAAAAAGAAGGCTTTTATTTTTGGATCCTTCAATTTTTCTATTTCTGAATCGGGATATTGCCAGCCGATGCTTTCATCAGCTACAATTTGAATCAAATTCAAGTCGTAGTCTTTTAATTTTGGCATTTCAATATATGGTGTAAAAATTGGAGTGCCAACGGCTATGGTATCACCGGCATTAAGAAATTTGTTTGACTTTAAAGTATTGAAAATATAATACATGGCAGCAGTACCACCTTCTGTAACAAAAATATCAAATTTGCCAGATGGAGGTTTCATTCCTGCACTCATTTCTTTAAGCAAATATGCATGTACAATGGTTTCGGTATGCGTAAGCACTCTGTCGGGTACAGGATAGTTATTTCCCAGTATTCCGTTAACCCATTCTACCAATAGTTCATCTTTATCAATATTATAAGTAGAGGTGGCAAACTCAAATATTTCATTCAAATATTGCAGACCAATTGTGTCTTTATTTAAGGCCAGGTATTTTTCAAATCTATGAGTAATTCCATATTCTTCAGCTATTCCTCCATATCCATCTAATACTTGAAATTGTCTTTTAGATTCTTCTAAAGCAAATAGTCCCAATTGGAAAAATGCGTCCCTTGGTTTAGTTGCTAACCAGTTTGGGTTACCCCTACCTGCATTTATCATTGAATAATCATGCCTTTTCCCAGCTAACTTGATCAATATGTCTTTAACCTCGAAAGGACTAAGTTGATCTAACTTTTTTTCTTCTGATCTTTTCATCTAATTAATTTTTTATGGTATAGATTACATACTAGAAATAATTGCGATAACTATTGGACCCCATAGGGTCAAAAATATATTTGCGACAGCATATGTCATTGTAAATGAAGGTGTAGGTGTAGAATTACCTGCTGCATCAAGCAGTGTTGCAAAACCGGGGTTAGCACTTTTGCTTCCTGTTAATACCCCCAAAGCAGTAATTGGTTCTTTAATTTTGAACATAAAATAATTTATAATAAATTGTATAATCATTGGTAAGATTGTAACTATTACACCTAACAATAATAAAGTTACCCCATATTCTTTAATTGCGGCAATTGCAGGTTGACCTGCATTTAGCCCTACAATTCCAACAAATACAGCTAAACCAAAGCTCTGTAGAAAATTTGCAGCCCCTATATTTACTGCGCCTAATTTAGGATGTTGGGTTCTTAAAAACCCAAATATTAAACCTGAAACTAAGCAACCTAAACCTGACCCTAAGGAAATAGCCGTCCCATCGATGGTAAAGCTAATTTCACCAATTAAGTATCCAAAAACCAGTGCTATTCCAAGAGTTACAAATTCTGTAGTATTTATTGATGGTGCTTTATGACCAAGTAGCTTTTGTGCTCTATCTAAATCCTTTTTTCGACCTACTAAAAGAATTTCATCACCTGTATGAATTATAGTTCCATCTAGAACGGGAATGGGCTTTGACATTCTTTTCAAACCGCTGATGTATATACCATGTCGTTGATTGACAGTAGCTTTTTTGCGTAGTTGCTTTAGGTTAAGGCCGTTAATTTTTTTATTGGTGATTACTATAACTCTTACCTCTTCAGTAAAATCAACATTTTCACCAAATTCAGCAATCTCAACTCCAATACTTTTGCCTATTTTAGAGAAAGTAGCTACTAAACCGCTGATAAATAGTATATCACCCTCTTCCAGTTTCATTGTGGGTTCAGGATCAAAGCCTTTATTATCTTTAATAATTTGTTCAATAGTTAAATCAGGTCCAAATTTATCTTCCAGTTTCTTAACTGTACTATTTAAGTACTTAGAGTTACTACTAAGCTTAAAAGCTCTTGTATTTACTCTTGTTAAAGGAGTAAATTCACCTTCACCAAGCTCACCTGATCCACCCATTTTAGTTGCTAATGCAATGGCTGCTTTTCTTAAATCCCATTTCATAATAATAGGAATTATACCCACTGCCAATATGGGACCAATTGAGCCAAAAATATAGGTGATAGAATAACCTACTGCAACATTTGTTTTTAGTTTTGCGGCTTTGTCAACAGCCAAACCAAGGTTATTGATGGCATCTCCTGCTGTACCAATAATAGCAGATTGCGTTAACCCTCCGGCAGCGAGTCCTGCAGCTAACCCTGCATCCAAACCAGCCCATATTGAAACACCTAATACAGCTAATAATCCTAACACTGTCATTGCAACAGCTGCTAGTAGAAATTTTATTGATGAAGGCTTTAATGATGCAAAAAACTGAGGTCCACCTAGATAACCAACCATGAAAATAAATAGTGAAAAGAAAATGTTTTTTATATCTTCACTTACAAGTATCCCTCCAACTTGTCCTATTGCTACACCAATAAGTAATGTTCCTGCAATTCCTCCAAGAACAAATTTTCCCACTTTAAATTTTCCAAGTAAAAATCCTAAGCCAATGGTCAAAAACAAAGCAATAAAGGGAAAGTCCCTAAGTTGTTGAACAATAATATCCATAATTTATAATTTTATGTTAATAAAAGTATTTAATTTTCTTGTTTCAGTACAAAAAGCATCTGCTCTTCTAGCAGAAATATTTAAAGAGCATTACTTGTTTTTACCATCATGAGCAAATATAAGAAATTATTACATGTATTATTATGCAATAAATGTTGTTAACCATAATTAGCACAACACTTGACTATCGACTTTTATTTTAATATCTTTGAAGTCTTTACCTAAAGACCTCAAAGTATGAAAACTCAGCTCAACTTTTCAGTCTTGTTATTGATTAGCATCTTATTTTTATCTTCATGCGACAAAGATGAATTACCAGTATATGGTGAAAAAACTTACGTTGGTGATATTATTAATCCTACGGCTGAAGAGTTTCAAAAAATTCTTTCGTTTGGCTATGACACTATAATTGGAAGTGTTATGTTTAATGATTCTTATGAAGCGAACATTTCAGATTTTCGAGCCTTATCAAATATCCGCCTAATAAGTGGTACACTTAGAATTCAAAGTGCAAACCGCTTCAATTCCTTTTATGGATTAGGTAAACTGGAATCGATTGGTAGTATGCATATTAATCATTCAAGACTTACAAGTTTCGACGGACTTGATAGTCTAAAATACATTAAGGAATATTTACGTATTGAAAACAATGGGGTCTTATTAAATATCAATGGGCTATCTAATTTAGATTCCGTTGGCGAAGGACTTACAATTTGGAGTAACTATTACCTAGAAAATATTGACGGGCTAATTAACCTAAAGAATATTGGAGGTAAATTAACTATCGGAGGTTTCAGCCTAGTTAATCTCGACAGCTTAATTAATCTTGAGTCGGTTGGTGAATATTTAAACATTTTTGGAGTCTATAACATGGTAGATATTAAAGGTTTAAGTAAACTGAAAACCATTGGCGGTTATTTAAGTATAGGAGCTGCCGAAAAACTATACAACCTTGAAGGGCTTGATGCACTTCAATATATTGGAGGCAATCTGATGCTTGCTGTTAACCGAATAAAAGACCTTGATGCATTAGAGAATATTCAGTTCATTGGTGGTAAGATTCAAATCATAAAAAATTATAGATTGACTGATTTATGTGGTTTAAGACCATATTTATCAACAGGCAATTTCAATAACATATATGACATATATGATAACCTATATAATCCTACTATGCAAGAAATTATTGATGGTGATTGTAATTAATAGCTTGTGTTAGTAATGCAGATATATACATGTTTTATCCTTTATCCCATCCATTTTTCTTATTTTCGTTTCCTAAATTTATATTATGATAAAGCTTAATACAGACATAGTTCGTAGTAATTTTCCAGGTTTGAAAAATAATTGGGTATTTTTAGATAATGCAGGTGGTACACAAACTGCCCGACAGGTTGGTGATAATATCAATGACTATCTATTCAACTCTAATGTTCAGTTAGGAGCTTCGTACGAAATATCTCAGAAAGCCGGCAAGAGAGTTTATAAATCACAAAAAATATGGGCTGAAGCAATTAATGCTTCAAGCGCTTCGGAAGTAGTATTTGGTTCATCTACCACGGCATTGTTGCAAAACTTATCCATATCGATGGTACAACAGTTTAAACCGGGTGATGAAGTTATTGTAACAAATTCTGATCATGAAGCTAATATTGGTCCTTGGGTAAGTATGGAGAGATTTGGGGTTATTGTTAAATTTTGGGAAATAAACCCTGAGACCTATACTCTTGAGCTGGAGGATCTTGCAAAGTTAATGAGTAAAAATACCAAGCTGGTTGCTTTTACACATGTTTCAAATATTCTTGGCACTATAAACCCGGTTGAGCAAATCACGAAATTTGTACATAAACATGGTGCGCTGGTTTGCGTAGATGGTGTTGCCTATGCTCCCCATCGACTCGTAGATGTTACAAAATGGGATGTTGACTACTATGTGTTTAGCCTTTACAAAGTTTACGGTCCCCATTATTCAATATTATACGGTAAGAAAAACCATCTAAGGAAACTGGCAGGAATTAATCATTTTTTTATTGACAATAATGAAGTGCCTTACAAGCTTCAGCCGGGCAATGTTAACTTTGAACTTACTTATGGAAGTAAAGGGATAATTGATTATTTTGATAAAGTTTATAGCGCACATTTTGAAGACGCTTCCCTCCCACTCTTTTCCAAACTTGAAAATGTTTTCAATCTAATTGCCACTTATGAAGAAGAGTTAGCAAAGCCACTTATAATGTTTCTCAATAATAAAAAGGGAGTTAATATTATTGGAGATACAAGAACTGATAAGAACATTCGCATTCCTACTATTTCTTTCACTATTGAAAACCGAAAAAGTAGCCAAATACCAATTCTTGTTGATCCAGCTAAAATTGGAATTCGATGGGGAGATTTCTATGCCAGACGATTAATTAACGGCCTGAATCTATCTGATAAAGATGGTGTTATAAGAGCAAGCATGGTGCATTACAATACATTAGAAGAAGTTGAGCGGTTGATTGCCATTCTCGATAATATTCTTTGAGTATGAAATCAGAATATCAACATTTTTTAGATCGTGCAAAGTCGAGTAAAAAAGAAAACAAGAAGTTGATTTCAAGGTTGAAAAAATTAAAACCAAAAGAATTAGATAGTATAATTAACAACCTGCACGAAGAAGCGTTTAAAGTTATCGACTGTCTTGAATGTGCCAATTGCTGTAGCTCCATAAGTCCTGCAATAACAGATAACGACATCCAAAAAATTGCAAAAGCCCTTAGAATTAAACCATCTGTAGTGGTTGACAAATACATGTATTTGGATGATGAACATGATTATATAATGAACTGTAGCCCTTGCCCTTTTCTTATGAAAGATAATTATTGTGAGATTTATGACTCACGTCCGTTGGCTTGCAAGGGATATCCTCACACAGACAGGAATAAAATGAATCAAATCCTTAACCTTACTCTTAAAAATACAGCAATTTGCCCCGCCGTTAGTTATATTATTGAGGAGTTGAAAAATATATATTAATGTTTCTGTTCGTAAAATATATTTTATGCCATTACATTTATATCAAATATGATTCATACACCAAAAGGAAAAGTTATGATAGATAATAATCAAATAATAGTTTATGGCGGTACTGGTTTCTATGGACAAAAAGTTGTTGAAAAGTTGGTGCAAAAAGGAAGATCAGTAAAAGTAGTTACACGAAACTCTGAAAACGCAAAAAGAATAGTTGGAGATAAAGTGGAATTATTTCAAGGTGATGTGACACTAAAAGGAACGATTGAAAACTCATTAAAGAATGTTGGTTCTATTGTAATTTGCCTTTCAGCAATGAGCAATAAATTAATCAGAAAAATGAAAGAGATTGAACGTGATGCTGTTTTGGAAATTATGAAGCAAGCAGAAAAAGCGAATATTTCAAGGTTAGTTTACATGTCAGGTTATGAAATGAGAAAACAACTTCTGGATGATTTAAAAATACCTGAATTCGGAGAAATAAAAATAGAAGTAGAAGAAAAAATAAGACAATCAAATTTTAATTGGACAATATTAGGTGATGCACCAGCCTTTGAAATATTTTTTGCATTTATAAAAAAAGAGAAAATGACTGTGCCAGGTGGTGGATTTAATGCATTTCCGACTATTTCATCAGAAGATGTTGGAGAGATAACAGCACAAATTGTTATACGTGATGACCTGAATAATAAAAGAATAAGATTAACAGGTCCAAAAGCCTATTCTTTTCCTGAAGTAGCAAAACTAATAACCCATATAAGTGGAATAAGAATAAAGCATATAACAATACCTTTATTTTTAATCAACATTGTATCGTTTTTGCTTTTGCCATTTACCCCTTTTGTTAGATATTTATATAATAGTTTAAAAATGCTAAATAACTTTCCATTAGATTTAGCTGAAAATGTGTCAAAAGATCATGAAATACTGAAAGAGTTATTTGATTATGAACCTGTAACTTTGGAAATGGAGATTAGTCGTAGGATTAAAGAAAATATATTATAGATGAATATAAGATGTGCTAACACACAACAATTTGTATAAAAAATAGACGGACTAGCGTCCTATTTCACTATTATCACCATCTGGCTTTAACCCATTTATTTATTTTTTCTTTTGATAGAAACGTCCATGCAACAATTCGACTTTTCTTATTTCCTTGTCCCATATTAATTGTACGTACATCAGCAGCATTGTTTTTCTCTAGCACTTTGTACACATAGGTAAGATTTGACTCCTTTGAAATTAATGTAGAAAACCACATAACAGGATTAGTGATTTGTTTACTTTCCAGTATCATGTTTCTTACAAAACTCCCCTCCCCTCCTTTGCACCATAATTCATTACTCTGTCCTCCAAAATTCAAACTAGCCTTTTTAATTTGTTTATGCTTCAAATTCCTCAATTTACGCATGTTAGCTGATTCAGCTTCAGCCAATGATGCATGAAATGGGGGATTACAAATAGTAATATCTATGATGTCTTCACTTCCAATAATACCTTTGAAAATATTATTTGAATCATGTTGCTGTCTTAATTCAACACTTTCTTGTAACGTAGGATTTAATTTAAGTATTTTGCTAACAGATTTAATAGATGTGGAATCAATATCAGAGCCTAAAAAACTCCAACCATACTCTTTGTTACCAATAATTGGATAAATACAACTTGCTCCTACACCGGTATCTAAACATAATATCTTGTTGCCTATGGGAATTTTACCATTATTACAATTACCTAATAAGTCAGCAATATAATGTATATAATCTGCCCTTCCAGGGATAGGGGGAGTTAAATAATTTATTGGAATATCCCAGCCTTCAATATCGTAATACTGTATTAATAGTGTTTTATTCAGTATTTTTACTGCTTTGGCGTCAAAAAAATCTATCGATTCATCACCATACTTATTCACACCAACAAATTGAGCCAATACAGGATAGCTTTCAATTAATTGTTGAAAATTATAACGTTCACGATGCTTGTTTCTTGGATGTAAATTGCTTTTATCATTGGCCATAGCAATGTATATTTTTTGCAAATATGGCATTATTTATAATCTTTATCCTACATCGCTACATGTGTTTATTTTAAATTAGTTGGTCAAGATTTACTTTCTATTTTTGCAAATGAAAATTTAGATGTATCAAATGCCGGAAATCAAAAAGTACATAAATATAGGTATAGTCGCTCATGTTGATGTGGGAAAGACATCAATAACAGAACTGTTTCTTTACAAAAGTGGCATTACCAGAAGCATCGGCAGTGTTGACAAAGGTACATCTCAAACCGATTGGCTACAAGTGGAAAGAGAGCGCGGAATTTCTGTTAGGTCTGCATCTACTTCATTCAAATGGAATAACCATAATATTAACTTAATTGATACTCCTGGCCATGTTGATTTTTCTTCAGAAGTTGAACGCTCACTTAGGGCTCTTGATTGTGCAATCCTAGTTGTATCAGCTGTTGAAGGTGTGCAGGCACATACGCATAATTTGTGGGAAGCTTTAAGAATTATAAATATCCCAACAATTATTTTCATCAATAAAATTGATCGTATTGGAGCTGATACTAATTCTGTTATAAATGAAATTAAAACTGAGTTAACTTCAGACGTTTTTGAGTTAATTACCGTGACTGATGAAGGTAGCAATGATGCTAATATTTGTAGTGTTTTTAACAATAACTCCATCGGTGATGAAGCTATTGAATCGATTGTTAATAACGATGAATTATTGATAGATAAGTATTTGAATGAGGATGAAATTTCGTTGGAAGAATTAAATAAGTCGTTAATAAACCAAATACATAACACTGAGTTATTTCCAATATTTATTGGCTCTGCAAAGCTTGATATAGGGATAAATGAGCTTCTTAATGCCATTACAAAGTATATGCCTACTGCAAAAGGGGATGTAACAAAACCTCTTTCGGGAGTAGTATTTAAAGTTGAACACGAAAGTACCATTGGAAGAGTGGCAAGCATAAGGTTGTACAACGGAATAATCAAAAACAGAGATATAATAACCAACGCATCTCAAAACATTGAAGAAAAAGTAAGTCAGATTAGGAAGTTAACAGGACAAAAATACACTGATGTAGGCTTTGTTCAGGCAGGTGATACAGCTGCTGTTTGCGGATTAGAAAATGTTAAAGCAGGTGATATAATTGGACTTTATGACGATATACCAAAAAAAGTAGATTTAGCTCCAGCATTGCTCACAGTTAGGATAGTTCCTCAAAAAAATAAAGATTATAGTAATTTGGTTATTGCTATGACTCAGTTATCTGTTGAAGACCCTTCAATAAATTTAATTTGGCTTAAAGACGTGCGTGAGTTACATATTAAAATAATGGGATTGATACAACTTGAGATTCTTGAGACAATATTACTGGAGCGTTTCAATATTAAAGTACACTTTGGAAGCCCATCCGTAATTTATAAAGAAACTCCAATTAGCTTAGGAGAAGGGTTTGAAGAATATACTATGCCAAAGCCATGCTGGGCAGTGGTACGCTTTAAAATTGAGCCGGGTGAACCGGGAAGTGGTGTGGTTTATAGTTCAGAAGTTGGGGTTAATAATATTGCAAACAAGTACCAAAAGGAAGTTCAAAGGTCAATTCCTCTTGCTTTAAAACAAGGAATACTTGGTTGGGAAGTTACCGATATTAAAATAATTCTCATCGGTGACGAAGATCATAATATTCATTCCCGTCCCGGAGATTTTAAGGTGGCAACACCTATGGCCATATTAAACGGATTAAAAAACATTGGCACTAAACTACTTGAACCTATGCTGGAGTTTACCATATCAGCTCCCGAAGATACATTAGGAATTATTGCTAACGGATTAACAATACTAAGGGCAAAGTTTGGAAACCCTAAAATATTAGATGGTAGCTTCTCCCTTTCAGGAATTATCCCTGTATCGTCATCATTGGATTATTCAGCAAAGCTGAGTTCTATAACAGGAGGCAAAGGACGGCTTATTGCTAAGTTCTCAGGTTATCGTGAATGTCCACTGGAATATGGTAACATAATACCATTCAGAGGAATAAGTCCTTTGAACCGTGCAAAGTATATATTACAAGCCAGGAAAGCTTTATAATAATGAATATGCATGGAAGAGTCTGCAAATCCTTTAGAGCTTGTTTCCAAGAAAGATCAATACCTGATTTAACTTTGCTGAATAAATAAAAGTAACATATTATTGAAGAGCCAAAAACTATGTATATGCCTATTTATTGTATAAAGTTATCATCTAATTTAAAAAAAAATACAAAAAAATGTTGTTTTATTAAAAAAATTTATAATTTTGCCGACTGTAATACTAAATTAGTCGATATGTATCAAGAAAAAAATTCCAGAAAAAATGAGCTTGTCAGGAATGAAATAATCTTACAAGCACAAAAACTATTTAAACAGTATAGTTTAAAAAAAACAACGATGGACGAAATAGCTGTTGCCTGTGGTAAAGCAAAAAGTACATTATATCATTATTTTAAAAGCAAAGAAGAAGTATTTGATGCAGTTATTGATAAAGAATCAACCAGTTTAAGACATATTGTTAGTATTGAAGTCAATAAACATAGTAGTCTAAAGGACAAACTTCAAACATATTTCATCACTTTCCATAAAGAAACTATCCAAAAAATAAATCTTTATCGAATACTTAAACAAGAACTTAAAGCTGAACTATCAAACCAAGAAAGATTTGGTTATATACTTGATTTCGAAATCCTTTTTGTAGAATCATTAATAACCAAAGGCATTGAAAACGGTGAATTAACCGGAATCACAAAAGAAAACACACATTGGTTTTCTGAATTGTTGGTTGTTGCTTTTCTAGGAATTGTTATATATTCGGTAACTAAAGATGATGAATTAGATTTAGATGAATTATACAAAGTTTCTGAAGTAATAATTTCTCGGCTTATCATTTAGTTTTTTTTTAACCATAACCCGACCATAATACTTATATAGTCTGTATGTATTTTGTTATAAACCGACCATAGTACCTAGTTCATAGTAACATCTAATTTTATTAAAAATGAAAAAAATTATAATTGCAATTATTTCAATATCAGTACTCATTTCTTGTCAAAATAATAGTGAGCATTTAATTATGAACAGTGATAATGAAAAGGCCATTACTGTGAGAACAGAAGAATTGTCACTATCAACCGAATGCATCAAATTATCATATTCCGGCACTATAGATGCTGAAAAGACTATCCCTTTAACTTTTCAAACAACAGGAACTGTAAAGGCTATTTATGTTGAAGAAGGTGATTATGTGATAAGAGGTCAGTTGCTTGCTGAAACTGATAAGCAAAGTATGCAAAATGCTTATAACGCTGCAATTGCTAAATACGATCAAGCAGTTGATGCATATAACAGACTTGAAACAGTTTGGGAAGCTGGCAGTCTTCCGGAAATAAAATGGATTGAAATTGAAAGCAAAGTAAAACAGGCAAAGGCAAATTTAAATATATATAGAAAGAATCTGGACAACTGTGAAATGAGAGCCCCAGATAATGGTTTTATTGGGAAAAGAGATATGGAGATTGGCGTTTCTGCCATACAATTTATCTCACCTATAGAGATTGTTAAAATAGAATATGTTTATGCAAATATCTCAATACCTGAAAATGAGATAAACTTTTTTGAAAAGGGACAAAAAGCAATTGTTATTGTATCGGCCATAAATAACCAAAACTTCGCTGGAATTGTTGAACATATTGGAGTAGTAGCAGATAAAATTTCAAGAACTTATAAAGTAAAAATAAAGATTAAGAATAATGACATTAAAATCAAACCCGGAATGGTTTGCAAAGTTAAAATTGATATGGAACTACTTAAATCACAATTATTAGTCCCAATAACTGCCATTAACCAAACATCAATTAATGAGGCATATGTTTATGTGGTTAATACAAATAATAATAGAGCTCTTAAGAAACAGATTGAAATAGGAGGGATAATTAATAATAAGATATCTGTAATATCAGGAATTAAACCGGGCGAATTAATCATTACCTCTGGTAGTCATAAACTTAGTGATAATACATTAATTAGCTATTAATCCAATTTTTGAATTTTTGAAACAAGTGAATATGAAGAGGAAGATAAATATTATTGAAGCAGCCATGAAATATAAACAGATCATTATTGCATTCACACTTGTGATGATGATATTGGGAATATTAGGCTTAATAAATATGCCACGACGTGAATTTCCAGAGTTTATTATACGCCAAGGCGTTATTGTTGGCATTTATCCAGGTGCAACATCATCTGAAGTTGAGGAACAATTAACCAAGGTTGTTGAAAACTACATTTTTGGTTATGAGGAGGTTAATAAGGAAAAAACCGTATCTAACTCAACTGAAGGAAGAATGGTTATTTATGTAGAACTTAATGACGACATCCTTAATTCTGATAAATTTTGGTCTAAACTAAGGCATGGTCTGGATGAATTAAAACAGCAAAAACTACCATCCGGTGTAATTGCGTTAGTGGGCAATAATGATTTTGGAGATGTTTCGGCAATGCTGATAACAATGTCATCAGAACAAAAATCATTTAGGCAGTTAGAAGAAATAATGAAACAATTGGAGTCGGAAATTAGAAGTATACCAAGTGTTTCAAAAATAAAACGTTATGGCACTCAAAAGGAACAAATATTTGTATATCTGGATCACAACAAAATAAGTGAGTACAATGTAAATCCTACATCAATTATGGCATCCTTTCGGTTGCAAGACCTATTGAATTATGCTGGAGTATTAAATACGGGGGAACTAGAATTACCTATTCATCTACCATCCAAATACGAATCGGAAAAAGATTTGGAAGAACAAATAGTCTTTTCTGATTATTCGGGTAATAACATCAGGCTCAAAGATGTTGCCCAAATAAAAAGGAAATACAAAGACCCTGATAACTATATAAAGAACAATGGAAACAACGCATTATTACTATCACTTGAAATGCAAAGTGGCAATAATATTGTTGAATTCGGTAATGATATTAAAGAGTTACTTGATGATTTCTCGAAAAGATCTGATAGTGATGTAAAAATTAATGTAATCTCTGATTTACCTTCAGTAGTTGATAATTCAATATCACACTTTCTCACTGAATTTCTAATTGCAATAATGGCCGTTATAGCTGTTACAATGATACTTCTTCCTTTTAGAGTTTCATCAGTGGCTGCTGTAACAATACCAATATCAATATTAATTACAATAGGTATCATGCAGTTGGTAGGTATAGAGCTACATATAGTTACTCTTGCCGGGTTAATAGTAGTTCTTGGGATGGTAGTGGATAACGCTATTGTCGTTATAGATAATCATGTTGAAAAATTAGATCAAGGTGAAACTCCTTGGAATGCTGCCTGGAAATCTGCAACTGAGCTTTTTATTCCGGTATTGTCAGCAACTGCAGCAATAACAGCTGCATTTTTCCCATTAATGCTATTTATCGAGGGTATGGGAGGCGACTTTGTTGGATCATTCCCTATTACGATTGGAATTGCTCTGGTTATCTCCATGATTGTAGCTATTTTACTAGTTCCATTTATGTGCTTTGTATTTATAAAAAAGGGATTGGTAAAAAAAGATATTAAATCAAAAAGAAGCTTTCTCGACATAGTTCAACTAAATTATAATAAGGCAATTGACCAAATTTTTAAACACCCTAAATTTACAATAGGTCTAGGTGTAATAATTGTAATACTCAGCATATTATTATTTTTAAGGATAGATATCAAGATGTTTCCAGCAATGGATCGTGATCAATTTGCAGTTGAAGTTTATTTACCCGAAGGAGTAGCACTGGAACAAACAGCAATGGTTATAGACAGTATCGAAACTATACTATCGAAAGATCCTAAAGTAGTAAATATTGCTTCATTTATTGGTACGAGCTCCCCTAGATTTAACGATCTATATGCTCCTCATCTACCAGAAAAGAATTTCGGACAATTAATAGTTAACACCATTTCAAAGGATGCAACCATAGAATTGCTTGACAGATACTCGGATGGATATAGTGATATACTACCCTTGGCACACATTAAATTCAAGCAGATAGCCATGGAATCGTTCAAAGCCCCTATAGAAATTAGAATATCTGGTGAAAACATCAATATTCTAAAAAGTAAAGCATCAGAAGTAAGCAAAATTCTTAAAGCAAATAAAAATATCACATGGGTTAGAAACGATTGGGGTGAGATGCGGAAAGGAATAAAGATTGATCTTGACCGAAATAAAACAAACAGCATGGGTTTTGCAACTACTATGGTGGCATCATCTCTTTTGAGTTCAATAGATGGAATTCCAATTGCCAAAGTATGGGAAGGAGATTATGGTCTCGATGTAATTCTTACCGAAGAAAAATATACAACGAATGATATAAGTAAGATTGGTGATAAACATATTACATCAATGTTTGGAATGGGGACAGCACCGTTGAGATCGATTGCCGACATTAAACCTGATTGGACAGAAGGAAACATTGCAAGACGAAATGGTGTTAGAACAATAACTGTGCAAGCCGACATAAAAAGAAATCTAATAGCTTCAAATATTCTTAATGATGTCAAGCCACAAATCGACAGATTACATCTTGATCAGGGTTGTAAAATTGAATATGGAGGTGATAGGGAGGCAACAGCCGATAATATGGTTCCATTAGTTTATTCATTGGCTGTTAGTTTACTTCTAATATTTTTTATACTTCTAATACAGTTTAAAACTACACGTAGAGCACTCCTTATTATGTCTACAATGTTATTAAGCTTTCCTGGAGCAGCACTAGGATTATGGATAACTGGTTACCCATTTGGTATGACTTCTTTTATAGGTATTATCGGCTTAGTAGGTATTGTTGTTCGAAACGGAATAATACTAATCGACTATGCTTTTGAACTAGTAAATAAAAAAGGTTATTCGTTTAAAGATGCGGCAATTGCTGCCGGTAAAAGGCGTATGCGTCCAATATTTTTAACATCTATGGCTGCAGCCATGGGTGTCGTCCCGATGATAATCAGTCAATCTCCCCTATGGGGTCCCTTGGGAGCTGTTATTTGCTTTGGGATGATTATAGGCATGGTACTCACTTTGTTTATACTACCGGTACTCTATTGGGTATCATCAGAAAATAAATATAGTATCAAACAAATTGAGAAATCATCAAACTATTCTAATTAATCCATGCTTATAGCTATAAACTTTAAAAGATGAAACGAACATGTTCTTTATTTATCATAAATAGCACATAAGTGTATGATTAAAAAAGAATATGTGAGTTCCTGAATGTGCAATAAATTTTTTGCATTTTCAGCAAACAAAAAATTTTAAACAGATGAAAAGAAACATAATTATATTATTGTTGGGACTTGTACCGTGGTCGATTATTGCCCAATCATTCACACTCGAATCATGTAAACAGTTGGCATTGGAGAATAATCGAAAAATCAAAGATGCTCAATTAAAAACATATGAATCACAAGAAGTAAAGAAAAATGCAGTTACTAAGTATTTTCCTAAAGTTATGGGAGGTGCTATTGTAATGAAGTCCAATGACTATCTTCTTAAGGAAAAAATACCTGAGGCAAATTTGCCTGTTTATGATGGGAATCCTGCTAACCTCCAAACTGCGACTCAATTCGCCTATTTTCCGGGCATGGATCTGAACTTATTTGACTACGCTAATATTGGTTATGTAGCTGCAATTCAACCTGTATATATGGGTGGACGAGTAAGATATGGGAATAGCTTAGCAACAAAAGGAGTTGAAATTAAACAACATCAACTTGAACTAACCAAACAAGAAGTATTAGTTACAATTGAAGAGCAATATTGGACAATAGTATCTTTAAAAGAAAGAATGAAAACTATCGATAGTTATTATGATCTCCTTGAAAATCTATTGGGTGATATCAAAGTATCATATGAAGCCGGACTTGCTCAAAAAACAGATTTATTAAAAATTGAGTTGGAAATAAATGAACTTAAAGGAAAAAAACTGCAATTATTAAATGGACAAGAAATAATGACTCGAATGATATGTCAGAATATGGGGGTAGAATATAATGAGTTGGCTGATATTGTTTATAAAGAGTTAACCATTGATAATGTTACTCATAGTGAACAAAACAGTGATTTGGCATACTTAAAACGACAGGAATATCAGATACTCACCAAAGCAATTGAGGCTGAGAAACTGCAAACGAAAATTGCTCGGGGTGAAACTCTCCCACAGCTTACAGTGGGATTACAGGGGCTGTATCTAGATATGATGGAAACCCAGAGCACTAACTACCTTGGTTTTGCAACTCTTAATATACCAATATCTGATTGGTGGGGAGGAACACATAAAGTAAAAGAACATAAATATAAAATTGAAATAGCAGAAAATGATCTTGCAGAAAAAAGTGAACTCATTAGACTGCAAATTATAAATGCAGATAAAGAATTAGTTGAAAGCACTGAGCAAATATTGATTGCCACCAGTTCGCTAAGCTATGCAAGCGAAAACCTCAAAATAACGAAAGACAATTACAAAGCAGGTTTATTAAACACATCTGAGTTACTTGAAGCTCAAGCTTTGTTTCAAGATGCTGAAAACAATTTAACTGATGCATTGTGTACAAATAAAATAAAACAGGCTTTGTGTAAAAAGAGTCGAGGAATAGTAAATCTATAATAATCAAATAAATATAAATTAATTAAAATTTAAAATCATGAAAACATTAAAAATTAAATCATTAGTAATTGCATTATCATTATTGATAAGCTTTAGTATCAATGCTCAAGATTTCCATTACGGAATAAAAGCAGGGACAAATTTTGCAGTACAATCAGAAATAGCAAGTTACTTCAATAATAGTGATATTAGAACTGGCTTAAGTGTTGGAGCTTTTGGTAATATGGATGTGAACAATTGGTTTTCGCTACAAACCGAAGTGAATTATGATCAAAAAGGTGGCAAAACGGAAACTTCTACTAATAAATACGACTACTTAACAGTACCGGTACTTGCAAAATTTTCATTGGGAAAGAGTGATAGAACAGCATTACAGTTTAATCTAAATGCTGGCCCATACGCTGGTTTCTTATTAAATTCGGAATCAGATATTGAAGGAGTTACAACTGACTTAGGTGAAAATACAAAGGATTTTGAAATGGGAGTTATTGCAGGTTTTGGCATGAAATATCCCATAGCAAAAAATAATATCGTATTTGATTTGCGAATGGGACTTGGACTAACATCTTATGATGAAATAGACTCAGATCCCAGAAATAAATACATCGGTATTACCTTAGGTTATGAGTTTTAGAAATAAAATTTATAAGGTTTTTGAAATAAAAATCCCAGGCCAGTTGGCCTGGGATTTTTCGATTTTTATAAAGAGATTTATTACTTAGTATTAAATAAGCAAATTAAATTAAATATAAACTATTGAATCAGAGTTAATCCTTAATAATTTTTATCTGTTCACTAAATGTTCCACCGGAGATATTTACAAAATAAATACCAGAAGGTTGATTTGTAAGATCAATCTGCTTTTCGTTATTTTCCAACAATGATGAGTAAACTACTTTACCCGAAATATTTGTAATTATTACCTGAACGCTAGTTATTGCATCCTTAAGTTTTAAAGTAAACATACCATTATTTGGATTTGGAAAGATGTAAGCTTTAGAATTCTTTACATCCTCAATACCAACATGTGGATCGTTGCTAATTATAACATTATCAATAAAAATTGGGTTACCATAAAAACTGAAAGTTGAGAACTTTATTTTCACCTCTTTTTGTCCGGCCCATTGTGAGATGTCAATTTTGTTGCAATCACTACCATAACCAGCTCCGCACCAATCTTCAGTAACTTCAGGTATAAAACCTTCGGTAGTTAAAGGATGTGTTGCAAATGATCCTTCACCATCATCACCACCAGAGAAAATCCTTGTCCAGTTTTCACCGCAATCAGTTGAAATGGATATTATCAATGAATCAGTGGCTGTAGCGAAATATCTTGCATAAGCATGATCAAAATTGAGATATACCTCTGTAAAACTGGTTAAATCAAGCGGTGGACTTATCAGATTATCAATTTGCCCAATGGCCAATATCTCACGGAAGTTAACCCAGGCTGCAGTATTACCGGGAGTGTTACCTCCAACTTCTTTTAGTTCCCAAGTTTTATTATTGTCAGGGTTTTCAATTGTCCATGCTTCATCCAATATAATTGTTTCAAAATCTTCATCAAACGGTAAGTCATACCCACCTACGTTTAAAAAGTCATCCTTAGTATCACTGCTTTGTCCATTTACATTTGATGCAGTTAATGTTACCGAATAATAACCATAATCACTAAACTCAACAACCGGATTCTGAGAAAACGCATCAGTTCCATCAGTAAACATGTAAGTTTCCGGGGTAATTTCCCATTCCCAACTGATTGGGAAATATGAAGTCAAATCTGTTAAAAATATTTTATCGCCAAAACAAACAGCATTTACATCTGCTTTAAAATCAATTTCTGGCATTAAAGTAGTACTTGATGTGATATAATCTTCTTTAGTAATTGTGCTAGACCCTAAATCATTTGTTACTGTAAGTGTAACATCGAAAACACCTTCATTCTCGTACACAATATTAGCAGGATTTTTTTCACTGGAAGTTGAAGGAGTTCCCCCCTCAAATGTCCATTCATAAGTTGTTGGAGGACCTAATGCAAGGGAAGTAAAATTTACAAAATGCCCTGTTGGGATTAAAGTATATTCAGCCACAAATTCAGAAATAGGTTGCACAGCATAAACATCAGATTCCCAAAGGCCACGACCATAGGTAGCGGCACGAATTTTATTAATTTGATAATTAATTTCAAGTTCCAAAACAATCACATTTGGTAATCCTTCCCAGTATGTTTCATACTGGTAAAGTGTATTATCGATATAATAAATTCCAACATCCATACCTACGTACAAAGATGCTGCAGGATCATCATAGAAAACAACACAGTTAGCAGGAATATTTGGCAGGTTTAATGAATAATTTGTCCAGTTATCACCTGCATCTTCAGAGATATAAAGTTTTTTCCCTTCATCAAAACCTGAAACGGAAACAGCTATCATCTCGGGGTTGGAAGGATGAATAGCAATATAGGAAATTGCATTTGATGGAAGTCCGTTACTTACATCACTCCATGTTAGTCCACCATCTTTTGTTCTTTTTAACGTACTTCCAAATGAAGCAAAAATATAATCAGGGTTAGATTCACATATAGCCAATTGCTTAACCGTAGTACTAAAATCTGATATTGTCGTCCAGCTCTGCATACCGTCAGTGGTTTTTCTTACTCCATTGTCATTTCCAACATATAAAGTTTGAGGTTCAGTAGGATGAATTACAAATGGTGTAACCCAGCTTCCACTTCCCGGTTGAGTTACATCTATCCTATTCGCACCACCATTATTTGACTTGTTAAATGATCCACCTTGTGTTGTTCCATAAACTATGTTTTCATTGGAATAATCTACTAGGCATTCCATACCATCTGCTCCAAGCCACTCATGCCAATAATCAGTTGAATATACACTGGTACCATTATCTTGCGAACCACCTAATAACTTATATGGATGATTTTTTGAGCCACCAATTCTGTAAAATTGGCGAATACCTATACCGGATGTTAAGTCAACCCAGTTTTCGCCGCTATCTTCTGATTTACAGACCAACCCATCCGAACCTACGTATAAAGTACCTTCTTCAAAATGAGCCCAGTGCATATCGCAGTGAGTATAACCCCTATCATTATTATAAGTCCATTCGGTAGTTGCTACCCAATTTTCTCCTCCATCAAGAGTTCTCCATGTAATAATCCCTAAAAGATGCACTTCTTCAGGATTTATATGAGAGGCTGCCAAACCAAGATCATAACCTGATTGTGAGCTGTTGTCATCACCTTGAGGGCTGTAGCCAAGCATTTGAGGAGAATCAGCTTTAAGATCAAATGATTCACCACTGTCTTCCGATTTATAAAAACCACCGAACAGGCCATTTGTACCCGCGCACATAAAATACACATAATCCGGTGCAGCATCAGTCACAGCTATTTGTGCCCTGCCATTACTGGAAGGTAACCCCTCCTCTATTTGTATAAATGAATCACCACCATCTGTTGATTTAAAAAATTTCTTTGTAAGAGCATAGATTGTACTGGGGTCTCCTGGTTTAAACTCAATGTCATCTATATGCCCACTTAGAATTTGTTCCCATGTATCAGCTCCATCATACGATCTGTACAAACCATTATTAACAGAACAAAAAATGGTATTAGGTTCATTAGGATGAATTAGCAACTTTTCTACTGTCAGATTTTGATCTATAGTATGCACCATTCCGGTTGTTTCCCAGTTTTGACCACCATTGGTTGATTTTAATACTCCAATACTATAATTACTTGAAGCATCTCTGTCGCCTGTACCGATGTAAACAATATTTGAATTAGTTGGATCAATTGCAATTGCAGACACTCCCATTACCGGCAGATGATCAGTTAATACTTCCCAGTTTTCTCCTTCATCTGTTGTTTTCCAGCATCCTCCTGATGGAGCACCAATATATACTGTTTGAGAGTCGTTTGGATCAACAACAACTACATTAACCCTACCAATGCCCGGATTCCAATGGCCTGTGTTCTCTTCCCAGACTCGAGGGCCAAGCTCTTCCCAAGTGCTCCTAACATTGGAGCGGGAAGAATAATTGGCATTGAATTTTTCCATTTCATACCATAAATGTGCCTGACTTTGTCTTTCTCCTGAAGGAAGAGTTCTGTCATAATTCATGAATTCCCACCGTTTGTATATTTTATACATGGTTCCTCTACCTGTTCCAACTACTTCAAAATAGCTTTCCGCTTCACGCTGAACATCATAAAAGTTTACTGTTGGATCCTCCATCATTATGAACCATTTCGGAACTCCATCAACTAATAAGTCTTGTGAGTTTGCACTATTATAACAAAAAAAGACTGCTATAAATGACATGGATACGATAAGTTTTTTCATACGAATAGTTTTTAAATTGCTAGTATTGATATTTGTTTTGGTTCAATTAATCTCTAAATTCACTTTATAAAAAATAAACTCTTTTTTTTAAAAATGCAATCATCAAAGATAGCATAAGTTATTAACCGAATAGGATAAATTACTTATTTATTACTTAAACCTCCTATTTGTAATTTATTGTTATACAAAATTTATTTATTGATTAACAATATATATTACTTGTTTATTAATATTATTTGTTTTATCTTTGCAAAGAATTAAAACTCTTTATATGAAAAATTTAACGACTCCACTCAGCATCAAAGTAATTTATTGGATTACTATTATTACCTTCTGGATTTATGTTGCTCTTACAGTTTTGGCATTAATTTTTGCAGGAGTACTATTAATTTTTGAATTAGATGGATTACAATTACACATTGGTCTCCCTGTAGCAGTAAATGTAATTGAAAAAGGAACACTTGACCTGGATATATTAACCAGATTGACTAATGTGGAACTTGTTGAAATGACTGGAAAAGTTCATTTCATTAATACTCCACCTGAAATTGGCCGAATTTATAGTCTGTTTATTTTCTCAATCATATTATTGTTTCTATATATATTTCTGACATTCAAGAGATTTATTGGCAATGTTTATAAAGGCGTATATTTTGATATGAAAAATATATACTTGTTAAAACGAATTTCTTATACTCTGGTAATCATATGGATATTCACTGTTTTCTATGGCTATTTTCAGTATTTCTTTTTGGTAAAAAATATGAATTTTGATACTATTGAGTTTACAAGCGATGTTAGTACCTACCCTGTAATACTATTAGTAGCTCTGTTTATTTGGGTATTGTCGCATATATTTATTAAGGGTTGTGAATTACATGACGAACACGAACTAACAATATAAGGTCATGGCTATAATAGTAAACTTAGATGTAATGTTGGCAAAAAGAAAAATGAGCCTGACAGAACTTTCCAATAGAGTTGGAATAACAATGGCTAATTTATCAATCCTAAAAAAGGAAAAAGCAAAGGCAATTAGATTTTCAACTTTAGATGCAATATGCCATACACTAGATTGTCAACCTGGGGATATACTCGAATTTAAAGATGTGAATGAATAAATGTTTTAATGCTTAAATGAAATAAATATTGAATTAATTATACATTAACAAATATACAACTATGGGAAAAGAAAAAGTAGTAGAGGAAGTTTTTGTAAAAAGAGGTCTTAAATTAGAATGCTTAATTTGCAAAAAGAAATTATTCTGGACACGCACAACATTGATGAATACATCGGGAATGTCAATTATTGGTCTTGACTGGGCAAATAAATCTGCTACTAATTATGTTTGTGATAATTGTGGATATGTACATTGGTTTTTGGAAAAATAGTATGATTATATTTTTAAAATGAGGTTTGTTAATATTACTTGAATTTACCCTTCATTATCCTACAAATATGAATTTTCTCTAATCGTCTTTCTTACAAATATTACAAATTCGAACATCTAGGTATATCAACTATCAATCGTAAATATATTATTTTTACATTTTATTTTAATGTGTTTGTACAATACATTATACCAATACTTTATGAAGCAAACTGAAAAGACGCAAGTTTTAAATTACCTGATTAATGAAAAATTAAAATTAATCAAGCATCTGGATGAGTTAGTTGAGCTAACCAAACCAATAGAACCCGATTGTGCCATTGGACGTGTAAGTCGTATGGATGCCATTATCAATAAAAGCATAAATGAGGCAGCACTTAGTAAAGCTCAGGATAAGCTAAAAAAGATAAACATTTCACTCGACAGAATAGATGACGATAATTTTGGAAGCTGTATTCAATGTGGAGAACCTATCCCCATACAACGCCTTCTTTTAATGCCCGGATCACTTTGCATTAAATGTGCCATGTAATCCCAATTATCTTTAAATCATACATATTAAATCCCAGTTTTTCTCGTTTAATCAACATAAAGATTGTTAATAATTTTCAATAAGTATAGATAGTAAGATTTATTGATTTAATAAATTTATCAGCCAAAATAGAAACTTTGAAATGAGAAAGTCCTTCATAATAGCCAATATTATTCTTGTATTTTTATTATCCCATGTAAATCTTATTGCCCAGCAAACTGTTTACAATGATGCTTCAAATGTTATATACCGGGAATCTATTGCTTTGTTTAATCAACAAAATTATGGCTCTGCTCTTTCCACATTTGACAAGTACATGCTTGAAGAGCAAAATAAAAAAAGTGCATACTATGAAGATGCTGCTTATTGGAGCACGGTTTGTACAGTTGAATTGAGGACAAAAGATGCTGTAAACCGCATTCATAAGTTTAACGCGGATTATCCTTCAAGTGCATGGCTCCCGCAAATTAACTTTGAGTTAGGTAATATTTATTATAAGGACAAAAAATATTCCCTGGCCTTAGATACTTATAATACTTTAAATCCTTCAAAGCTTAGTTCAAACAAGCGTTCTGAATATCATTATAAAAAAGGTTATTGTCAGATGAAACAAAGCCAGTTCGATAAGGCTCTGGCTTCTTACGAAAACGTAATGAATACAAAAAGCAGCTATTCAAAACCAGCTAACTATTATTATGCCCATATTCAGTATCAGAAAGGAAATCTCGATGAAGCCTTATCAAGTTTTAAAGCAATTGAAAATGAAAGAAAATTCAAGAAATATGTTCCATTATATTTGATAAAAATATACTACCAACAAGGTAGGTACCAGATTGTTATTGACGAAGGCATACGATATTTGCAGATTGCTTCTAAAAAAGAAAAAGGAAACATAGCTCGACTTGTTGCTAACTCATATTACAACCATAATGATTTCAAATCAGCAAATGAATATTATTCAATATATGAATCGTATGGCAAGCATAATGATGATCCTGATGAGCAATATCGCATTGGATATTGTAAGTTTATTGAAGAGGATTATAAGGATGCAATTAGTAATCTTCAATCGGCCACAAAAGCAGGTGGGCTTATTGAACAGAATTCATGGTATTATCTTGGACAGTGTTATTTAAAATCAGGACAACCTAAATTTGCACAGAATGCTTTTTTGAAGGCTTACAAGAGTAATAATAATAAAGACATTGCTGCTGATGCATTATTTAGTTTTATTAAAATAACAATAGAAGTTGGCTCTGACAGCTTTAACGACCCTGTTGTTGTTATTGAGAATTTTATTAAGGAAAACCCCAATTCGCCACATGCCGCTACTGCTTACGATTTGCTTTCGCAGATGTACCTAAGTTCAAAGAACTATGCAGGAGCCCTGGCTTCCATTGAAAAGGTAAAAAATCCAAATAGTCGATTAAAATCAGTATATCAACAACTTGCATATGCTCAAGGAATTGATTATTTCAACAGGCGAGCATATACTGATGCCATTGGATACTTTAGTAAATCGCTCAAATATCCTGTTGATATTAAGCTTCAATCGGAAGCTTTATTTTGGGAGGGTGATGCACTCTATCGACAAAAAAAATACAGTGAAGCAGCTAGTTTATATTACAGATTTCGTATTTCAAAAGGCGCACAGCAAACTGGGCTTTATTCTAATGCTTTATATAATTCGGCATACTGTGCTTTTAACACTAAACAATATAGCGATGCATCCAGCCTGTTTCAGAAATTCCTTGAACAAAACAATAACCAAACAAACCTTGTTATTGATGCTTACTTGCGACTTGCCGACAGCTATCTTATAATAAAAGATTATAATAAAGCTATACTGTGGTATAATAAGGTTATTAGTGGCAATTCTCCTGATGCTGATTATGCACTTTTACAGAAAGCAGTTTGTTATGGATCACAAGGCGATTTTTCAAAAAAACTTTCTACACTTAACGAGCTAATAAAGAATTTTAAGCGATCACAGTATTATGATGATGCACTCTATGACATTGCATCAACAAATCTAATATTGAATGACCAACGGCATGCCATATTGTATTTCGATAAGTTGGTAAAAGAAAAACCAAAAAGCAGTTATGCAAAAAAATCACTTGTAAAAATGGGCTTTGTTTATTATGGCAACAACCAATATAAACAAGCTATTACAGCATTGCGAAAGGTAATAGATAATTATCCGGCATCGCTCGAGGCAAAGGAGGCTCTCGTTACTCTTCAAAACGTGTACATGGATATGGGTCAAGTGGATACATATATTAAATATGCTAATAGTCTTGATTTTGTGCAGATTTCAACAAGTGAAGAGGATTCATTAAAGTTCACAACCGGTGAAAACTATTACATGAACAACGATTGTAATAATGCTATTCAATCTCTCAAAACCTATGTTAACCAGTTTCCATCGGGAGGTTTTGTACTTACTGCATATAATTACCTTACGCAGTGTATGGAAAAGAATGGGGATAATGATGAAGCAATTTATTATTACAGTAAAATAGTTGAATATCCTGATAATCAATATACTGTAAAAGCACTTCTTAAGGTTGCAAGAGCAATGTATGCTAAAGAAGAATTTGAACAGGCATTGAATTACTATGAAAAGTTATCGGTACTAGCTGAAAATAAATTAATGTTACTTGAAGCTACAGATGGTGTTATGAAAAGCGCATGGAAAACAGGAAACATTCCTAAAGTTAAAGAGTCGGCAAAGAAGTTGCTGATGACAGAAAAAATATCAGAAGATCAAATTGTTTATGCCCATTATCTACTTGGAATTATAGCATTGGATAACAAACAATATGCTGAAGCAGAAAGAGAACTGAGTATTACTACCAGATTGACTTCTGGTGAGATTGGAGCTGAAGCTTTATATAATACTGCATTAATTAATTATCGACAAAATAAGCTTGAAGAGGCTGAAACGCTGGTTTATGAACTCCCCGAAAAATATGCCTCATTTGACTATTGGATAGCAAAAGGTTTTATACTACTTGCTGATATATACGTTGGGCGTGATAATCTGTTTCAGGCCGAACAAACCTTAACAAGTGTTATAGAGAATTATAAAGGTGAGGATCTGAGAAAGATTGCAGAAGATAAACTGGAACGTATAAAGTCTTCTCAAATTGAAGTAAGTGAAGTTGAAGAAATTGATAATGAAGATAAGAATTAGAGATATGAATAACCAGCATATATTTAGAATATTTGTTATTGTTCTGGCCATTTCTGCAGCAACTATACTACCTGCACAAAACCAAACCGAAACCGGACAAGGGCATAACGAGCAAGTAACAATTATAAGCTCCTACGACCCCTCGATTAATCAGGCCTTTAAGATAAACCAGTCTCCAACTGAAATGCAATTTAATTTGGATAAGCCTGAATTTTCTTTTGAAACTATAAAAATAGACCAACCAACACAGATAACATTAAACCCAATAGTACCAGTTGTTATTAATGCAGACAAACGAACCTATCTTACACAAAACTCACTTAAAGCCGGAATAGGTAGTTTGTTTAGCCCGTATTTGGATTTCTTTCATTCCAGTGGTCAAAAAAATGACTATAGATTTGATGCCCATATCCACCATCTATCATCATTTAAAAACATTGCTGATTATTCACCAAGCCCCGAATCAAAAACTAATCTTAATCTGAATTACAGAAAATTCCTTAAATATCACATCATTGATGTAGGTATTTACTATTCATTGAAAACCAATAGGTATTACGGTTTTAAACCAGATGATTTTTCAGCTTTTACAATTGATGATAGCAGGTTAAAACAAATGTATAACCTTGCCAGAGTAAATATGGCATTATCGAGTAATTACAGAAACAACAAGAAGTTAAATCATAAAATTAACCTTGATGCATATTATTATTTTGATAAATATCAAACTACTGAAATAAACGCAAATGTAGATTTTGATGTTCACAAAAGTTTTGAAGTAAGCAACTTATTAAATTATCAGGAACTTGGATTATCAGGAAAAGTAAACTATTTCCAAAACACTGATAGTATTAATAGCAGCGATGATGTGCTAGTTTCTTTAACACCTTATTTTAAAGCTAACTACGGAATACTTAATTTTAATATAGGACTTAACTTTAATTTTCTTAACACAGATAAAACTAACTTCTATTTTTATCCAATACTTGATTTAAATGTTAACCTTATACCTAAGGTATTAACTGTTTTTGCAGGGTTAGATGGTAATGTAGAAAAGAATTCATTTCTTATGTTATCTGAGTTAAATCCATGGGTAAGTTCAACAATTCCAATCACTTGGGATCACACTTTTAAAGCCTATGGAGGAATACGCGGAAACATAGCTCAAAAAGTTAACTTTAGCGTACAGGTATCATGGCAGAAATTCAATAATATGTTCTTTTTTGTTAACGTACCCGATGCTACAACTTTTAATTATTTGGTTGCAATTCCTTTTAATAAGTTTTCTACAATACATGATAAAGGAAGTGTGTTTGGGGTTTCAGGTGAATTAACATTTGCCGCCAGCCAAAAAGTAAACATAATGCTAGGTGCAGTATATAATTCATATACTTTAGATTCACTTGACTCACCATATCATAAACCAACGAGCAAAATTAAATTTGGAGCATCATTTTTAACAACAAAAAAGTTAAGAATCTGGACTGATATATATTATTATGGAAAACGTACTGCACTGGATTTAAGCATACTGCCAAATACAAAAATTGATTTAGAGGCTTTTATCGATTTAAATGTTGGCGTTGATTATCAATTAACAGATCAATTTTCAGTATTTCTTTCATTAACTAATTTACTTAATCAACATTATGAGAGGTACTATAATTACCCCGTGCAAGGCATACAAATAATGGGTGGAATCATGTATAAGTTTTAGTACTTGGGCTACGTTTCATAGCGAGGGAAACAAGACAGCCTGATATCCCCCCTCAATCAAGTTCATCTTACAATTCCGAGTAGCAACTACATAATGCTAACCATTTTGCAACTTCATGTCGAAAACATTGTCATACTGATCCGCCTGAGGCGGAGAAGTATCTTTACATTTCTCATAGACCAGCCGGGTTAAAGAAAACCCATCAGGTCGGGATTGATATTCTTGTCAGGTTAAGCCTAATGCAGTTTTGAATATCAAAAATACCAATCCACAATTTCCCTACATTTGAATAAAATTCTAAAGTTCTAAATTTTTTTGCTATGAATATTGTTTTCAAACCTACAAATCCAAAAGATCGAAATTCACAAATTGATATCTTAAGAGGATTCGCTTTGCTTGGCATTCTGTTGGTTAATGTATTTGGCTATAACTCCTCATTTTTTGATTTTAGTGGTTTCTACGCTGCTTTTAGTGACCAATTGAACCACACAGTCTTCGAGTTAGTTATTGGCTTTGGAGCCGATAAGTTCATTTTTATCTTCTCCTTTTTATTTGGTGTTGGGTTCTCAATTATGTATTTGAAATATCGCACCGATGAAAATGGTTTTTCCAGTTTATATCTTCGCCGATTGTTAGTACTCATGATGTTTGGAGTACTTCATATTGTCTTTTTTTGGGCAGGAGATATACTGTTTTCTTATTCTTTATTGGGAATGATACTCTTGCTTCTAAGAAAGATGCGATCAGATTTATTATTGTTTTTAAGTGTCTTCTTATATTTCTTTCCGATAATATATATTGCTTTTGAAAGTATTTTCCCCTTTTTACCAAGCGCACTAAGTTCTGTTACTGAAATTACCTTACCAGAAGTAATAGATATTTATTCAAGTGCATCATATTTTGATATTTTAAAACTTAGAATTCACGAATATATCGCGTTTCGAAATATAAACCTGATTTATTATGCACCAAAAATATTGTCTTTATTCATACTAGGATACTTGTTTTATAAAAAGAGATATTTCGAAATAATCAATTCCTCAAAAAGAAAATATACGGTTATATCGATTATTTTACTTTCAATTGGTATATTACTTACTCTAACTACTGAAAATATTGTGAACAGTATAGCCAATCCTGATACAAATCAATTTTATACAGCTATTTATATGGGAATATTTGAGGTCACAAATATATTTTTGGGATTCAGTTATATCATTCTGATTCTGATTTTATCACAAGTACAGGTTTTTAAAACTATTCTAGATCCTTTTAAATATGTTGGACGGACGGCGCTCACGAATTACCTGATACAATCTATAGTTTTTACAACAATAATGTATTCTTATGGTCTGGGAATGTTTGGAAGCCTTCAACCCTGGCAGCTTCTAATATCTGCGGTTGTAATGTTTGTTATTCAACTATATTATAGTAAACGTTGGCTTCAAAACTTTAGTTTCGGACCTCTGGAGTGGATATGGAGAAAACTAACTTATTTATAAATAGATAAATTATTTGCTAGCATTTTTACTTTTAAAAATACAAATAGAAGTAATTCAAATAATACAAAAACAATTCAACTTTTCTACCCTAAATTCACTGCAAATAGCAGCCAATTATTTAGTATTTAAGCATTAAATGGATATGATATTTTCTATATCAAAAAATACATTTGTAACAAACTGTTATTATGTACGTTAACATGTTGATAACTTAGCTTGCCAATATACATTATTCGTACATTTATAGCATATTTTTTATTAACTTTGCACACCTTTTATTAGGGATGAAAAATTGATTGAAATATTATGACTGAAGAAGAAAAAAGTAAAAGCGCAAACGAACAATATACAGCCGATAACATACAAGTACTTGAGGGCTTAGAAGCAGTTAGAAAAAGACCTGCCATGTACATTGGTGATGTTAACACACGAGGACTTCATCATCTAGTTTACGAGGTTATTGATAACTCTATTGACGAAGCTCTTGTCGGTTATTGCGATATAATAGATGTAATAATACACAAAGACAATTCTATTACTGTATGGGATAACGGACGTGGTATCCCAACGGGTATTCATGAAAAAGAAAACAGGTCGGCACTCGAAGTTGTTATGACGGTTTTACACGCAGGAGGAAAGTTTGATAAAGGCTCCTATAAAGTCTCCGGTGGTTTGCATGGTGTAGGTGTTAGCTGTGTAAATGCATTATCCGAAACCTTAAAAGCTACAGTTTATCGCGAAGGCAAGGTTTTTGAACAAACCTATCATAAGGGCAAGCCGGAAGAGGATGTCAAAATTATTGGCGAGTCAGAAAAAAACGGTACTGAAGTATATTTCTTACCCGATAAATCTATTTTTCTGGTAACCACTTACGATTTTTCAATACTCGCAGCAAGACTCCGCGAATTATCATATCTCAACAAGGGTATAACCTTAACTCTTACGGATGAACGCAATACTGATGATGATGGTAATTATATTTCCGATTCATTTTATTCAGATAACGGTCTAAGTGATTTTATTCATTATCTTGATGAAAATCGTGATAATTTAACAGAGGAAATAATTAGTATTGATGGCGAGAAAAATAATGTGCCTGTTGAAATAGCAATGCAGTACAACACTTCCTTTACTGAAAACCTACACTCATATGTAAACAATATTAATACAATAGAGGGTGGGACACACCTTTCGGGCTTTAGGAGAGGCTTAACGCGTACTTTAAAAAGTTATGCCGATAAATCGGGAATGCTGTCAAAACTTAAATTTGATATTAGTGGTGACGATTTTCGTGAAGGATTAACTGCAGTTATTTCTGTTAAAGTTGCTGAACCGCAGTTTGAAGGCCAAACTAAAACCAAATTAGGAAACTCCGATGTAATGGGTGCTGTAGACCAAATGGTTAGTGAAGCGTTAAATCATTATCTTGAAGAAAATCCGAAAGATGCCAAAACAATAGTTCAAAAAGTAATTCTTGCTGCAACTGCTCGTCATGCTGCACGAAAGGCTCGTGAACTTGTTCAACGAAAAAATGTTCTTTCTGGATCAGGGCTCCCTGGAAAATTGTCTGATTGCTCTGACAAAGACCCTACTAATACTGAAGTATACCTTGTGGAGGGCGACTCGGCAGGTGGAACAGCAAAGCAAGGTAGGGATAGAAAATTCCAGGCTATTCTTCCCCTAAGAGGTAAAATTCTTAATGTTGAGAAAGCACTACCACATAAAATATTTGAAAGTGAAGAAATAAAGAATATATATACTGCATTAGGCGTAAGCGTTGGAACAGAAGAGGATAGTAAAGCTCTTAATTTGGTAAAACTAAGGTATCATAAAATTATTATCATGACTGATGCCGACGTTGATGGTAGTCATATAGCAACCCTTATTCTTACTTTCTTTTTTAGGCATATGCTGGAGCTTGTTGAAAAAGGTTATGTTTATATTGCCACTCCACCTCTGTACCTGCTTCGTAAAGGTAAATCTGAAAAATATTGTTGGTCAGAAGAAGAACGAGAAGCTATTACTAAAGAATGGTCGCCTGATGGCAGTGATAAAGGTATTCACATCCAACGTTATAAAGGTTTAGGTGAAATGAATGCTGAACAATTATGGAGTACTACCATGAATCCTGAAACCAGAACATTAAGACAAGTAACAATTGTTAATAGTTCGGAAGCTGACCATGTTTTTTCAATGCTTATGGGTGATGAAGTTCCACCACGACGTGAGTTTATTGAAGCTAATGCCAAATATGCTAATATTGATACCTAATTTCATTAATTATAACATTAATTATTTTTTTAAGTCTGATTCGTTAATTAATGGATCAGACTTTTTTTATTTATGCTAAACAAAATTATATTTACCACAAATAATAAATGTTTATTTTTACCATGTAATTATTAGTACAAAAAAAAACTCGCACAAACCAAAAACTATTCAAGAAATTAAATATCTAAAAAACTAATACTCTTCAAGATGAAACATGTGATTTATTTATTCTTAATTTTTATAGCACTAGCAGCAACAGCGCAAGAAAATAACATATATCAGAAACCTCCTCAAGAAATTCTTGAGCTTGTTGATGTACAACGAGCTCCTTCGGTTTTAATGGATGATAAAAATGAAAATATGGTATTGTTGTATCGTAATTCATACAAAACTATCCAAGATTTATCACAAAAAGAACTTAGACTGGGAGGATTACGCATAGACCCTCAAACAAATATTGGAAGTCGTGTAACTTATTATATTGACATTAAAATAAAAAACTTAAAGAATAATAAAGCAAAATTAGTTTCTGTCATCGGAATCCCTGAAAATCCACGTTTTTCAAATTTTTCATGGTCGCCTGATCAAAAAATGATTGCTCTCACCAATACTTCTGACATAGGTGTTGAATTATGGATTCTTGACATAAGTACAGCATCAGTTTATAAGTTGACAGATGCAAATGTAAATGCTAATATGGGTGATGTTATTAACTGGTTTGAAGACAGCAAATCACTACTGATAAAAACAATTCCTGATAATAGGAAATCATTAATCGAAACAGAAAATGCCATTCCAACCGGACCTACAATATCTGTTAATGATGGAAAAAAAGCTCAAAACAGAACATATCAGGATTTGCTCAAAAATCAAAATGATGAATACAATTTTGAACAATTAGCCCTAAGTGATCTATATAAAGTAACACTTAATGGTGATGCGGAACTTTGGCTTGAGACGGCAATGTATAAGAACATTAATTTCTCACCCGATGGTAGTTATGTTATGATTAGTACCGTAGAAAAACCTTTTTCATATTTAGTACCATATTATAGATTCCCTTCATCAACAACTATCTATACTAGTAGTGCAAAAAAGGTAGAAACAATAATAGAGGTACCACTTATTGAAGATTTGCCCAAAGGCTTTATGGCTACTCGAGAAGGTCGCCGAAATATAAGTTGGAGACGTGACAAACCTGCTTCAATTATATTTACAGTAGCGCTTGATGGAGGCGACCCTGAGAATATAGTCGAATTTCGTGATGAAGTAAGTGAACTTGAAGCACCATTTAACGGAAAACCTAAATACATTATCAGAACAAATAATAGGTTTAGCGGGATAGAATGGGGTGACGATAATATAGCAATTGCTTATGATTACTGGTGGAATAATAGAAACACAAAAACCTATCTATTCAACCCATCTGATAGCTCTGTAAAGCCTGAAATATTATTCGACAGAAATTATCAAGATCGCTATAGCGATCCGGGAAACTTCGTTACCAAAAGAAATAAGTTTGGAAGCTACTCATTGGATATTAGTGATGACAACGTATTCTTGATCGGTGATGGATATTCAGAAAACGGACAAAAACCATTTGTTGATAAACTAGATTTAAAGACTCTAGAAAGTGAACGACTTTACCAGTCAGAATATTCTGATAAATTAGAAAACATACGCAAGTATATTCCAAAGAAGAATCAATTGTTGGTTCGTATAGAGTCAAGTAGTGAATATCCAAATTACTTTTTCAGAAATTTGAAAAATGGTAAACTTACCCAACTTACGTTTTTTAAAAACCCATTTATAAGCATTCAAAATGTAGATAAACAAGTTATTAGCTACACTCGTGACGATGGCTTGGAACTTTCAGGAACACTATATTTGCCAATTGGTTATGATAAAGATAGTGGTGAAAAAATGCCAATGATAATATGGGCATACCCTAAGGAATTTAAAGATAAAGGCAGTGCCGGACAAAAAACACAAAACCCAAATGAATTTACATATCCATATTATGGATCGATGGTTTATTGGGTTACCAGAGGATATGTAGTTTTAGATGATGCTTCTTTTCCAATTGTTGGTGAAGGAGATACTGAGCCAAATGACTCGTTTCGTAAACAATTAGTTGCAAATGCAAAAGCAGCTATTGATGCAGTAGACAGTTTAGGATATATCAATAGGAATAAGGTTGCAATCGGTGGTCATAGTTATGGTGCTTTTATGGTAGCTAATCTACTCTCACATTCTGATTTATTTGCTGCAGGAATTGCCAGGAGCGGCGCATACAATAGAACTTTAACTCCTTTTGGTTTTCAAAGCGAAGAGCGCACATATTGGGAAGCTCCTGATGTATATAATACTATGTCGCCATTTATGCATGCCGACAAAATGAAAACGCCACTACTACTTATTCACGGTGAAGCCGACAATAACTCAGGAACTTACCCGTTGCAAAGCGAACGTTACTTTAATGCACTCAAAGGGTTAGGGGCAACTACAAGGTTAGTAATACTACCGAAAGAAAGTCACGGGTACAGAGCAAAAGAAAGTATCCTGCATTTGCTTTGGGAACAAGATCAATGGCTTGAAAAATATCTAAAAACTGAGCAAAATCCTGACATTAAATAATATATTATGGAATTCATAACAATTAAAGAGTCACATTATGCTACAGACCTTTTTATTCTGAAGAGTAAGTTAGAATCTGAAGGAGTGGAATGCTATCTAAAGGATGAATATATGTCACAAATATTATCTCACATACCTTCGATGCTTGTAAAACTTCAAGTACATAATTCTAATATTGAAAAAGTAAAAAAGATAATGAGAGAAAGTGGAGATTTACCTCAGGAATGAATGTAATGTAACAACCCAAACTGATGCAAGCGTCCTCGCTTGCATTTATTACTAGAACAACAAACTTTCAAACATAGAAAACTTTCAAGCGTGGACGCTTGAAACAGAATTGTGTGTATACTTAAAACAAGGAAAAGTATAAAAAATTTAAAACTCCAACACTTCTTTTATCCCGTCAACAATTTTTTGAATATCAGGAAGTATAGCTTTTTCCAGTATCCTGTTAAAACCAACCGGAGTGAAGGTGGCTCCTACCCTTTTTACTGGGGCATCTAGATAGTTAAATGCTTTATCAGCAATTTGGGCAGCAACTTCACCACCAAATCCTGCAAAAACTTTGTCTTCATGAACAATAATAGCACTATTAGTTTTTTTAATAGATTTCAGAATAGCATCTTCATCCAAAGGCGATAATGATCTCAAGTCAATTACTTCAACATTTTTATTAAGCTCTTCTTTTACCAGTTTAGCTGCAGCTAAACACATTGGTACTGTGTTTCCATAAGTAATAACACTAAGATCTGCACCTTCCAATCGCACTCTTGCTTTTCCAAAAGGAACTTCAAAATCATCAGGAACTATTGTTTCTGCAGATGGATCGTTATATAATGCTTTTGGTTCAAGAAATAATGTAAGACCTCTCGACCTGATTGAAGTTCTTAATAGTCCGGCTGCATCATCTGCAAAGGCCGGATAAACAACTCGTAACCCGGGAAATGTTGTTAGTGCACCCTCAATATTTTGTGAATGGTACAAGCCACCGCCAATATATCCACCCGATGCAAGCCTAATTGTAACATTTGGGGCAAACTGCCCGTTACTTCGCCAATAATCGTGAGTGCTATCAACAAGCTGTTCCATAGCAGGCCAAAAATAATCGGCAAATTCAGCACCTTCCACAACAACACGAATTTTATCGTTAAAACGAGTCATTCCATTTGCAGTTCCAAGTATAAAGTCTTCGGCAATTGGTGAATTAAAAACACGATTTATGCCAAATTCCTGTTGCATACCTTTACTTACGTTAAAAATGCCACCTTTATCTTTATTTGCCATATCCTGCCCGAAAATATAAGTGTCAGGATTATTGTGGAATTCAGATTTCAAAGTCTGGTTCAATGCCTGAATTAGTCTTAATGACTTACCTTTACTACCATCATGCAATCCATCAGGATATAGCTTACTTACATAGGGTTCAGGAGCAACAAAGTCATAAATTGAACCAGGGTCAGGATTTGGTGCAACCAAGGCTTTTTTGTGTGCTGCTGAAATATCTTTTTTAGCCTCTTTGTCAAGATCCTTTAGTTCGGCTTCAGTAAACTTCTTTGAATGAATAAGTTGTACTCTAAATCGCTCCAGAGGATCACTCAACCTAACACAGTGTCGTTCACTATCACTACGATACAATTCATGAGCATCTGAATTAGAATGAGCATGAATTCTTGTGCAATTTGCATGTACAATAACCGGCTCACTATTTTTTATAGCATGCTCCTTAGCAGCATCCATTGTATTCATTGAGTCGAAAATGTTTTTGCCGTCACAGTACATTATTCGTAAATTTTTCAACCCCCTGTAATTCTCAGCAGCACGTCTGTTTGCCGACTGATCTCGTTGAGGAACACTTATACCATATTGATTATCCTGAAAAACAAAAATTACTGGAAGTTTCTCCTTAGAGGCTCCGTTAATTGCTTCAAAAACATAACCTTCAGAAGTCGAGGATTCCCCTTGTGAACTTATTGCTACTCCCCCACTTTCATAAATTTTAATGGATCTTGCAACCCCGGCGGCATGAAGTGTATGATTACCTGTTGCTGATGAAACATTTTGAATATTCCATTCGGGTTTAGCAAAATGGTTTGACATATGACGTCCACCACTGGCAATATCTGTAGCTTTGGATATACCATTTAGAATTATCTCTTCTGCAGTTAATCCTGCTGAGATAGCAGTAAGCATATCTCGATAATAAGGAAAAAGGAAATCTGTTTCTTTATTAAACACCTGGCCTATAGCCAACTGAATGCCATCATGTCCGGCATACGGAGCATGATATGACCACCCTAGTGCTTGTTTCAAATAGTTAGGAGCTTTCTCATCAAGCTGTCTGCCAAGGGTCATTAATGAATACCAATGCATTAATGTTTCCTTACTAACATTATCTAAAGTATATTTTCTTTTTTGTGCCATGTCAATTCAAGATTTGCTGCAAAAATAGTTAATATTTTAATTTTGAATGATTATAAATAATAAACATTTTAACTCTCACAGACCCGCCGTGTTGAAAAAACCCGGCGGGTCTGGAATATACTAATTCTTATATAATGTTGTCCTTGTCATACTGAGGGCAACGAAGCATCTCCCCAAATCAAGCTCACAAACTAGTACAAGCCCAAAGGTTTAACTCTCATAGACCTTGTTGTCCTCTCGACTGTAGAGAGACTTGCCTGCGGCAAGTAGGAATCTCCTGAGAAAGTGTCTGTTGCTTAGGAAATATCTCGTCGCTACGCTTCCCTCGATATGTCAACAGAGATTATTGGTATTTTTCGCATGCCTGCCAGCAAGACAGGTCTTACTATAGTTGAAAGAACAACAAAGGCTTAAGAGTACATTGAGTTGCGAGATAATTGCTGCTTAAGTTAAATGCAAATTTAATGAAGCTTAAATAAGCTAAATATCTGTATGTCACAAATATTAAGTACTTTTGCAGCGTTTTTCATAAAATAGAACTGAATTCTATCAGTATAAAATGAAAATCAATAAAACATTTCTACACATTAAATTACCAAATGAACAATTTCGAAGAATTAAATTTAAATGCTGAATTAATTTCGGCAATAACTGAATTAGGCTTTGTTAAGCCTACCCCAATACAAGAATTAGTAATACCGGTGCTGCTTGAATCAGCCCGAGATTTAGTAGGCCTTGCACAAACTGGCACAGGCAAAACAGCTGCTTTTGGATTACCTATGCTTCAAAAAGTTGACACAAATAATAAGCAAACTCAAGGTCTCATACTTTCTCCTACACGCGAATTATGTATCCAAATAGCAAAAGATTTAAAATCTTATTCAAAAAACAATAAAAACATACGAGTTACCGCTGTTTATGGTGGATCAAGTATTGAAACTCAAATAACTGAATTACGCAAAGGCTCACATATCGTTGTTGGTACTCCCGGCAGGACCTTAGACCTTATAAACAGAAAAAGGCTGAAGGTTGGCAGTATTGATACGGTTGTACTAGATGAAGCAGATGAAATGCTAAGCATGGGCTTTAAGGAAGACCTTAACAGCATACTTGAAGAAACCCCTGATTCTAAGCAAACACTTCTGTTTTCGGCTACAATGCCAGCTGAAATAACTCGAATTGCTCGTAAGTTTATGAACAACCCTGTTGAGTTATCAGCAGGCGACAAAAAAACAACTGCAGTAAATGTTAAACACGTTTATTATGAAGTTCAAGCACGCGACAGATACGAGGCACTAAAGCGAATAGCGGATGTAAACCCTAATATTTACGGAATAATTTTTTGCAGAACACGCCGCGAAACAAAGGAAATTGCTGATAAATTAATTCAGGATGGATATAATGCTGATTCACTTCATGGCGACTTATCGCAAGCGCAACGTGATAGCGTTATGAGCAAGTTCAGATCGAAACACATGCAATTACTTGTAGCTACAGATGTTGCTGCACGTGGACTTGATGTTAATGACTTAACCCATGTAATAAATTACAATCTTCCTGATGAAAATGAATTGTATGTTCACAGAAGTGGCAGAACAGGACGGGCCGGAAAAAGCGGAATATCTCTTTCAATTCTCCACATGCGTGAAAAGCATAAATTAAGATCGGTTGAAAATATTATAGGGAAAAAATTTGAAAAGAAATTAGTTCCATCCGGGAAAGAAATTTGTGAAAAGCAATTATTTAACCTCGTGGAAAAAATGGAGAAAGTTGAAATAGACGAATCTCAGATTACTCCATTTCTGGATGTAATTTATAAAAAACTTGAATGGCTTAGCAGAGAAGATCTTATTAAGAAATTCCTTTCTCTAGAGTTTAATAGGTTTTTGTCTTATTATAAAAATGCTAAGGACTTGAATAAATCTGTTGATTCACGCGATGATGGTGGTAGACAAAGAGACAGAAGGGGAAGAGATGGTTCACGTAAGGATTCCAGAGATAATTCAAGGAGAGATTCAAGAGATAGCTCAAGAAGAGATTCAAGGGATAGTGCAAGAAGTGACTCAAGAGACAATAAAAAATTTACCCGATTATTTATTAATATCGGTAGCAAAGACGATTTAAATCCTTCAACGCTTATAGGGTTAATAAATAGATATACAAACGAAAAGGATATTGATGTTGGCAGAATAGAGATAATGAAATCATTTTCATTTTTTGAAGTTGACAAAAGCTATGAGGGTAAAATTATTAAGTCGTTTAAAGATGAAACCTTCAACAATATTGCTCTTAGTGCTGAAGTTGCAAACCCTAAACAATCTCAGGGAGGAGCAAGATCTGGCAACTCAAGTCGCAAATCCAAGTTCCCTAAAAGAAATGACAGAACAAATAAGAGGAGAAAAAAGGATTAAACAGCAACATTAAAATCCCTTAAAGCATCATTTAAAGATGTTTTCTTGTTAGTACTCTCCTTTCTGGTTCCTATAATCAATGCGGCAGGCACTTGATATTTGCCGGCAGGAAATTTTTTTGACAAACTTCCTGGTATAACAACTGATCTAGGTGGCACAATTCCTTTGTATTCAATGGGTTTAGTGGCACTAACATCTATAATTCGTGTTGATTTGGTTATTACCACATTTGCTCCTAAAACTGCTTCTTTACCAATGTGCACACCTTCAACCACTATTGATCTTGATCCAATAAAACAATTATCTTCAATAATTACCGGAGAAGCTTGAATTGGTTCCAGTACTCCGCCAATACCAACTCCACCACTTAAGTGTACATTTTTACCAATTTGAGCACATGATCCTACTGTTGCCCATGTATCAACCATTGTTCCGCTGTCAACATAAGCACCAATATTTACATACGAAGGCATTAATATTACGCCGGGTGCTAAAAATGAGCCATGTCGTGCTATTGCATGTGGTACAACACGTACATCAAGTTTTGCATAATTATGTTTAAGAGGTATTTTATCGTGAAATTCAAACATTCCAACTTCCAAAGTTTCCATTTTACGAATAATAAAATATAGAATAATAGCCTTTTTTATCCAGTCGTTGGTAACCCATTTACCCTCAATATTCTGAGCTACTCTAACTCTACCCTTATCCAATAGTTCAACCACATCTGTTACAGCTTCAACAATATTTCTATTCGATAGCATACTTCTATCTTTCCAGGAAGCATCAATAAGTTTTTTTATATTTTCCATTGAAATTTAATTTACGATAAAAATATAAAAAAATGCTAATTTTGCAGCTATAATATTCACTTAACTGAAAATAGAAATTAATTAACAGAATGGGAAGAATCCTCGCCATTGATTATGGACAAAAAAGAGTTGGTCTGGCTGCAACTGATGAAATGCAAATTATTGCTACTGGTCTAACTACTGTGCATGTTAAAGATATTTGGAATTATTTGGCTAACTACCTTAATAATGAAGATGTTGAATGTATTGTAGTAGGTGAACCCAGAGATTTAATGAACCGACCATCTGATTCTGCACGATTTGTTGAACCTTTCGTTAAAGGACTAAGAAAAAAATATCCTCATATGGATATAAAAAGATTCGACGAACGTTTTACTTCAAAAATGGCTCATGATACAATGTTAGCAGGTGGGCTAAGTAAAACTAAACGACAAAATAAAGCACTTGTCGACACAATAAGTGCTACTTTAATACTACAATCATACATGAATGCAGTAAAACTATAATTACAAATAAAATTACAATGATATTACCAATAACAGCCTACGGACATCAAACCCTGAAAAAAGTAGGTGAAGAAATTAGGAAAGATTACGAAAACATTGACACACTTATTGAAGATATGTTTGAAACCATGTATACTACTAATGGTGTTGGACTTGCTGCCCACCAAATAAATAGGGCGATAAGATTATTTATTATTGATCCAACACCTTTTAGTGAAGAACATCCCGAGTTAAATGCTACAAAGAAAGTATTTATTAATGCTTATATAACAAAGGAAGAAGGTGAAGAAAATGATTTTGAGGAGGGGTGCTTAAGTGTCCCCGGCATTAATGAGGTTGTAAAAAGAAAATCGATAGTTTATATTTCATACTATGATGAAGATTTTAACTATCATGAAAATGAAAGATTTGACGGCATATTAGCCAGAATTATTCAGCATGAATATGATCACACTGAAGGTATAGTTTTTATTGAAAGAATACCTAATTTTAAGAAAATTTTATTAAAGGGTAAATTGCGAGATATAAGTACCGGTCTTACTGATGTAGCATACAAAATGATATTGCCAAGGAGGAAAGGAAAGAGATAGACTTATAAAATAATAGGAAACTATCTATGTTGTAATTGCCTATCAATATTGAACCTTAATTCAAATAATTAATTTCAGATAACAAAATAAATAATAATACATTATGTTAAGAATTTCAACCGTTTTATTTATCAGTACAATACTACTTATTTCGTGTAATAACACAAATAATAGTAATAATACAGTAACACTCGAGCAAATCAGTTCTCTTGAGAAAGAATTATTTAGTAGTGAGAATTTGTCACTAGATATGGCAAAAGCAAAACATCTGGCAGAACTTTACATTGAGTTTGCAAAAACACATCCACAAGATCAGTTATCTCCAGAATTTCTTTACAAAGCTTCTGATATTTATATGAATTTGAATTATCCAAAACAAGCACTAGCTCTTTACGATGATATACTCACGAAATATCCAAGTTACAAAAACAATCCTACAATAATGTTTTTAAAGGGCTTTGTGTATGATGATCAACTGAAAGATTATGATAATGCAAGGGTATGTTACGAAAATTTTCTAGAAAAATATCCAGAAAGTGAATTTGCTGATGATGCTATAATTTCGTTAAATAATTTGGGAAAATCACCTGAAGAAATGATTAAGGAATTTGAATTGAAAAATAATGAGTAAAAATTGCACTTCTTAACTAAAACTAAAAAAGCTGTACCCCATTATGAGTACAGCTTTTTTTTATAATTGGTATTTTGTTATAATCCAAATGTAACACCAAACTTAATAGCACTAAGTCCGGTATACCCAACTTCAGCAAATAGCCCCATACCTGGAGAAAACATCCATCTTCCACCTACAAATACATCAGGGTTTACTGATGTACTTCCACTTACAAGGTCTGTTTTACCACTTATTACTACACCAAAACCTACACCTGCATAAGCATCAAAAACATCACTATTAAATGCGTGTACATGCCATGCAGCTCTTGCTCCTGCATAAAAGCGAGGGAAAAATTCTGTATTAGCATATACATACGTGTAAGTACCCATTTGAAATTCAGCCAAGCCTCCAAAAGAAACTAATCCGATATCTCCCGTTGGAATAACTCCAACTTCTCCACTAAAATTTACTGTTGGAATAAGTCCATTGCTATAAGGGATTCCAATACCTGCATTAAACATTAAGTCTCCTTTGTTAAATACATGTTGAGCTTGCATTGTAAATGTAAACATAACTACAATAATTAATACTGCTACTTTTCTCATAATAAAATTAATTAATTTGAATTTAAATTGGGTTAAATATTACTTGGCATAGTTGATTGCTCGTGTTTCACGTATTACGGTAATTTTAATTTGCCCTGGATAGGTCATTTCTTCTTGAATCTTGCGTGATAATTCATATGATATTTTATCAGCATCACTATCACTAACTTGTTCAGCTCCAACAATTACCCTTAGTTCACGCCCTGCCTGAATAGCATATGTTTTAACAACACCGGGATAAGTAAGGGCAAGGCCTTCAAGCTTTTTAAGTCGTTGGATATAAGCTTCAACCACTTCACGACGAGCACCTGGTCGTGCACCCGAAATAGCATCGCATATTTGTACAATAGGTGATATTAAATTTTCCATTTCAATCTCATCATGGTGAGCACCAATGGCATTACACACATCGGGCTTTTCCTTGAACTTTTCGGCAAGTTTCATACCCAATATTGCATGAGGAAGCTCTGCTTCATTTTCAGCAATTTTTCCAATATCATGTAATAATCCGGCTCGTTTAGCTACTTTTGGATTTAAGCCTAACTCGGAAGCCATTGTTGCACTCAAATTAGCTACCTCTTTGGAGTGAGCTAATAGATTTTGCCCATAGGATGACCTGTATTTCATGCGCCCAACAAGTTTAATAAGTTCGTGGTGCATATTGTGTATACCAAGATCGATAACAGTTCTTTTTCCAACTTCAAGTATTTCTTGATCAACCTCTTTACGTGTTTTTGTGACAATCTCTTCAATTCGTGCCGGATGTATTCTGCCATCGATAACCAATTTCTGTAATGATAATCTAGCTACTTCTCGACGGATAGGATCAAAACCTGAAAGCAATATTGCATCGGGGCTGTCATCAATAATAATTTCAATGCCTGTCATTGCTTCCAATGCTCGTATATTTCTACCTTCACGGCCAATAATTCGTCCCTTAATTTCATCACTTTCAATATTAAATACAGTTACAGTATTCTCAATTGCATGTTCAGCCGCAGTTCGTTGTATAGTTTCGATTACTATTTTTTTAGCTTCACGGTTGGCTGTTAAGGTAGCTTCATCTGCTATTTCACGTATGTGAATCATTGCTTCAGATTCAGCTTCACCTTTAAGTGATTCAATAAGTTGCTCTTTTGCCTGTTCAGCAGAAAATCCACTTACTATTTCAAGTTGTTTTACTTGTTCCCTATGCATCTTATCAACTTCTTCCTGCTTTCTGTCTAGTATAACAAGCTGATTATCAAGATTTATTTTAAGGGCATCAATACTTCTTTGTGTTCGTTTTGCTTCTTCAATTTTTTTAGAAAGTATTGAATCTCGCTGTCTTATCTTATTTTCATTTCTTTGAATAAGATTATTTTTTTCGTTAATAACCTTTTCATGCTCACCTTTAAGCTGAAGAAATTTTTCCTTTGCCTGAAGTATCTTTTCCTTTTTTATAATTTCGGCTTTTTCTCTTGCTTCGTCAAGAATAAGATTACTTTTTTTAAGTAATGATTTCTTCAGGAAAGTACTTGTAATAATACCACCTACAATTAACGAAAGTGCAGTGGTAATAATTAAAATAAATGTATCATCCATAACTTATCAATTTTAAGATATGCAAAACAGAAGATAAAAAAAGGCCCGCAATAATCCGGAGTTATGTAAACTCCATTTTTTAAAACGTCTAGGGCTGCCAGCATTTTCGAACTTCCAGCGTCCTCCCGAAGGAGAATTATCAGCCATGGCTAATAATCAGGCCTGTTCTAAGATCCTTTGAGCTTATCCCTAATTGTTGTAGTGTTGAATTTACAAACTGTGAATTACACGGGCTCTAATATATTTTTAAGAACGTACGATTTTATAGTTCAAGATGCTTTGTTAATACTGCATCAATTTCCATCAGCTTATCTTTCATTTCCTTATCTCTGAAAGATTTTTCATTTTCAATGTGCATTAAGCCTGAAGCATATTGCAATGTAACCATTGCATACAGATCTTGCATATCTTTATATTCAAACGATTTTGAATATTTATTTATTGTATTATTAACATTTTCTGCAGCTTTTCTAACAGTTTCCTCTTCTTCCCTGCTAATTGTCAAGCTGTAAGGTCTTCCTCCTATGTTAACTTTTATATTTAGATCTGTTTTCATTATCAACTTTAAATAGATAATGAACTATTCGCTTAGTACTTCAATACACCTGTCTATCTCCTCTATCAAACTATCAACTTTTTTTCTGCCCTCTTCAACACCAAATTCTATCTCTAATGTATTTGCAAGTGTAAATTTAAATAATTCTTTTTGATTATTGTCTATATTTATATATAATTCTTCAATTTTTTTTGAAGAAACTTCTACTTCTAATTCCAATTTACTATTTTCTTTTTTGAGTAGTTCGTTAGATTCAATTAATTTTCTAACTTTATACTCGATTCCAGTAATTAATATTTTTTCGTTAGCCATTGAAGAAGTTTCAATACTTGTGCAAATTTACAAATAAATGTGGTACTACTGCATCTAATACTGAAATACAAATTAATGAGCTAATTGTCAGGCTATAAAAAATTAAATCAATTTTTATGAATGAGGATTTCTTATATTATTTATGGACATACAAGTTAGTAAAGCATAATCCTACTATTACAACTGGCGAGCAAATTCAAATTATTACACCAGGGATTAGAAATCACGATAGCGGCCCAGATTTTTTTAATGCAATGATAAAAATTGGAGAAACAAGTTGGGCTGGAAATGTCGAAATGCATGTTAACTCATCCGATTGGTTTAAACACAAGCATCAAAACAACCATTCATATGATAATATTATTCTTCATGTTGTTTATAATAATGATAAAATTGTTCGCCGCCTTAATTCTGAGGTTATTCCTACTCTTGAGCTAAAAAATAAATTTGACCCGGTTATTTTTAGTAACTATCAGAATTTTTTGAATTCCCGTAATAGCATCCCATGTCATAATCAAATATACCAGATTAAACTTTTTGAAAGGCTAAGTTGGTTCGACAGGCTAATGTCCGAACGACTTGAACAAAAATCAGACGAAATAATAGAGCTACTTGAACTATCAAAAAATGACCTGATGCAGGTTTTTTATCAAAGATTGGCCAGAAGTTTTGGGTATACATCAAATGCAGACGCTTTTGAACAGCTATCGTCAGCAATACCGCTTAACTTATTAACTAAGCACAAAGATAATCTAATGCAAATAGAATCTTTACTTTATGGGCAATCAGGTTTGCTGCCATCAAGACAATCTGATGATTATACTTCTAATTTAGAGAAAGAATGGGATTTTTTAAGACGTAAATATAGCCTGGTACCTATGGAAGGAAGTCTATGGAAGTTCATGCGAATGCGTCCGGTTAGTTTTCCCACAATTAGAATATCACAGTTTGCCAATCTTATTTATAACTCTGAAGGGTTACTAAATGATATACTGGAAGCTGACAAATTGCAATATGTAATAAGTTTGCTATCAGTAGCAGCTTCGCCATATTGGGATAACCACTATCAATTTGAGAAATTAGCAGTTGGAAAAACAAAAAAACTAGGCTTGTCATCTATTTATATAATTTTGATAAACACAATTATTCCAACTCTATTTGTTTATGGAAAAATGAAAAATGATATTGCTTTACAAGAGAAAGCACTTAGTTGGTTAGTGGAAATAAAACCGGAATCGAATACTATTACTCGTGAATTTAAATTAATGGGTATTACTGCAGAAAACGCTTCACAATCACAAGCACTAATACAGCTCAAAAATAATTATTGTTCTAAAAAACGCTGTCTAAACTGTAGGTTTGGTCATGTGCTATTGAATAGGTAAATAAAAACCTAAACAGACATTTAGTTCTTAATGAGGTTTATTTCAACTGTAGCTATTTTGAAATATTCGCACTCAAACCAGAGGTAAGGCAATATTTCATAATTTTGTAAAAATAAAAACAAAGCATTGAACGAAAATAATAGTCATCAAAACGTAATTACGGCATTTCTTCTATTAGTAGTAGTTATAGTAATTGGTATAGTAGGATATATGCATATTGATGACTTTAGCTTTGTTGATGCTGTTTACATGACAATTATTACTGTTTCAACAGTTGGTTTTGGCGAAGTTCATACTCTTTCTGATGGAGGTAAGCTCTTTACTTCTGTATTAATATTGGCTAGTATTATAGTACTTGGATACGCTATAAGCATGCTTACTCAAAAGCTTATACATTCACAAATGAGTTTTTTTTATTCACGTAATAATAAAAAAAGAAGGTTAAAAAAAATGGAAAAACATGTAATAGTTGTTGGATATGGCAGAAATGGAAAACAAGTAGTTAATGAAATGTTGACTCTTGGGTTAAAACTTATTGTTGTTGATGAAAACCACGAACTGGTTATTAATAATATGGGACTACCTGTGAGATTTATTGAAGGAGATGCAACAGAAGATGAAGTATTAATAAAAGCAGGAATTAAAACAGCACGCGCATTAATTTCAACTCTTCCAAATGATGCCGACAACCTATTTGTTGTATTAACAGCTCGATCACTAAATCCTGAATTAAAGATAATTAGCAGAGCATCCAGCGAAAGCTCCCAGAAGAAATTAAGGATGGCCGGGGTTGACAACGTTGTTATGCCTGAACGTGTTGGAGGTGCACATATGGCAACATTGGTGGCTCAACCCGACATTGTTGAGTTTCTTGATCACTTATCGATTCACAGCAATACACCTACTCAACTTATGGAAATTATGTGCAACGAACTTCCGCCCGACTTAATAAATAAACCAATATGTGAAATAGGAATTAGAAAGAAATCGGGAGCCAATATAATTGGCTTAAAAACAGCAATAGGCGATTTAATAATAAACCCCTCCCCTGACACTAAATTAATACCAAACTCTAAATTATTTGTACTGGGAACCAAGGAACAAATCACTCATATGAAACAAATTATGACTGGAACTGATAATCAAATATAATAGCTAAAAGTTAATCAAACTATAGAATTATCATATCCCCTTTTTATAAAAATACTGATTATGTAAAAATTACTAATTTTGCATTGTATTATTTTATTCATATTATATTATGAAAAAGTCAGTCGTTTTCTTATTAGTAATTGCTCTTTCATACGGATCTTGCAAAGAGATCGATAAACTAACACATTTTTATATAGAAAACACTAGTAATATTACTATTGAGCCGACTCTTTTTATTGATGTACCATTTGATGTTTGGACACCCGAGATACCAACAAATTCAGAAACAGCATTTGAAAACAACGGCACTCGAACAGATTTGATTGAAGAAATTGTTCTAACAGAAATGCAAATGGATATTACTTCGCCTGATTCTCAATCATTTGATTTTCTTAAATCAATAGAAATATTTATTACTGCCGAAGGTATTGAAGAGAAAAAAATTGCATGGTATGATGATATTCCTAGTACGGGTTTAATATCAATTAGTCTTGTAACTACAGACGATGATTTAAAAGATTATATAAAAAAGGATGAATATAAACTGCGTAGCCGAACGGTTACGCGACAGTTAATTTCAGTAAGTATAGATATTGAAATTACAAATAAATTTTTTGTTGATGCAACTATATTTGGCATCTAAATTAATAATTAAAAAAAGACCAATGAATAAGAACATTTTCACTGCATTAGCAGTTTTATTTAGTATAACAGTTTTAATTTGGTCAGGATGTAAAAAGGATGGTCCTAACACAGAACGGTTTATTATTCAGATAGATAGCATAGTTCACCCTGACACTATCAATTTTGGAGCAGATTTAAGTATAAAATTTTATGGCCCCATAGGTCCTGATGGATGTTATGCTTTTGACAAGTTAGTGCCGGAGTTTATTGAAGGTGAGCTAGTAATTGTTAGTTGGGGTATTCACACTTTTGAAGATATTTGCACTCAGTCAGCAGTTTACATGAATGGGCATGAATTATTGGTTAGTGAAGTGCCAGCTGGCGAATTTATTATAAAAGCTGTTCAGCCTAATGGTTCAGCCATAATAGGAAATGTTTTTGTAAAAGAATAATTTGTCTAAATTTATGGATTCTTAGTAAAATTATTAGAATCCTTACTCTTTAGCAAGTAACAAATAGTACGTAACTATGATTCAACATACTGGATGGATTGGAGGCCCTGAGATAATTATCATATTGGTAGTTGTTCTTCTACTATTTGGTGGAAAGAAAATCCCCGAACTTGCGAAGGGGTTAGGAAAGGGCATTCGTGATTTTAAAAAAGCGACTGAAGATAGTAATATCAAAGAAGATATTAAAGATATCGCATCGGAATTTAATGATCTGAAATCAAATGTCGATAAAATTAATCCTAAGAAATCACTAAAATCAGATAATTTCTTAAAGCCTAAGAAAAAGGGCAGCTAATAATGTTAATGATAATTATTTGAAAGACCTGACAACCGGTAAGGAAGGAAAACGAATACTGAACTTTGCTTTACCAATGCTATTTGGTAATATATTTCAGCAACTTTATAATGTTGTTGATGCAATTATTGTTGGTAAAGTACTTGGTGATCAAGCTCTTGCTGCAGTTGGTGCCAATTTCCCCTTTATTTTTGCTCTTATTTCATTTGTAGTAGGAATTGCTATTGGTGCAACTGTAATTATTGCTCAATATTTTGGAGCTAAGCAAATGCAAAATGTAAAGCGAACAATAGATACATTATACATCTTCATGTTTTTTGCTTCTATTGTATTAACAATTGTTGGTATTTGGGCTAGCAAATATATTTTTAAGATAATTGACTTGCCAGCGGATGTTACACCACAGGCAATTGAATATTTTAATATCTATGCACTTGGATTTATCTTCTTTTTTGGCTTTCAGGGAACAAGTGCAATACTACGTGGGTTAGGCGACTCCAAAACACCGGTTTACTTTTTGGTTATCTCAACAATAATGAATATTCTACTGGATTTATTATTTATTATCGTATTTGAATGGGGAATAAAAGGCATCGCCGCAGCTACAGTAATTTCGCAGGCAGGTGCTTTCTTCACTATTATATGGTATCTTAACAAGTTTCATACATTCATGAATTTTTCACCTCTCAAAATGAGGTTTGATAAAAAAATATTTATGAAGAGCATACGCATTGGTTTGCCAACCGGATTCCAGCAAACAGCTGTAGCACTCGGTTTCCTGGCTCTTTATAAAATTGTCAATGTTTTTGGAGTACCTACAATTGCTGCTTACAGTATCGCCATGCGAATTGATTCGTTTGCCGTTATGCCTGCCATGAATTTCTCGGCAGCTATTTCAACATTTGTTGGTCAGAATATAGGAGCAAATAAGTTTGAAAGAATTGGTAGTGGTTTAAAGTCAGCATTGATAATGATTACCGCTATATCTATTACAGTTACTATTACAGCGTTAATTTTTGCAGGCCCTCTTATTGCTTTATTTACTGACAGTTTAGAAGTGATAGAAATCGGAAAACAATATATCTATATCGTTACTCCATTTTATATAGTTTTTTCAATCATGTTTATACTTAATGGTGTTCTTCGGGGGGCTGGCGACACTTTTATCCCAATGATTATAACTATATTGGCTTTGTGGGTAATACGTCTCCCTGCATCATGGTGGTTGTCTGAAGATATTGGGTCTAATGGTATTTGGTGGGGTATTCCTATTGCTTGGGTTTTCGGAGTTATTGCATCCTACTTCTATTATCTTTCCGGAAGGTGGAAGAAGAAAGCTGTTGTTAAGCATAATGGTCATTAGTTATTAGTAATTAGTTATTGGTCATTAGTTATTGGTCATTAGTTATTAGTTATTAGTAATTAGTTATTGGTCATTAGTTATTAGTCAATAAACAATTTAATTATATATTTGTTATCGAAAAAGTAACTGATATGCCAAAAGGATTTTCCATAAAAAAGAGGTTAAATAGTTTTGTTTTTGCCTATAGAGGAATTAGATATGCCATATCTTCTCAACATAACTTTATAATTCACATTTCACTCACAATTATTGCTATTTTTTTAGGAATAATACTACAAATTAGCAATCTGGAATGGATATCAATTATTATAGTTATAGGAATAGTAATGGCTTCCGAAATTATAAATACGTCAATTGAGGAATTGGTAAATTTTATATCGCCTGAAAAAAATACTTTAGCAGGTAGAATTAAGGATCTTGCTGCCGGAGCAGTACTTATATCAGCCATAGCCTCATTTATAGTAGGGGCAATAATTTTTTTACCAAAAATATTTGAATTGTTATGATATTAATAGCGGATAGTGGGTCGACTAAAACAAGTTGGATATTAACAGATGGAAATAAAGTTGTTCAAAACATAGTTACAAGCGGATATAATCCTTATTACTATAAAGATGAGGGATTGTTAAATACAATTAGAAAAGAATTATCACCTCAAATAACTACTTCGAAAATTAGAAATATTTTCTTTTATGGATCGGGATGTTCATCAGAAATAAATTGTAAATCAGTTAAATACGCACTTAGTCAACTTTTTCCTAATTCTGATATTGAAGTAAATCATGATCTTTATGGAGCTGCGATAGCATTATTACATAATAATAAAGGTATTGCCTGCATATTAGGCACAGGTTCAAACTCATGTTACTGGGATGGTTATAATATAATACACAACGTCCCTTCGGTTGGATACCTACTTGGCGATGAAGGAAGTGGAACATACATTGGGATGCTAATTTTGAAAGGAATTTTAGAAGAGAAGGCACCTGCCGAGATAATAAAAAGTTTCTACAATAAGTACAATACAACATTTGAGGATGTACTGGTTAATATTTATAATGAACCTAATCCAAACCGTTTTATTTCTAAAGTTAGTTTGTTTGCCGAAAAAAATATTGATAATGAATGGATAAGAAACACGATAAAAAAGTCATTTATTGATTTCATTGAGAACCAGTTAGTACAGTACGAAAACTATCAAAATTTGAAAGTATCTTTTACAGGGTCAGTTGCTTATTATTATAAAAAAATATTAATGGAAGCCTGCCATGAATATGATATTAGTCCTGGAATAATTCTTAAAGACCCCATTGAAGGTCTTTTTAATTTTCACACTAAAAAAAAGAGTAAGGCATAAAAGATATAATTAACACAAACATCCCAACAAATAAGTGTGATAAATTACTTTTCTTGCGAAACAAAACCTGCTAAAGTCCGTATATATATCTACTTTTGTACTGAAAAGTGTGGGTAGATTATGTCAAAATTAAAAATCAATAGTAAAAATGAGCGGCAGGAAATATTGCGGCAGTATAAACGACTTATTGAAGTTTGGCATACCCGTAAAGACACAGAAGATAAATGGTTGGTTCGTAAAGCTTTTAGATTAGCTGCCGATGCACATAAAGATATGCGCCGTAAATCAGGTGAGCCCTTTATTCTACACCCAATAGCTGTTGCTATAATTGCTGCGAATGAAATAGGATTAGGCAAAACTTCAATAATATCAGCACTATTGCACGATACTGTTGAAGATACTGAAATGACACTTGAAGGAATAAGAGGTATTTTTGGAATAGATGTTGCCAAAATTATTGATGGACTTACTAAAATTGATGAAATATCAGTTACTTCATCAACTGCACAGGCTGAAACCATAAAAAAAATACTTCTTACGCTTTCAGATGACGTAAGAGTAATTCTGATTAAACTTGCCGATCGTCTTCATAATATGCGTACTCTCGATAGCATGCCATTAGCTAAGCAATTACGTGTTGTATCCGAGACACAATATATATACGCACCTCTTGCAAATAGATTAGGTCTTCATAAAATTAAAAGTGAGCTTGAAGAATTATCATTTAAATACTCACAAGAAAAAGTTTATTCTCAAATTGTTAATGAAATTGATAAATCTTCTCAAAAAATTAATCAAATATATGAAGCTCTGGTTAACCCTATATCTGAAGAGTTACAAAAAAACAACTTTAGTTTTGAAATTAAGCTAAATATTAAAACTGCCCATTCCATCTGGCAAAAAATGCAAAAACAGGATGTTTCTTTTAATGATATTTACAACACCTTTTCCATTGATATAATTCTAGATGCAGACCCATTAAATGAAAAACTTGCATGCTGGTCCACTTATTCAATAATAACTGGAATCTACAGGTCGAACAGCAAACGTTTACGCGATTGGATTAGTACACCGAAAGCAAATGGTTATGAAGCTGTACATGCCACTATAATGAACTCCACCGGCCAATGGGTTGATTTGCATATTAGAAGCAAACGTATGGATGAAATTGCCAATAAAGGATATGCTGCTTATTGGAAATATAAAGAACTTAATAAAATTGACACAAGTATTGATAACTGGTTACAGAAAACCAGATTACTTTTAGAGGATAATAAAGATGATGACACTTTCGGTTTTATTACTGATTTTAAGAAAAATTTATTCTCTGATGAAATTTTTGTATTCACTCCAGCTGGTCAAATGATTAATATGCCCTCGGGTGCTACTGTACTCGACTTCGCTTATACAATACATACCGATTTGGGAAATCAGTGCATAGGAGCAAATATAAATCACCGCTTAGTGCCAATGGGTCATAAGATTAAGTCGGGGGATCAGGTAGAAATAATAACATCAAAAATTCAAGCCCCTATTGACGAGTGGTACAAATATGTTACTACTGCCAGGGCGAAGTTAAGGATTGGGCAAGCAATTAAAAGCTTCAGAAAACAATATAAAAAAATTGGAGAAGAAAAACTGGAAAACTATTTCAAACAGTTAAATATTGAGAAAACTAAACACAATATCTATTTACTTCTTACTCGAAGCAAAATCAAGGGGCACATTGATCTTTATTACTTTATAGCTAAAAACTTACTTGGAATAAAAGACATAAAAGAAATTATGAACCCGAGCGAAAGCAGATTAAGTTGGATTAGAAATTTCAGATTGCCATTTACCAAACCTAGAATTGAGTCTAACTCTGAAACCACAGAAGAAAGTGTAAAACTACCTCAAACAGTTGAAGAAAAAATATATATTTCCGACTTCAATACACTTGAATATTCTGTATCTGAATGTTGCAATCCACTCCCCGGAGATAATGTAATGGGTTTAATTTTCCCCGACGAACCTATTCAAATTCACCTTACTAACTGTGAAGTTGCAATTCGGTTAATGTCGCAATATGGCAAAAATATTGTTAAAGCAAAATGGAAACAAAAAGCAGGTATTACATTTCTTGCAGGCATAAATATTAAAGCCGCAGATAGCATAGGCCTAATTAATGAAATAACTAAACTCATTACCGACGAGTTTAGTATTAATATTAGGACGTTCAATTTAAAAAGCAGTGAAGGATTAGCAAATATGGATATCACAATATATGTTGTCAGCACTCAAGTCCTTAAAAAATTAATGACAAGATTAAAGAAATTGAAATCTATTATTAAAGTAACGAGGCTAGACAAGATATAGCCTGCATTATTTATAAAACCTCTCGCAAAGGCACTAAGTCGCAAAGAATAAGTAAATTAAAAACTTTTTCTTAAAAAGCTCAGTTTTTATATGTCCAAACTAACTTATTCATAGAATTATTCATATCTAACACTTTGCGTGATTAATTTTCAGGGTAGACTTTAATCTCATTTTTCAAAAAACAATATTTATAATTTTATTATTTATATTTAAACTAAATAAATAAAAAATTTAGTAATTTTACGCCAAAATAATTAGGGCATGAAATTAAATAACAAAAAAGATACATATGAATCTGTAAAGAAGCTATTTACAGAACATTTGGAAACAAGAGGACATAGAAAAACGCCTGAACGCTATACCATTCTAAAAGAAATTTACGCCACTGAGGGTCACTTTGATATAGAGACCCTATACATTAGGATGAAGAATAATAAATACAGGGTTAGCCGAGCAACTCTATACAACACTATTGAGCTACTACTTGATTGCAATCTTGTTACTAAACATCAATTTGGGACTAATTGTGCTCAGTTTGAACGATCAATCAAATTTAAGCAACACGACCATTTTGTTTGTACCGACGATGGAAAAGTTCTTGAGTTTTGCGATCCAAGGATACAAGAGATTCAAAAATCTGTAGAAGAATTATTAGGTGTTGATGTTGCTTATCATTCACTAACCTTTTATGGCAAATGCAATACTAAAAAAGAAAGTTAGTAATTATTGAAAACTATTTTCTTTCCTTGCTTTCAATTTCTTAATTTTGTAGAGACATTTAACCCTGTTCATTCAGGGTTTTTTAATGCAACTAATAATTAGTGTTTATCAGTTAAAATAGGAAGATATGAAAATTGATGTACTACTTGGTTTACAATGGGGTGATGAGGGTAAAGGTAAAGTGGTTGATGTATTAACGCCACGGTATGATATAATTGCAAGATTTCAGGGAGGGCCTAATGCAGGTCATACCATCGAATTTGATAATAAAAAATTTGTACTTCATACAATCCCATCAGGCATTTTTAATAAAAACACCATAAATGTAATAGGTAACGGAGTTATAATTGATCCTTTTATCCTTCGCAAAGAAATGAACACACTTGTTGACAGCAAAATAAATGTTATCGACAATCTAATGGTTTCGCGCAAAGCGCATTTGATACTTCCTACTCATAGATTACTTGATGCTGTTTATGAAAAAGCAAAAGGTAAAGACAAAATTGGATCAACACTAAAAGGAATAGGCCCCTGTTATACTGATAAAGTGAGCAGAAACGGAATTAGAGTTGGTGATATTGAACATGTTGATTTTGAACAACGTTACAAAAAAGCAAAAGACAGACACATTAATATTATTGAAAAATACGATCCCGATTATAATAAGATAACTATTGATGGAATAAAATTTAGTGATTATGAGGTTCTATGGCATGAATCACTTAAAGACCTAAAAGCGCTTAAAAAAATTAATAGCGAATATTATTTAAATCAACAACTAAAAAATGGCAAAAAAATTCTTGCAGAAGGAGCTCAAGGCACAATGCTTGACATCGACTTTGGTTCTTATCCATTTGTAACCTCTTCTAACACAACCACTGCAGGAGTATGTATTGGACTTGGTATTGCACCAAAAAATATAGGTAAAGTTTACGGGATTTTTAAAGCTTATTGCACGCGAGTTGGAAGTGGTCCTTTCCCCACTGAGTTATTTGATGATGATGGTGATTCTCTTAGAAAAGTTGGAAATGAATTTGGCTCTACTACTGGTAGGCCACGTAGATGCGGATGGCTTGATTTACCAGCATTGAAATATGCAATTATGTTAAATGGCGTTACTGAATTGATGATGATGAAATCGGATGTAATGAACCCATTTGATGAAATAAAGGTTGCTACCAGATATAAATACCAAGGTCAAATTACAGATGAAATGCCTTTTGATGCTGCCGATGATTTAATCACTCCGGTATATACTCCCCTACCTGGCTGGTCAAGTGATAAAATTGAGAGTTCTAACTATGAAGAATTACCTGGTGAATTGAAAAACTATATTAATTTTATTGAAGAACATGTAGGTGTACCCGTGAAGTTGGTGTCGTTTGGACCTGACAGGAAAGAGACTATTTTTAGGTAAGCAGATTAAAAATAACAATTCACAAACATCAAATTACAAATGATTTTTGAGAATTTACTAATCCCCGATTTTTTGGATTGAACCTGTATTTTCTGCCTCAATAAAGAAAAATATAATTCAATTTATTTATCGGTAATATGAAATCATAATTGGTATAACTGATTTATTTAGTGCTGATAAGAAAACATATTATTTTTATAAGTGGGTTTAAGAAAGCGCAAGAACGAGGCTTGCGAAGTTTTTAAAATTAGGAGTTTACTTTTGTAAATGACTGGTTTTAAGAACAAGCGTAACGAAGTTATTGACGCTTTCTTAAACCCACTATTTGGTACAATAACGTTTTATTACATTATAAGCTTCAGTTATTCCTAATTCACCTGCCTTGCTTAAATCTTTACAAGCAAGCTTATTTTCATTTAGATACAATAACGTTAAAGCCCTATTATAATATGCCTCGCCTAAATCTGGTTGTAACTTAATCGCCATCGAATAATCATCAATTGCTCTTTGATATTTTTTCAAACTCAATTTAACATTAGCTCTGTTATAATACACAAATGGGAAATCAGGGTTAAGCAAAATTACCTTATCAAAATCTTTCAGTACAGTACTATGATCAGGTGGTTTCAAATCAGCATTCTGTTTCTTTGCAAAAGAATTTCTGCTAATTGTAATTGAATTAGTATATCTGTTATCAGAATAAATAAACTCATCCATTTCATATCTTAAAGTACCCCTATT
>Ga0208902_1000037_pt1 | contig 100091 bp, 92 predicted proteins | sample AntAceMetag02UKH_FD_184767 | JGI IMG/M metagenome (GOLD analysis project Ga0208902, IMG submission 184767) | Saline lake microbial communities from Ace Lake, Antarctica - Antarctic Ace Lake Metagenome 02UKH (SPAdes) (version 2) | ecosystem: Environmental > Aquatic > Non-marine Saline and...
ATAAAGGAGGATACTGATCCCTATTTCCATGCCCAACTGGCCAGACACGATACGGTTGTCTTTCTGAAATAAAATTTTTATCAAATATATTATTTTCTGAATAATTTATATTCGCTTTTGGAGGATCTTCAAATAATACTCCATTAACATAGACTTTTTTATCTCTTACTTCGATCGTTGAACCCGGAGTCCCGATACAGCGTTTAACGTAATCAAACATTCTGTTTTGAGGATACTCAAAAATAACGATATCACCTGTCTGGGGCTTTTTTATTGCCGGTAGCTTCACATGAGGGATCGTAAAACCGATTTGAGTAAATGGGATCGCAATTTTATGAGGTGTTTGCGCTCCATATTGGATCTGATTACCTACTACAAAGGTTCCTGTCATCATGGTATTTTCCATCGATCCGGTCGGAATAATATAATTACAGAAGATCATTGAGCGAATTATCCATACGGCAAGAATAATGATGGTCCAGGATTTTACTTCATAAAGAACTTTATCTCGCTTTGTGGCAAAGACCCGTTTCTTTCTTTTACGTTTACTTTTCTTTTCTTTTACTTCTGATCCTTGTTGATCCGTCATGTTTATTCCTTACTAATATAAAATATTTTCATAGTGTTCAATGTGCGGTGCATGCCAATCGTTCCCGGAAATAGTCACCGCATCAAATCTAACATCATATTCGTCCATATTCAAATCATAAAAGTACCGTTCGCTTGCCAATATCATTTTTTCAATTTTTTCCTCTGTAACTCTCTGAGCTGCTTGAAATTCGTCTTTTTCTAACGAAGTCTTTACTTCAACCATGACAAACAGTTCTCCGTTTTTCATGATGATATCTATCTCACCCTTATTACCGCCATGGTAGTTTCGTGTAACAAATTGATAACCTTTTAAGATCAAATAATAGATCGCCCAATTCTCTCCCCACCGTCCAAGGAAAGCAGGCCTTGGATATGCGGGAAATTGCATGGTCTTAATGGGAGCAAAATATCGTCGGTGAATCGGTGTAGGATAGTGTTCTTCTAAGGCTTTGATATGTTGGGCTGTACCATAACCTTTATGTTTTTCAAATCCATATTCCGGGTAGATCTCCGCCCAGCGTTTCATCATACGGTCTCGACTCACTTTTGCAAGAATGGAGGCAGCTGCAATACAAAATGACTTACGGTCTCCTCCTATTATCGCTTCTCCTTTGCCTCTTAGTCCAAATGGGACACGATTACCATCAATGAGCACATAGACACCGGACATATTGAGTTTTTCAACAGTACGCTCCATAGACCTCAAAGTAGCCTGTAGGATATTTTCTTTATTGATTGCCTGAACACCCAAAGAGTGGACAGACCAAGCTTGCGCGTGTTCTATGATCCACTCATAAGCGACTTCACGCTGTTTTTCACTGAGTTTTTTTGAATCTCGGATCAATTCATGAAAAGCATCCGGCGGGAAAGTAACGGCTGCAGCTGTGACAGGACCGGCAAGTGGTCCGCGACCGGCTTCGTCCACACCCACGATGATCTCATGATCCTTTCGAAAGGTATTATCAAATGCCATAAGTGATGTTGCGTCACCTGACATGATTTATTTCTTTATTGTGGTTGATTTCTTTGTTTTGCTTGGTGAACTTTTAGTGCTCTTCTTTACTTCTTCCTTTTCTACCGGTTCCTCTTCTTTAATGATCTCTTTATTGACCGGTATGGATTTCTTCACGATTGTCGTCTTAGGGCTTACTGTTTTTTTTACGGCTGTCGTCTTTGAGCTTGTCGATTTATTTGTATCGACTGACGTGGGTTTCTTTACCACAGGAGTCGTAACCGGTTTTTTCTTGTTTTGATATTGGTCAGAGGGCGTTTTTTTACTGTTATCAAGATCAATTTTACCCAGACCTTCTGTTCCATCGGAAGGTACGGTTTTTGGCGTATCGGGATCGGGTGTTGGATCAGGCGTCGGCGTAGGGGTAGGAGGTGTAGGTTTTGGAGTTGGACCGGGATGACGAGGGCCGGGATGAGGATAATTTGGACCCGGGACAGGGACAGGTACATAGATCGGATCGGGTGTATAGTCGATACTGATCGTTGAAGCATATACGACTTTACCTGTACCGACTTCAAAACAACGGACTGAGATCATATCGTCATGCTTTCCGCGTAAAATACGGCCGGTTAAAATATAGTCCGCCTGAACTAAAGAAGTAATGGTTGTACCTCTGTTCTCGATTAAGTTTGTTTGCGACAATTCGCGTTCTTTAACGAGGTCATACAGAGATTCCCTTTCAACAACAACGGGATTTCTATAATAACTTAATCCTGAAACGATCATATCTGCAAAAAAGATACCACGATTCAATCTATCACCATATTCATCGGTGAAATTCAACACCGCAATGGTTTTCAGAGAACTTCTTCTGAAACCACGGGCTAGTTTTCGCGCTATAAAGCTGGCAGCTTCTTCTTCACTGTCAACTGTGACAAAGGGTTCATTATTCTGGAAGTATTGATTGTAATCATAGTTACCGTAATATGTGCTACAGCTACTAATGAACAATAGTATGCTGACAAGTATAAGTATCTTTTTCATTTTTTTCCTTTCTTAGTTGCTATATGAAAAATATATGAAAATCTTTCTTTATGTGGAAGGATTATTACCGTTTATAAAGATAATTTCCATATAAAGTAAAATGTCTGGGAGACGCCCTGTTTTCATTAATGGGAATAATAGGAAATTTGCACGAATCGATATTTTTAAACACGATCTCATTCTTTCCCATTTTAAATGAAAGTGATATTTCATCATGCTTGACATCCAAATGAAAAACCGTTCTACCACATTGTATTAGCGTATCGACATTAAGCATTGTATGATTTTCCTCTATCAAAGCATCAGTTTGAGGAATAAATATGCGAGATTCCGGATACATTCTGCGGATCGATGGAATATTCCCGTATTTTCCCTTCTCCCACGCGGATATCACAACAGTTACATCTCTCACACCCCAGTGATCAAGAACTGGCTGGATGCTTCTTTCATGGTCATTGGAGTTAAAACGAACTGCTCCCGTATTGATGATCATTGCATGCCTTCCTCTCCTATAAACGACAGCTTCGCCTTTATTTAAAGATAATTGAATTAATTCGGGTCGACTGGACATCATAAACCATGTAAAGCAAGCAAGAAAAATAAAAGTACCAGAACGGAGCTTCCATTTATAGTTATTGACACACGTGATGATTAAACATATTAATAATATCCCAAAAATAAAAGGCTTCCAGTACGAAGAGATCTGAAGTGTCCAAATACCCGATCGAGATGCCAAACGTAATACAAAACGAAAAACATCTAAACTAATATCCAGGGCATGGATCACAAGATCGGATAATATTGTTGGTAAAAAAAGACCCGGCAAAGCTAGAATAGCACAGATCATTACGCAGAATGTTAAGGGAATGACAAGTAGATTCAAGAACATTGAAGCAACTTGTAATGAATTAAAGTAAAACATCGCAACAGGTGCGGTAAAAAGTGTCGCACTTAAAGAAACACCCAGCATATCGGTTAAATAACGAACGAGAGGGTTTTTGGTTTTTACGGGTATCCATGTTTTAATTTTTGAATATCCGATCAAAATGCCAAATACGGCAGCAAAAGAAAATTGGAAACCCAGATCCTGCAAAGAAAAGGGATTTACCATCAATAATATAACCGCAGAGGCGGCCACAGCATTCAATGCCTGATACTTTCGCTGAAAAACCGGAGCAAACATAAGCATGACTGACATCAGGGAAGATCGAATGACCGAAGGGGATCCACCGGTAAGGAAACAATAAAAAATTAGAAATATAGCAATAAAGATTGATCGTGGTACTCGCGGAATACTTAAAGTCAGCAATATTTGGTAAATTATTAGCATGATTAGACCCACATGCAAACCCGAAACTGCCAATAAATGACTTACACCTAATTGTCTGAATAGATCGGCAATACAAGCTGGGATCTCTGATTTTAAACCCAGTAGCAATCCATTGACCAGACTCCCCTTTTCAATACCCAAGACTGATAGAAATCGAACGGATATATCATATCGAACCTGATGTGAATAATAGATCAAAGGTTTTGTTATTCCCATATCTTCGATCTTGGCTCTTTTTTCGATCTGGAAATTGTGAGATAATCCATGTACCTTAGCGTAATTCAAATAATTGAAGGAATAGGGATTTTTGCTTGAACTAATGGGCTTACATTTGATACCCGAAAAATGATAGCTTTTGCCGGGAAGTAAAACCGCCAAGCCCTTCCGGGCATATAAAGTACCCTTGATTTTCCGTGAACCAATTTTTGTTTTCACAACATAGGAGTCGATATAATAGGGATTTGTTTTTTGTTTTAGAACTGTCAATTCCAAAGGCAGACTTTGCTCCAAAATATCATACTTTTCAGCAAATCCCTGCTCCGCTGAAGTCAATCGCAAGAGTCCGCAAAAAATAATGCAAAGGATAAATAAAGTATTCTCAACTTTTTGGTCTTTAGTTAAGAGGATCAATATAAACACAATAAACAATAATAATACCGATATCCAAAAAGGGATAGAAATGATTATCCCAATAAAGATCCCAACGGAAAAATATAAAACATAACGCAAAGCGGGCGCCGTTGTAAATGACATGTGATCCCCCTCATAAACAACGGATGAATTTAGTTAAAATGATCTTAAGAAACTATAGCTTCAGCAAATGCTGAAAGAAGTGTGTGTTATGTCACAGAAATTTTATTTAAAATGATTGACCAGAGGCATTTTTCGGCCCTGACCGAAGGCTTTTGAGGTTACTCTCAAGCCGGGTGCCGCTTGCCAGCGTTTGTATTCCGTGATACGGATCATGTTCATTATTTTATGTACCAGATCCGGATCTTTTGTTTCTTCGATCAATTTTTCAATAGGTTTATTGCTAAGCAAATCATCTACTAGCGGGCTAACTACATCATAATCGAAAGGATCGTATTGATCTTCCGCCAACTCTGCAGACGGCAATTTATTGATGGTGTTCTGGGGAATAGCATCATATCCATATTGTTCGTTTAAATATCGGGAAAGTCGATATACATCTAATTTATTAAGATCACTGATAGGACCCAAGGCACCGCACATATCACCATAAAGCGTACAATAGCCTAATGCGATCTCAGTTTTATTACCGGTAGTTAAAACTAGAGCATTTTTTTTATTAGCGAGAGACATTAGTATCGTCCCCCGGACCCTGGCTTGCAAATTTTCCTCAGCAAGTCCAAATGAGGTTCCGGCAAACTGATTTTCCAACGAAGTGAGAAAGCTTTCATACATAGGTTTGACCGAGATCGTATCAAAATGAATACCCAAATTTTTGGCCAGTTGTTCAGCATCTGTTAAAGAATGATCCGAAGAAAATTTGGAAGGCATGGCAAAACCATATACATGATCAGCCCCCAAAGCTTCTGTAGCTAAAGCTGCGACTAAAGCTGAATCAATGCCTCCACTCAGACCGATCACAGCATCTTTAAAACCGCTTTTATAAAAATAATCTCTTATTCCCAATATTAGTGCAGCTCTCAAGCCTTCCATTACATTGTGTTGGGGGTTCGGTATAATATTTACAGCTTTCCCGTCTTGGAGCCTGCAATAGCCGATGGCTTCTTCAGATGCCGGCATGTAAGCGGCAAATTTTCCATCCTTGTCTAAAGCAAAGCTATTCCCGTCAAAGATCAATTCATCCTGACCACCGATCAAATTCACATAGACAAAAGGGATATTAGCTTCTAAAACTTTCTCGCGAACTAAGTCAATTCGCGTTTTGATCTTATCTACCTGATAAGGTGACGCGGAAGCATTGAGAATAATTTCCGCTCCCTTCTTTACAAGTTCACGCGTTACCTTTGTTTCATAACGGTCATCCCAAAGGTCTTCACAGATCTCAATACCCAGTCGATAATTTTTTCCCTTGATATTCACATTTACAGGTTCAGGATTATTTATATAAGAGAAATATCTGAGCTCATCAAAAATATCATAGGTAGGTAAATTGATCTTATGCACATGGTCAATGATCTTTCCATCCTGCATCACGGCTACTGCATTCCAGCATTTACCATCATATTTACGGACATATCCTACGATCGCAACAATATCATTCGTGTGTTTAACGATCTCATCGATCATTATTTTATTTTCAATAATGAATTCATTTTCAAGCACAAGATCCAAAGGTGGATATCCGCAAAGTGCCAATTCGGGGAAAAGAATTATATCTGCTTGATTTTCTTTTGCATCAGCAATTGCTCCAATGATCTTTTCGGCGTTACCCGAAACATCACCGACGGTAAAATTAATTTGTGCTAAAGCTATTTTTAAATTCATTTTGATCACATTCTTATTGAAAATTGTTGAAATATTTTTTCACTTATCAAGGTTTCCTGAATGATCTTTTCTACTCGAGCGCGAGAAGGTCCCTGCTTTAGATGGTCAATAAATATCTGAATATCTTCATTAGGTCCCTGAGCCATAATCTCGACTTCTCCCCTGCCGGTATTTCTAACATAGCCTTTGATCTTGAATTGATCTGCTTTCTCCTTGGCGAACCAGCGAAAGCCAACCATTTGGACCGTTCCGGAAACAGTCAATTTTTTAGTAATAAGTTCCATAAAAAAAGAACCCGGGAAGTTCCCCGGGTTTCGTTTGTCAGATTAATTTCTTCAATCTAGCCTCGAGGTCACTCTTTGGCACGTTGCCGATCACTTGATCGACGACCTGACCTCCTTTGACATAAAGAAGTGTCGGGATCGAGCGAATTCCGAATTGGCCGGCAACCATAGGTGAATTATCAACATTCACTTTGGCAATCACGACTTTTCCTTCGTAATCTTTTGCAATTTCTTCAAGTTTAGGGGTGATCATATGGCAGGGTCCACACCAAGGTGCCCAAAAGTCCACGATGACCGGTAAAGAGTTAGCTAACACCTCAGTCTGGAAATTCTGATCCGTGACTTCGATTGTTAATTGTGACATTTATTCTCCTTTTATTTTTTATCGGCATAATATAGTAATTTTTTTATCAATGTGTTATGAAATTCTATGCTTTGATCCACTGAAAGATTTCTTTGAGAGTAGCACGCTTCCCATACATGAGCAATGTGGTTCTGAATATCTTGGAACCTGCCCAGGAAATAGCAGCGATCCAAACAAGAAGATAGACCATCATCAACAATATTTCCCATAATGGAGCGGAAAGCATCCCAATTTTAAGGATCATCATGAACGGTGTGGTCAGAGGAATAAATGATAATATTCCAGTCAACGGTGTTCCCGGATTCATCATGATGGGTTGTATCAACATAATAGGTAATACGGCAAAAAGAGATAAGTAGCCAACCGATTGTTGAGCCTCTCTTTCGTTATCAAATAACGAGCCCAAACTTACATACAATGCGGCGTACATAAAGTAGCCCATAATGAAGTATAAAAAATACCAGAGTATGTTCGGAGTAAAGACATCCCCGGGACTGAGGTCAATATTCAGCATAGCACCACCATAGAGGCTGAATATTAAAATGATAACAAGATAGATCGTGATCTGAATAACCCCCAGCATACCAATACCGAGTATTTTTCCCATCATGAGCTGGTTGGGCTTTATACTGGACATCATGATCTCAAGAATACGGTTCGAGCGTTCTTCAATAACTCCGCTGATCAGCATAGATGAACTCATGACGATTCCCATGACCAATAGCCATAAAAAGACACCCGGCACACCATATCTAACGATCAGGTTCGATTTGACGGCATCACCGCTGTCACTGATTTCATAAACGGTAACATCGGGTCGTTCGAGGACATAATCCATGTCTTCTTTTGTCATGCCGAGCGCAACAATACGCTTTTCCATGCTGTATTGACGCATTGCACCTTTCAGCTTGGAGATTTCTTCAAGCCCCACATTGTTATTGTGATAAATATTTATTCCGGCATTGTTCATAAAATCAGGTTGTATAACAATAACAATACCGGCAATATTATCTTGGACGAGAGTATTGATCAAAGTATCGTGATTTTCCGATGTGGTTTGATATTCTTGAATGGTATAGATCGCTTCACCACTATCAGATTGAAATTGTTCATTCAAATGCTCTGCTACTTCGGTATAGATTCCATTTCCCTGATCAATGATACCCACATCTTTTGCTTCAATATCACCGCTAAAAGCAAGAACTGATGGGACAATAGAAATAAGTAAAACAACAAATGGCATAAAGACAGAGACAATAAAAGCCTTTGATTTCAGTCCGCGGCGCAATTCCCATTGTGCGATAGTCAATGTCTTATTCATCTGTATCTCCTACCAATTCAATAAAAGCATTATCCAAACTTCCACCATGTTTTTCCATGATATCTTTCGTTTTTCCCAGTGTGATGATTTTTCCCTTATGGATAAGACACATGGAATCGCAATTTTCTTCCACTTTGGCCATTTGATGTGTACTGAGAATAATGGTACGATTCTGTGCTTTAAAATCTTTGATGATATCTTGTAATATCTTTTGATTAACCGGATCCAAACCTGTAAAAGGCTCATCCAGTATCATTAAGATGGGATCATTGATCACGGCAATAATAAACTGGACTTTCTGTTGATTCCCTTTTGAAAGTTCAGCAACTTTTTTATCCGCAAGATCTTGAATTTTTAGTTTCGAGAACCAATAGATTGCCCTCTCTTTTACTTCCCCTACAGGAACAGACTTAAGCTTACCGAAATACTCGACCACATCCCGAACTTTTGCTTTCTGATAGATACCTCTCTCTTCGGGCAAATATCCAATGCGCGTATGATCACATGATGTACTGGGTTTTCCATCAATAGTAATGAGTCCCGAATCCGGTTGAAGGATATCCATGATCATACGAAGTGTCGTGGTTTTTCCTGCACCATTGGGACCAAGAAATCCGAATACCTCTCCAACAGGGATATCCAGTGAAATATTATCCACCGCTTTGACCCCTGTAAAAGATTTACTGATCTTGTCAATCTTTAACATATTATTTCCTTTAAATAACCTTGGGTAACAAACACGTTAATAAGGGACGTTAATATTTAAATCAATGATAAAGTTCAACCTTTAATTCGCTGGTTCTTTATCATTATTCTTCTCATCTGATATAATAATTTGTCTCACAAACTTTAAATGCTCATTGCATTTTTCAAGACTGGCAATTCCTTTTGCGAATTTTGCCAGATCTGCATAGTTAAAAAATTCTGTTAATTTACTCATGAACTCAGCATCAACATGCTCTTTTAATATCGGAATAAGATCCGATGTTGTCAATTCCAGTAAATGAATATAATAGATATTTTCAAAATAATCCCGTGCAATATAGGTTAATTCAAGATAAAAGTGTTTCCATTTTTTTTTATCGGGGTAATTCTTTTTTTCAAGAGCATTTAAATAATGCTCCGCTTTTTCCCGTGGTGTTTCCCAGTATTCTTCAATTACTTCTTGTTTTTTAGACTTATGTTTGATACCCAATACTAAAAGAAAAACACTTCCGGCAAACAAGAAAACGGCGACCATAAATTCCCACCAGGTCATAAGAGCCAAAGGTACGGGCGGGGTCATCGCTACCGGAGTCGCAGAACTATCAAGCATTGAATAAATGTATAGATATTTTTCAGGTGTATAGATCGTATCGGGGTTACCAAATCCAGTGGAATCCGTTTTAATGACCGGCATAGCAGGAATGTGCACAAAACCGGTATCAAATTTGACGGCTTCGATATTTAGATCAATAAAATGACGGTGTTTTTTTACTCGCTCTGACGTTTGAACATCAATGATCTCAAGATCTTTGATCCATATCTGCACATCAGGCAGAATAAACACATGACGTTCACCACCTGACAGGGTATAATTCAGTTTTATCCTATCACCAATATATAATTTTTCCTTATTCACATTTAAGTCAAGCTTAACTTCCTGAGCAAAAAGTGTTGCCACGATCATAAGGAGAAATAGGATGCGTTTCATCGGTATTGATGTTTTCCTCTTGTTTTAAAAAATCGGTTCAAAGGCTCTATATATGAAATATCCGTGGAAATATGGATTAGGTCCGTTTTATTCTTTCGGCACATTTTTTCAAGCTCAGTCGTGCGTTTTGTATAAAATTCGGCATATTGATCACGAACTTTTTTTACAGATGTATCAATGACCATCTTCTCACCTGTTTCGGCATCAAAACAGGAAAATAGTCCAATATTCGGAAGCTCTTTATCCAGAGGATCAACAATATGGACCATAATGAGATCATGCTTGTTAGAAACAGCTTTTAGGGCATTCTCAAAGTCCGTATCGTAGAAATCACTGATCAGGAAGACAATGCTCTTTTTATGTGCCACGCGTGAAAGAAATTGCAGGGCATTCTCTATACGGGTTCCTTTCCCTTCATATTCACCGAAAAGGACCTCGCGAATAACCTGCATGGCATACCCTTTTCCCTTGCGGGGAGAGAGATATTTTTCAACATCATGAGTAAAATTGATCAACCCAACCTTATCGCCATTACGAATGGCAGAAAAAGCCAGAACGGCACATATTTCGGCTGCGATCTCGCTTTTAAACCGTTCGGTACTCCCTACCCGGCCTGAAGCTGAAACATCCACTAAAAAATAGACGGTCAGTTCACGCTCTTCTTCCATGACTTTGATAAAGGGTTTATTATTTCGAGCCGTTACATTCCAATCGATCATTCTGACATCGTCACCCGGCTGATATTCCCGCACTTCGGAAAAGGACATTCCCTTTCCTTTAAAAATCGAACGGTATTCACCGGAGAACACGTCATTGACTATTCGACGCGTCTGGATCTCAATTTGTTTTACTTTATGTAATATCTCTCGGGACAGCATTAGGGTACCGAAATAGTATCAAACACCGTTTGAATAATATCTTCAACCGTAACATCTTCGGCTTCCGCTTCAAAGGAAAGCAAGACACGGTGACGCAGGACATCCATTCCGACTTCGCGAATATCTTCAGGCGTTACATAACCTCGATGCTGCAAAAAAGCGTGTGCTTTTGCTGCACGAACAAGATTTAAGGATGCACGTGGAGAAGCTCCGACATCAATAAGTCCACTGATGGATTCAATATTATATTTTTCAGGATAACGGGTTGCAAAAACTATATCAGTCACATATTTGTGAATCTTTTCATCCACATAAATACTGCGAACGATATTCCGTGCATCCATGATCTGTTTCGATTTAACGACAGCTGATACTTTTTCAGGTAATACATTTGAAGTCATAAGTGTCAACATGCTCATTTCTTCATCCTGAGTGGGATAGTCCACTTTTACTTTTAGCATAAATCGATCGACCTGTGCTTCAGGTAGAGGATAGGTTCCTTCCTGTTCAATAGGATTCTGTGTCGCAAGAACTAGAAAAGGTTCCTCAAGAGGATAAGTTGTATCACCGATACTGACCTGTTTTTCCTGCATCGCTTCAAGAAGTGCCGCTTGCACTTTTGCAGGTGAACGGTTGATCTCATCCGCAAGAATAATATTGGCGAAGATCGGTCCTTTTTTAACTTCAAAAGATGATTCTTTTTGGTTATAGATCAGGGTTCCGATAAGGTCGGAAGGTAGCAAGTCAGGTGTAAACTGGATACGATGAAAGGTTGTATGGATCGCCTGAGCAAGAGATTTCACGGCCAGGGTTTTTGCAAGTCCGGGAACACCTTCAAGTAAAATATGACCTTCGGCCAATAATCCTATCAGTAGTCGTTGGACCATTTTTTCTTGTCCAATCAGTACCTTTCGTAATTCCGCCTGAATAGACTCAATGAAAACACTTTCTTTTTGTATTTGTTCATTTAATACGGCAAGATTAAAACTCATGGTCACCCTTCCTATTCGCTTGTTCCGCTTTTCATAATACCTTTTAGTTTTTCGATCTGGTCAAGTTCTTTGCCCAAATTCCGTAATTCAAATTGGACGGATTCGATCAGATCATGATTTGGATAATCACGAATGAATTTTTCATATTCAACTTTAGCGCGATCTTGATCATTCATGATATTAGCCAAAGTATAACCGGCCATAAAACGTGCTTTGGGGGCATCGACATGTGAAGGATATTCATCGGCAATATAATCGTATTTGGCAACGCAGGTCTCAAAATCCTGGAGATCGCCGGCATATATTTCAGCCAAACGATAAATTGCTTTTACCGCCAAATCATCATCCGGATAAATATTTGAAAGTTTTTCAAAAGTTTTAATTGAGCGACTAATTTTCTCCTGTTTGTACTGATCGCTGCCATCTTGGAACATTTGTTCCGCTGTCCGGTTGTCGGAACACGAGAAGATCAACATAGAGATCAAAAGCAGTGTTACTAATTGTTTTTTCATTTTACTCAACTCCTAAATTTCATTTTTAAGTCAGATAATTTATCATATTTCATAGCTAAAACGCAAATAAAAGTCCAAAGTTAATACTTGTCAAAAAGTTTCTATCTTCTTCACGTGGCGTTCCTTTATTGGGGTCATTCAATATAATCGGAAATTCGATGCGCACGGGACCAATGGGTGTTTTATAGTAGATCCCAAATCCGGTATTTACATAATAATTATTCCAGTTCATAATACCGGAAAGATCATCATCCAGCATACCAACATCCAGAAAAGCATTAACACCAAAATTCCAGATCAGGTCAGCTCGCAATTCTACATTTGCCATTAATTTTGCTGCCCCGGCATAGATTGTATCAGTTGTTGTCAAAATATATTCATTACCGATGGTTTTTCTCCAACCTCTGATCGTTGATTCGCTTCCCAACTGATAAAGATCAAGTGCGTCGATGGAACCCATATCAAAGAACTGGCCGGCTTCCAGTCTCCCTGCTAAAACAATATTCCTTGCAAGCGGGATATAGCCATTTACGGATGCATCAACACGGAAATATTCTGTTGTCGTTAGAGTATCCGTACCTAAAACATACCCACCATATAAGAGAATGTTCCATCCTTTTGTGGGATAAATAAAACTATCACGATTATCAAATCTGGATTGAATCGATATCTCGGCTTGCGGTTCAAAGGGTTTCGTATTACCCAGATCCAATTCTTTTGTCAATTCACTCTTGAAATTTCTTAAAGATACTGAAAAACGTGTATAAATATTTCGGTTATAACGCCAAATACTTGACATATTTACACCGTATTCAGTTCTGATCTCCCCATTTTTAATACTATCTACCACGGTTGGTTTTGCAAATGGATCGTAAGCGTCTCGATCATAATAAACTTTGAACGTTGTCGGCAAGCGAAGAACAAACAACCAGGGAACAGTATAAGCGATCTCAGAATTGATCATATTCTCAATATTATTATTTTGGATCAAGGCTTTATACTTTACCCCTACCTTAAATCTATGCGCTCGTCTAAATAGATTTTTATGTGTCCATTCAGGTTGGATGTAGAGAGATGATGATGATATTTTTTTAGTAGTACTCTGTTCTGTACCAAGTTCCAAATCAAATCGTCGGGTTTTACTTTCTATTACAGACACATCCAGATCAAGTGTTTGTTCTGATGTATCCGGATTGACCGGTACAATATTGACCGAATTAAACGCACCCATTTCATATATACGATCTTTCGTGCGATTGATCTTTTCTAAATTATAGGGTTTGCCTTCTTTGATCATAAAGTGTTTTCTGATGAAAGGATCATCAACCGTTTTATTTCCATCAATCGTGATATTATTTACATCATAAGCTACATCTTCGTTAATAAACAAGGTTATTTCGAGATCGGTCCCCCAGTCATATTCTTCGCGAATACCGGCAAAGGGATGTCCCAGTTCACTATATTTAGCAAGGATCTTTTTAAAGTTGTTGTAATAGATATACTGCCTGAAAGGTTCACCTACTTTTATTCCCAATAATTCAAGGATCTCACCATCGCTTAATAATGTGTTATCTTCTATTGATATCTGTTTAAGAGTAAAGCGTTCATTTTCGTTAATATTAAAATACAAATGCAATTCATTTTTTTGATTAACGATGAGTGAATCACGAACGCTACAATTAAGAAATCCTTCACTAATATAATAGTTTTGTAAAGATTTTGCCTGTGACTTGATAAACCGATAGGTAATACGCCTCATGGCTCGTTTTGTCATAACCGGTTTAATATCCACATAACGTTTTAATTGTCTGTCTTTAAAACTGGTATTCCCATTGTAGAATACTTTACGCAATCTATAATCCAACAAAACATCGTTATTCTGAGCTAAAGACAGCCCGGCAATAAGAGATAATAAAATGATGGTCAATAAACGCTTCATCAATATTGTAACCTCAATCGTACAGCTCCGGAAACGCTTTCGTCATTTGCTTTTCCGATAATTGACACTTTGTTATTCAAACGATACTCAAATTCCATATTTTTTAATAGAGCTTCCTGAGACCCTTCATAGGTTAAGTAAAAATTTCGACCAATTCGGCCACCGATAACCAAAGCGGTTGTTCCATCAATATAGCTTCCTTCCGTTCCCCCTTTGATATCAATTCTATCCAGACCACCGACCCCTGCAAGTTTTTTTGCTTGTTGTTCTAGAGGTACTTCAGCCAAAGATAGCAAAGCAGTCGCATCACTCCCCTCTTCCGTAACTCCTCCAATAACAGTCCGAATTTCACCAATAGTCAGATTTTCTACTATTTCGGCTTGTGACATTGTATTATTTTCATCAGTAAAAGTGATCTCGGGATTATTCAATTCACCTGAGATCGATGCTATAATATCAACCTTATTACCTTCCAGATCTTTTATAGATTTAGTTGCAATAAAATTCAATTCATGATTGTTTTGAAACTGGTCTAGGATCAAAGATCCTTCATCCAAGACAAAAACAGATGCCCAATAATTAAAGAAACCTTCCGTTACAAAGAGTTCCCCACCCATTCTGGTACGATTTTCAGAGGCAAATTTTTGCAGGATCATCTCTCCATTCAAGGTAGCATCTAGCATTTGATTCCTTAAATACATTTTATCAATAATCGCATTCAATGAATAGGCAGTTTTTATATAAGCTTTGTCATTTGTTGGCACTGCTACTTTAGGAGTCGATCTATTAAACCCAAATTCTATCAAACCATCTCGAACCGTGACATCACCACTAACTGTTAAGGTATCTCTACCGGTGATAGCAAGATCAACAGCGCCGGTTGTTAAATTAACTTTTTCATTAAGTGTAACAATAGACATCTGATCACCGGTCAACTGTAAATTGAATTGTGGTTTAATGAGATATCGCATATCCATATTACCATCAATATTAAAATTGTATTCATTATCTACTCTATTCTTTTCTAAACCCAAGATCCCGGCTAATGTATAAGATACAGAGGGTAATTTACCGCTCATATCAACTTCCATTATATTGTCCTTCATGATCGCTTCGCCATCAAGGTTTTCTATCTCATTTCCAAGAATACCCAATACGAGATGGCCATCTGTGACAGTGACTTTTCCATTTTTAATGGTTTTATTAAAATTACCTGTCATTTCCAATTCTGTATAAAGATCTCCACTTAATGATTCCATGGCTCCGATAAAGGGAGTTAAATAGATCATTTTATCATCCCTTCCCTCAACATAAACGTAAAGACTGCTATCAGGAATAAATCGCAGACCCTCCGTTTGGAATCTCAGATCCAAGTAAAAATTGGCATTCCCAAAATATCTGCCCTTATCAGCGAATATTTCAATTTCATTAAAGAACATTCGCTCATTGCCATAATGAAATTTTCCTTTAACTGAATCTCCTTCAACCTTCATAACCAAGGGATCAACAACAAAATAATCAGCATCCATAATGGGATCATTGATCGTTCCGCTAATACTTCCAGATGCATCAGCACTTCCAAAAATTGGGAAAGGGAGAATAAAGGGAAGTAATTTTGACAAACTGACATTAGACATATCAACATTGACATAAAGTGAATCTTCCTGTAATATCTCAACTGGTTTCTTTGAATTAAAATTTATTCTAAGAGGAAGCTTTCCTTGTAATGCGATTTGTGTATCATCATCAATATCAAAGTGGATATCATTAGCATACACCATTTTATTATCATAATGAAGCTGTGATCTGATCCTTCTGGCATCCAATCCAAAAGCATGTGCTCGTTTTAACAAAAATCCGGCATCAATAACAGGAGAGCCCAATTTGCCAGTGATAGCTATATTGAGATCTAAAATACCACCCACACTATCTACCATGGTTGAAACTAAAGGTAACGAATTTAATTCGGCGCCGGCAACATTCATATTGCCTTTAATGAAATCATTCTCAACCTTCAGCGAGCCGGAAAGAAGTGCATCCCGATATAAGACGTCATATCTGGAAAGTGAATACCCGGCATCTGAAAGGATAAATGAAACCGGATCCAATAAATAAACATCCTCACCCTGATATGTCCCGGACAATGTCTGGATCGTAAATTCTTTAAAATCCTTGATCGAACCCGATAAATTCAACTTGTATTTTTCATGAGATACTTCAAAATAATCCAAATGGATCATATTTTTATCAACCCGGACATAAGTTTGCACTGACCCAATTAGAAATGAATCTATAACCGCATTTTCAAACGATATCAGCACACCACCACCGGGCTCAGAGATAATTTTATTAGAAAACAAGGATACATTGAGATTATTTATCGTATAAATATCATATTTAAGCGTATCAAGATTAAAATTCACCTGAATATCGGGATCATTGATCTCACCCAAAACTTTAACCGTCAAATAAATATTATCTGCCTTCAATTCGTCAATTTCCGGAATGTCAAGATCATTTAAAGAAGCAATATCGCCGTAAATATCCAGATCAACATTTTTGAGATCTTTAAGAGAACCTCTAACTTTTAAAACACCATCAGGTAAGTAGATATAGTTGCTTGAATCAAGAACAATACTGTCTATTCCGCGAAGAATAATATTTCCGCTTAATTTAGTTGTCTCTAAGCCATATAGATCCTTGCAGTCAAAATCATAATTAATCTTAAGACGATCATTAAGATATCCGTTTGCTCTTAACCGTCCGTTAAAATCAAAATCAGGCAGTGTTTCCAACCAATCTGAAGGAGTCAGGGCATAGGAGGAAAAAGTTGTTGTAACATATTTATCTTTAAAACCATAAGAGCCATATAGTGAAATATCCGTATCAGCATTTTTGAAAGATGCCTGTAAAATATGAAGATAATCGTCCTTATACTCTAAATTGAATGTGGATTGATCAATTTTTTTATTATTTAGAGTGCCTTTAAGATCAATGGTTGCCGTAAAAGCATTAAGGTCTCCTATAAGATCAAGATTTAAATCAATTTTATCATTATTTCTAATAATGGGAAGTTCAATATAATTTTCAATAGCAAAATCGACTATGTTGAATGCAAATTGAAAACGTAAGGGTTCAATATAACGTATCTTTCCTTTTGAAGTAATGCTGGATTCATTGAACATAAAATTTAAATTACGTAATTTTGCGATATCATTCTTGAAAACAACTTCACTTGAAAGATCATGAATTTCAATCCCTAAGGCATCATTTTTCAATTGAAGATCCTTGATCTCAAATACTGCCCCATCTTTTTTCCCCGAATAACTGAAAAGAAGATTATCAATTTCCTGATAGATTAAAGTATCCGCGGTCTCGACCTGAATTTTAGCGTTCTCAATTCGTATAGCGTTGACCATAAAATTCGGGAAATTTATTTTTGGCATTACAGGCCGTTTCTCATCAGTTGTCTTTAGTTTAATATAAATGTGCGGCTCAATCAAATGCAAGCTATCCAGATGACGTCTGCCAAACAACTCAAAAATACCTCTGTAATTAATATTTATCGTATCAACAGTAACGATAAAAGTGGAATCTTCATTCGAGAACTTCAGAAATTCCGCCTCAAGATTTGTTTTAAGCGGAGTGCTTAGATCTTTTATTGAGAGATCGGAATTGAATTTATTGTCAACTTGCTGGCGAAGAATTCTATACGCAATGTTAAAACCGACGTCGGTTTTCGTTAAAAAGACGCCGGTAGATCCAAGTAATAGAATCAAAATAAATGTCAATAAGTAATATTTTTGTTTTTTATTCTTTGCCATTATTTTTCAAGTTCACATGATCTTCAGCTGCCTGTACAGTATTTTTCATCAACATTGCTATGGTCATTAACCCCACGCCTCCCGGCACAGGTGTAATTGCAGAACAATGTTCTTTTACTTCGTTATAAGCAACATCGCCAACCAAACGATATCCTTTTTTCTTTGTGTTGTCATTTACACGGTTCACCCCAACATCAATAACAACCGCACCATCCTTAACCATATTAGCTTTTATCATTTCAGGGACACCCGCTGCAACAATGAGTATATCAGCTCTCAAAGTATGTTCTTCCATATTTTGTGTACCTGTATGACAGATTGTTACCGTAGCGTTTGCATGCTCTGATTTTTGGTACATGAGGTTAAGCATCGGCTTACCAACAATATTCGAACGACCGATAATGACAACATGTTTCCCTTTGGTTTCAATATTATAATATGCAAACATTTCCATCACACCGGCAGGTGTACAGGGCAAAAAAGCACTCTGTCCCTGCACCAGGCGACCCACACTCATGGGATGAAAACCATCGACATCTTTGTCGGGTGAAATCTTTTCAATGATCTCAATATCATCAAGATGTTTAGGTAATGGCATTTGGACCAATATTCCATGGAAGCGATCATCATTATTAAGTTGATCAACAAGTTCGTTCAATTCTTTTTGCGTTGTTTCAGCCGGTAAACGAAGTGTCTCGGAATAGATTCCCAAAGACTCACATGCACGTGCTTTATTTCGCACATAGACTTGTGAAGCGGGATCTTCACCGACCAATACAACAACCAGGCCCGGACGAACACCTTTTTTAAGACATGTTGCAATGCGAGGCTTTAGGCTCTCAGTGACCGCTTCAGCGACTTCTTTAGCATGTAATATTTTAGTTTCCAATTTTCTCCGTTTATTTTGCATAACCTATTGAGCGATGTTCGCGAAGAACCGTGACCTTGATCTGACCGGGATAAGTCAGTTCTGACTGTATTTTATTTGCAATGTCTTCTGCAAGAAGATCGGATGCAGCATCATTGATCTGTGTTTCTTCTACGATAACACGAACTTCCCTACCGGCCTGAATGGCGTAAGTTTTACTAACACCTTTGAAGCTGTTGGATATTTCTTCAAGTTTTTCCATACGATGGATATAATTTTCAAGTGTTTGTCCACGAGCACCACGACGTGAGCCGCTAATGGAGTCAGCTGCCTGCACCAATGCCGAGATGGGATTGTCCATAGGCACTTCTTCATGGTGAGCTTCAATAGCATTGACTACAATCTTATTCTCTTTATTTCTTCGAGCGATATCACCACCGATCAGAGCATGGGTTCCCTCAACATTTCTGTCGATGGCTTTTCCAATATCATGTAAGAAACCGGCGCGTTTTGCCATTTGTCCATCCATACCAAGTTCAGCAGCCATCAAACCCGATAACCAACCAACTTCGATAGAATGTTTTAATATATTTTGTCCGTAAGACGTACGATATTTCAACGATCCGATATGGTGCATCATTTCAGCATTGAAAGGCGGTAAAGCTAATTCCATGGTAGCTTCTTCAGCTGCCTGAATAATGGATTCTTCAACTTCCTTACTTGCCTTTTCGATCATTTCCTCAATACGAGCCGGATGAATTCGGCCGTCTGCAATAAGTTTTTCCAATGCAATTCGCGCTATTTCTCGACGAACGGGATCAAATCCTGAAAGCACAACCGCTTCGGGTGTATCATCAACGATAAGTTCAATACCGCTAAGAGCTTCAAAGTGGCGAATATTCCGGCCTTCACGACCGATAACACGACCCTTCATCTGATCATTGGGAAGTGCAACAACTGCAACAGTTGATTCCGATGTATGATCAGCGGCAGAACGTTGAATCGCTTCAATAATGATCTTTTTGGCTTCTTTGTTAGCATTTAAAATTGCTGATTCTTTTATGTCCTTAACTTTAATCTGAGCTTCAACACGAGCTTTTTCATACAGACTGTCTTTCAGGGTCTGCTTAGCTTCTTCGCGGGATAATCCGGCGATCTTTTCTAGTTTGCTTTGTTGTTGGTCAATGAGAGCTTCGATCTCTTCTTCACGCTTATTGACATCCTGTTCTTTTTTCTTCAGGTCCTGATCATATTTTTGCAGTGAATCATAACGCTGGTCAATACTTTCGACCTTGCGCTCCAGATTGCCTTCACGCTTTTGAAGTTCCTTTTCAGAGTTACGAATATCACGAAATTTTTCGTTATACTCATCTTCTGATTTTTGTTTGATGTGAATCGCTTCGTCTTTTCCTTCAAGGACCAATTCTTTCCTAAGTGTTTCACCTTCTTTTCGTGCGCTTTCAAGCATGTCAAATTTATAGTTTTTCATACTACCCAATCGGGAGCGGTAGATAATGAAAACAATAAACGCAGCCAAAAATGCTGATATTACACCAACAATAATAATTGTGATGACGACATTCATGTTTACTCCTTTTTTAAACGGAGCAATTAGGTAATATTGAGATGATCATCGATACATTTGATCAATGATTCAGAATGGCTCTGAATGTATTCCTCAATGGATTGGTTATCTTGCTTCAATTGAAATAATTCACCAGCAATGTTCAAAGCGGCAATAATGGCAACTTTATCGATAGCAGTCGATCCTGGCATATTCGCTCCGACTTCCATCATCTTTTCATTCACGTAGTCAGCGACTCTGTGAATGAATTCCGGATCTTTCCCTTTGAGGGGAAACTCCTGGCCATAAATAGTGACCCTTAAGGGTTTATCCTCCGGAAATTCCATTTCCACGGTATTGGGGTCGGGGTCATACTTCTGCATGGTCGATCCACTCCGATATTTGCGCCAACTTCTCGGTAATACGGTCCACCTGACTTTTACTCAACGCAGATGTATCATTACCGGTAGTTCCCTGCTGTTTTAAAAGAACATCGAGGGTTTGGTGTATTTTTTTTTCTAAAAGTTCAAAAGAGCTGATATCCATTACCTTAACTGAGCTCCATATTGATTCTTTAACCGTTCAAATAACTTATTCATCACATCATCAACCACTTCGTCCTTCAGAGTTTTTTCAGCACTTCTGAATTCCAAGCGAAGCGACAATGCCTTTTTATCTTTACCAAGTTTCTCATTGTCAATGTACACATCATATAGCACAAGGTCAACGAGATATTTGCCTCCGTTTTGTTTTATCTCATTAAAAATGCCGGCTGCTTTGGATGTTTTATCCATGACCAAAGACATATCGCGAAAGATCGAAGGAAATTGTGGGATCGGGTCATATTGTTTTTTGACATTGTGCCAATTAAACAATTTCCCTACCTGTAATTCCATGACAACAAGCGGATACTGCAATTGCAATTTCTCAAATTGTTCCATCTTGTATTGACCGATCTTTCCGACAACGGCTTTTTTAACAACTATATCATATAATATTTCAAATTCGTCCCGATTAGTATTCTCTTTGAGCTTATAATTAAAATTCAAACTTCCAAGAAGATGCTCAAGAATACCCTTCATGTAAAAAATATCGGCAGCTTTATTTTCGCCTGTCCAATTAAGTCCAAAAACAGGAGCCGAACAAAGAACTCCAAGATTATAATGCTCAAGCGCATGAGTATCGGTATGGTCATTTTTTTCAATAACATTCGCAAGTTCGAACAAGCGAATATTATTGCGTTTCTTTAATGCGTTTAAACGCAAAGAGCCTAAAAGTGGTTGGATCATGTCCGTACGGAGCATGTTCATTTCGGCTGACAATGGATTTAATATCCTTAAGGGTGTATAATCCCAGATTCCTGAAGTTGCGACCGTCTCATTGACCAGAGAGTTGTTTACTGCCTCATGCATACCATATCCGACAAAGAAATTCCTCATGTCTGTTAAAAAAGGATGGAATTTATCATATTCTTCAGCGACAGAAATGGTCATTCTGTTCATTGAAGGGATCTTATCAAGATTATTAACGCGCAAAACCTCTTCCACAAGATCGATCTCTCGTTCCACATCGGGACGAAAAGTCGGTATAGTGACCGTTAAGGTATTATCTTCGTCGTTTATGACTTCGAATTTCAGGCGTTCAAGCGTGGTTCTACATTCTTGTTTGGGAATATCAATGCCCGTCACACGTTTAACATACTCAATACGTAATTGGGCAGTTTTTGCTGGAATAGGTTCAGAATAGATATCTATCATGCCTTTTGCCAATGTGCCGCCGGCAAGTTCAAGAATAAGCGAGGCAAGACGGTCTTGTGCATATACAAGGGTTGCATTCGGATCCATTCCGCGTTCAAATCGTTTTGAAGCATCTGTCGACAATTGTTGCTGTTTGGAACCTTTACGGATCACAGCCGGTGTAAAATAGGCACTTTCAATAAAAACATTAACAGTAGAATCACTGACTTCGGATTCCGTTCCGCCCATGATACCGGCAAGCGCTATCGCTGATTCGCCATCACAGATCAATAGCATATCTTTGCTCAGTTCCCGTTCTTTATGATCTATGGTAACTAATTTTTCATTTTCATTTGCAAAGCGAACATTGATGCTTCGATCTTTTAAATTATCAAGATCAAAAGCATGCAAAGGATGTCCGGTTTCCATTAATACATAATTTGATGCATCAACCACATTATTGATCGAACGCAGGCCGATCGCTTCTAGTCTGTCCACCATCCACTTAGGTGAAGGAGCTATCTTTACGCCTTCAATAACACGTGCAGTATAGCGGGGACAACCTTCTGTTGTACTAATATTTACTTTGGCAAGCTCATTGATGTTTGGACCGTTTTCCACCAGATCAATGGCTACTTTCTTAAAAGGTTTACCGCTAATTGCTCCGATCTCGCGAGCAACACCCCAGTGTGACATCGCATCCGGACGATTTGCGGTAATATCAATATCTAATATTTTGGATGATGCAAAATAGTCGTCATAAGACGTTCCGAGCTTGTGCTCACCTTCCAATACAATAATACCGGTATGGTTATTACCGAGTCCCAGTTCATCTTCGGCACAGATCATGCCGACAGAGGGTTCACCACGAAGCTTAACTTCTTTGATCTGGAAATCGGGTGTTAATTGGGTCCCCAGTGTTGCGACCGGGACATACTGACCCGCATCGACATTGGGTGCTCCGCAAACAATATTCAAAACTTCTTCCCTGCCCACATCAACTTTACAAACTGATAATGTATCGGCATTGGGATGGGCTTTTTTCTCCAGAACTTTTCCAACAACTACGCCTTGAGGTATGCTCTTACCAACTTCTTTGACAACACATTCCAGCCCGGCAATTGTCAGCTTGTCCGCCAGTTCATCCAGCGGCATATCAATATCAATGTATTCTTTTAACCAATCTAACGAAACGATCATTTTTTTCTTCCAAATTTAAAACTGTCTGAGAAATTCCACATCATTTTCAAACAAGGTACGGATATCATTGATCCCCAAACGCATCATGACCATACGCTCCACACCCAGTCCAAAAGCATATCCCGTATATTTTTCAGGATCATAATTAACTGCTTTCATGACATTGGGATCTACCATACCACAACCCATGATTTCCAGCCAACCGGTGTTCTTACAAACGCGGCATCCCTTTCCACCACAGAGGAAACAGGATACATCGACCTCAGCCGAGGGCTCGGTAAACGGAAAATAAGAAGTACGGAATTTGATCTTAACATCTTTACCGTAATACATACGGCAAAATAGCTCAATCGTGCCTTTTAGATCTGCAAATGTAATATCGGTATCTATGTACAGACCTTCTATCTGATGAAAGAGGCAATATGAACGAGCGGAGATCGCTTCATTACGAAATACACGACCCGGTGCAACAATTCGAACAGGAGGTTCATGTTTGGACATATAGCGTGTTTGTACCGGTGAAGTATGTGTTCTCAAAATGCCGCCACCTTCGGTATAAAAGGTATCTTGCATATCTCGGGCAGGATGATTCGGGGGGAAATTCAAAGATTCAAAATTGAACCAATCCGTTTCGACTTCCGGTCCATAGGCAATATCAAATCCCAAACGCTGAAAAATGGACAACATATCATCAACTGCTTGGGTTAAGGGGTGTCTTGAACCTTTAGGCATTGAATAACCCGGTAAGGTATAGTCAACCCATTCCTTTTTTGAAGAACTTGAAGTAAACTCAGAAACTTTTGCGTCAAAATTAGATTGTAGTTCGATTTTGAGTTTATTAAGCAATTGACCAATATCTTTTCTCTCTTCAGCGGGAACTTCTCCCATCATAGAGAAAAGACCGGCTACTTTACCTTTCCTCCCAAGAAAAATATTTTTTATCTCTTCAAGGGCAAGAGGCTCTTGGACTTTGGCCAGTGCTTCTTTAAACTGCTTCTGAACTTCGAGTATAGTATCTTTGATCATATCGCAATTTTTTCATATTTATCGCCCATCATTCCGGCAATTACCGGAAGGGCATGGTTATTATCTTGTCAGCTGAATTATTTCTTTACTGTTTCGACCAACTTTGCAAATGCTTCAGGCTGATGTATAGCCATTTCGCTCAGCTGTTTACGATTAATCGCCACACCCTTTTCATCCAGTAGATGAATGAAGCGCGAATAACTCAATCCATGTTGCCGAACAGCAGCATTGATACGTGTGATCCATAATCTACGAAAATCGCGTTTTTTCTGACGACGATCCCGATAGGCGTAAAGCCAACCGCGTTCTACAGCTTCTTTTGCAGTTCTAAATAATTTGCGGCGTGCGCCGAATTGTCCTTTTGCAAGCTTAATGATCTTGCGATGTCTTCTATGTCTTGGTACTGAACTATTTGCTCTTGGCATAATTTTACTCCTTTAAAGCCTGTTGGATTATAAACCCAACATTCCATTTACGCGTTTACGATCTGCGGATGAAATCCCGGTCTGCTGACGCAGTTTGCGGATCCGCTTTGTGCTCTTCTTAGTCAAAATATGACTAGCGTAGGCTTTCTTTCTTTTAATTCTGCCTGAACCGGTTACCTTGAACCGTTTAGCTGCACCACGATTTGTTTTCATCTTGGGCATGAATGTCTCCTTACTTTTTGGCGGCGAGATAAGCCGTGAGAAAGCGCCCTTCTTGTTTGGGGGCTTTATCGATCTTTGCAACATCTTCAAGAAGTGCAATCACCTTGTTCAAGGTATCACGTCCCATTTCCTGGTGGGCCATTTCCCGGCCTCGGAACATTACTGATATCTTTACCCTATCACCTTCTTCCACAAACTCCCGGATCTTGCGAACCTTGGTTTCAATGTCGTGGGTGTCAGTGTGGGGGCGAAATCTAACTTCTTTCACGGTAATGATGTGCTGTTTTTTCTTGTTGATCTTCTCGCGCTTTTGTTGTTCGTACTTGTACTTACCGTAATCTATGACCTTACATACGGGGGGATTTGCGTTGGGTGAAATTTCCACCACATCCAAATCTCTTTTTTCAGCTATCTCGAGCGCCTCTCGTATGTCTACGATCCCTATTAATCCGCCATCCTCTGAGATAAGTCTTACCTCTTTGGCCCGGATGGCATCGTTAACTCTTGCTGTATCCTCTTTCTGCTTCGGATTCGGTTTCATGGGACGTGCGATAATTACTCCTTTGAAATTATACACGTTAATATAAATAATTTAATTCCTTTTTACCAAAGGAATTTGAGCCAAATATATCTAACTAACTGCCTAAAATACAAGCGTTTTTTAAGATTTATTAAATTTTGTGAGTTCTTGTACATTTAATAAATTTTCCGCCGATGACCTATTCGGATAATAAAAATAATCAACTCGTTTTTTTCCATACTAAAGATCACACGATATTCCCCGATTCTCAAGCGGTAATAATCATGATACTTACCCTTGAGTTTTTTAATATTATTTGCGAGCGCTTTGGGTTCTTTAGCTAGTATTTTTATTTTATTTATTATTCTTTTTTGCCATATCGGATCAATATGCTCTAATTCACTAACTGCTTCTTTAAGGAATTTAAGTGAATACAAAACTTATCCAAATATCTCTTCAATATCAGAGAGATTATAGGCTTCAGCTTTACCGCTTTTATAATTTTGATATCGCTTATCAGCTATATATGTATCCAACTCATCAAAGTATAGGTCTAAAGCACGGGCAATGATATGGCTTTTTTTATCATTTAGTTCTTTTGCAACCATACTTAAATCCGCGTCAAGAGATACCGGTAAGCTTACATTGATTCTTGTGTGTTTTTCTAACATATTTATTCTCCAATACAAAAGAAATATACACTATTATACACACGATTGTCAACATTATTTTACTTTATTATAACTTGACTCAAGTTTTTAATACAAATTGTGATGTGGATCACATGAATTTTCTTAAAAAGTGTAAAAAATAAAAACTTGAGTTAAGTTATTTTGCACATCATAAAGGATGACTTTAACCATCCTTTATAATTTAATTAATATCATTAATTAGTGTTTATCAACTTCAGTATTTAAAAACCCGATCATCGCGTTAACATTCATCGGTGCTAGTTCTTCTCCACCCTGATGTCTTAACTTCAGCATGCCGCTTTCTTCTTCCTGCTGTCCAATCACGATCATATAAGGGACTTTCAGGGTTTCAGCTTCACGGATCTTATATCCTACTCGTTCATTTCGCCCATCCATTTCAACACGCAAATCGGCGTCACGGAATTTAATTGCTATCTTATTGGCAAAATCATTAAATTTTTCAGACACCGGGATAATTTTCAATTGGACCGGTGCATACCATAATGGGAATTTTCCGGCCGTGTGTTCGATCAGTACACCGATAAACCGTTCCAAAGACCCCATAATCGCACGATGGATTACAAAAGGTCTGTGCGCTTCACCATCGGAACCTGTATATGTCATATCAAAACGATCCGGCAAATTAAAATCAAATTGGATAGTAGTACACTGCCAAAGACGACCAATGGCATCTTTGATCTTAATGTCGATTTTGGGACCGTAAAAGGCTCCCCCACCTTCATCGACTTTATAATCAATTTCCATTTTTTCCATGGATTTGCGTAGAGATTCCTGCGCTTTTTCCCAAAGAGCAGGTTCACCCACGAATTTCTCGGTCGGCTGAGTGGAGAGATATAATTCATATTCTTCAAATCCGAAGGCTTTCAAAAAATCGAATGAAAATTGTAATAATTTTTCAACTTCATCATTCAACTGCTCGGGGGTACAGAATATATGTGCATCATCCTGGGTAAATCCACGAACGCGCATTAACCCGTGCAATGCACCGGAAAGCTCATATCGATAGACCGTTCCCAATTCCGCGTATCGTATAGGCAAATCGCGGTAAGAGGTTTGATGGCGCTTATAAACCATAATATGGAAAGGGCAGTTCATGGGTTTTAGGTAGTAATCCTGATTTTCCACCTTCATAACCGGATACATGGATTCTTTATAAAAATCCAGGTGTCCCGATTTTTCCCAGAGCTCGGCTTTCCCGATATGAGGTGTTTGAATAATATCATAGTCTCTGTTGCGGTGTTCGCTGTGCCAATAATCTTCGATCAGCTTACGCATAGTTGCACCTTTGGGGTACCAAAGAGATAGTCCCTGACCAACCGTATCGGAAATTTCAAACAGATCCAACTCTTTACCCAATTTACGATGATCGCGTTTCTTAGCTTCCTCAAGAAGTTGGAGATACGCATTCAATTCTTTTTTTGAAGGAAAGGCGGTACCGTAAATACGTGACAGCATTTTATTTTTCTCATCACCACGCCAGTATGCACCCGCAACGCTAAGAAGTTTAAATGCGGGGATCTTTCCGGTTGACGGAATATGTGGGCCGCGACAAAGATCAGTAAAATCACCTTGAGAATATAAACTGAGAATTTCATCTTCCGGAATTTCTGAGATGATCTCTACTTTGTAATTTTCACCCATTTTATCGAAAAGCTTGATAGCATCATTTCTTGATATTTCACTACGACTTACAGGAAGATTTTCTTTAATGATCTTCTTCATTTCTGCTTCGATCTTTTGAAGATCGTCTTCAGTAAATGGTGTTTCCGTATCAAAATCGTAATAAAAGCGATTTTCAATAGAAGGTCCTATTGTAACCTTAACCTCAGGGAAAATGCGTTGTACCGCTTGTGCCATAACATGAGCAGTACTGTGTAAAAGGACATCATGAGCTTCGCTGTCCTTCCAGGTGATCAGACGAATTTCAGCATCTTCCTCAATTTTGTAAGCCATATCTGTCAGACGGTGGTTGACCTCGGCAACAACGCAATTGCGCGCTAAACCTTCACTAATGGATAAAGCGATATCCATCGGGCTAACACCCCGGTCGTATGTTTTAACCGCTCCGTCAGGTAGAGTAATGTTCACTGAGGGCATGATTTTTATCCTTTCACATTATATTCATCGTAAAAATTACATTTAATTCAATCTTATTTCAACGCTTTATTTGATCAAGAGTATCTTTCGCATCACATTTGTCGATTGATGTTTCACGAGTACAAAATAAAGGCCGGTAGAAAGATCCGAGCCATCAATATCAATTTGATGTGAGCCTGCAGACATCATACCACTATGGAGATGCTGTCTTTCGTTTCCCAAAACATCAAGCAAGGAAATCTCGGTATATGTATCATTGGTTAATTCTAACGGTAATGCACATCTTGGGTTAAAGGGATTGGGATAGGCATTACCAATCTTGAAGCTTTCCGGAATAACAGGTTCAGTTGAAACGGTATATGATGTCCAACTTACATTATCAATCCCCACCTGTCCTGATTCGGAGGATTGTTGAACAAACTTAAGAATCACATTGTCACTCACGTTCACAGAGATCGGACCACTTTCTTTGATCGAACCGCTTTCGTTAGAAGATGTAACGGTTGCGACCTTAGTCTCGTTCACATAGACATCCAGATTTACATCCGCGGAAAATGCCTGCTTATACTGAAAACTCAGAGTGGCCATTCCACCGCTGATGGTTCCGGATGTAATGGAAGCCTCAGGGGTTTGCGCTTTTCCGAGACACGGTGTTTCATCATTAATCTGAATATCGCCCCGGCAATTAATATATGACCAAGTAGAGCCATCCAAGCTTGTAAAAGAACCACTTAGATATGATGAACCCGTTTCTGAAAAATTTGCAAAAGTTTCCACATGCGTATCACCGGTATCTGGTGGCGATATGACGGTATCAGCTCCTTCAAGTGTAGTCACGTTGATCACATTTGAAAAGGCACTTTCGCCATCGGCATCAACTGCTTTGAGTTTATAATAATAATCAGTTTCGGGTGTCAAATAATTGATCGTTTCAGAAAGAGCAGTCAAAGATTTTGGAGCATAGCCGGTCAATAAAGAATTAAATGCGACATCTTCCGAAACATACAATTTATATCCAGTGGCAGAGGCTACCGAAGACCAATTTGCCGTAAAGCTTGTTGAATCTACACTCGTTGCCGAAGTAGCTACAGGTGCGGCTACGCCATTTTCCAAAGTCTGTACAGTAATCACATTAGAATAAAGGCTTTCTTCACTGCTGTTGTAAGCTTTTAATTTGTAATAATAATCCGTATCTGCAGTCAATCCGCTAATACTTTCACTTAGTGCAGTAACCGTTTTAGGTGAATATCCGCTTAATAATGAACTGAATGAAGCATCTTCTGCAACATAAAGTTTGTAGCCATCCGCATTGCTTACGGAGGACCAATTTGCCGTAAAGCTTGTTGAATCAATGTTTGAAGCGGAAGCGGCTACCGGAGCAGACAGATCACTGGGTACTTCGCCGCCAAAAATATAGGATACATATTCAGGATGATCGATAAAGGGGTTGCGATTGTGTTGTAAGGCATAGATAGCATTATTGCGGTTTATTTCTTTAGTGCTAACACTATCTTCATTATGCCACTGTAATAACATAGTAATTGCCCATTCTTTTAATTCGACACCATCAGCCATTTCCCAATTATTCCAACTTCCATCTTCATTATAATATCGAGTTGACATATAAAAATATGAACGGGCAAGATCACCTTTATATTCATCAGCGGGCTCGAAAACTGTTCCGGAATAACCTAGACTGGAAATCGCAGTTCCCAATTTAGATCCATTCGAAGATGTAAAACTTGCAGATACAACTTCACCGAAGGGATAATTACTTCTTTTCCTATTTACATAGGTGTCCGATGGATAAACATGAAAAAGATCTGTTACCATAGGAGTGGCTTTATTGAAAAAACCTTGTGGCCAAGAATGTTCTCGATTATAATCTATACCTTCAGACCCTGGTGTACTGCCACTATTCTGATCCGTCCCCCATGTATATTCGTATGAGCTATATATATCCCAGATTTTACCATTAGGTTTTAGATCAGTGGTTTGATATGCATTCCACACACCCGGTGTATATGAAAGAACCGTATGTCCGTCAATAATACCATGTAAAGCAGCTTTTAATTTCGCTCCGGAGAGACCGGAGGCATTATCATAGTAGCCATCGGGAATGGCTGAGAATGCAATTGATACTAATAAAAGCAATAATAATATTTTTTTCATTCATGAACCTTTTTTTATGGCGAAAGGTAAGAAAATCAACATTTAAAACCAATTATTTTCAAGATTTCATTAAGATAAAAAATAATGATATTTTTTAATGACTTTCTATCGCAGGATTCATATATTTTATTTAGGATAATGAATATAATATGCTAATAAAACAATAAAAATAAAGCATTGTTTTTGTTATCAAGTTAAGAAAACTAAACTTACTCACAGGAAAAAGGAGAAGAAATGAAGAAACTCTTAGTTGTCATCATGATTCTAGTTCTTTCCGTATCATTTGCCTTTGCCGAAGATATGGACGTCAAGAAAATGGACGCAGGTTTACGCGGTGGTTTACGTTCCGGTATTACAGGACGCCTATTTATGAATGAAGGAGCCAAATCAATTGAAGCGCTTTTAACATATCGACGCGGTATTATCATTACCGGTCTATATGAATGGCAAAAACCATTATCAATTGGTGAAATTGAAGGTTTGAGCTGGTATTTCGGTGCTGGTGCGCATATCGGCTTAACATCCTGGTGGACGTCAGCATTAGCTATAGGAATTGATGGTATTGTTGGTGTTGAATATGATCTGAAACCACTTATCAACTTTCCTCTGAGTGTTTCATTAGACTATAAACCCGGATTTGATATTCTGGGTGGCTGGGCAGGTACATTTGCTGACTTTGCCTTCTCAGTACGCTATGCATTCTAAATTGACCTAATAAGTTAATTTATTATACAAATATAAAAGAGCTGCCATTAGGTAGCTCTTTTATTATTCATGTATAAAATATCTTATTCGTCTAAGATAGCTTTTTCTTTACCCTTCTGCATCTCATTCATCTTTTCTATATACTTATCGGTAATTTTCTGTATTTCGACATGAGCATCTTTTGAATTATCTTCTGAGATATCTTTATCCTTTTCCAGTTTTTTTATTCTTTCATTTGCTTCACGTCTAATACTGCGAACGGCAATACGACCTTCTTCGGTCATATTATGAACAATTTTTACTAATTCCTGGCGCCGATCATCGGTCAATGCTGGAATAGGTACACGGATCAAAGCGCCGTCATTGATAGGGTTCAATCCTAGATTAGCAGCTTGAATAGCTTTTTCTACAGCAGCCAATAAAGATTTATTCCAAGGCTGGATGACCAGAAGACGAGCTTCCGGCACAGAGATAGTTGCACATTGAGAAAGAGGTGTTTGTGATCCGTAATAATCTACTTTTATGCCTTCAAGAAGCGAGGGCGTAGCACGTCCGGTACGCAAACTATTGAATTCATGGTCTAAATGAGTAAGAGATTTACTCATCTGTTCTTCACAATAAGAATATACTTCGTTCTGCATGGCCAAACTCCTTATTTTATTCTGTGATCAGGGTTCCGGTAGCTTGTCCGGAAACAACGCGGAGCAATTCTCCGGCTTTAGTAAAATCAAATACTTTAATAGGCATCACATTATCGCGACAAAGTGCCATAGCACTCATATCCATAATGCGTAATTTTTTATCGATGGCTTCATCGTAGGAAACCGTTTCATATCTGGTGGCTGCAGGATCTTCAACGGGATCGGCTGAATATACGCCATCCACTTTAGTACCCTTAAGTAAAATATCTGCATTTATCTCTGAGGCACGCAATGCAGCGGCAGAATCAGTTGTAAAATAGGGATTCCCGGTTCCACCTGCAAAGATAACGATCACTCCCTGTTCGAGAAGCTCAAGAGCCTTACGTCGATCGAAAGCAAGTGTTAGTCCGGTAATATTTTCAGGTACCATAACAAGGCTTTTCATGCCGGCTTTTTCAAAGGTATCGCGTAATGCAAGAGCATTGATAACCGTAGCCAGCATACCCATATGATCACCGGTCACCCGGTCAATACTGGTAATATTTTTCGCACCGCGGAAAATATTTCCACCACCGATCACAATACCGATCTGAATATTTTTATCGTGGATCTGTTTAAGTTCTTGGGAAAAATAAGAAGCGGCGTCAGGATCTATTCCGTGTCCTTTGACGCCGCCAAGTACTTCACCACTTAATTTTAGCAGGATTCTATGATAACTCATTGAGTAAGCACATCCAGCACGTTGCTCTTCATTCGTTAGAATCGTCGCTCACAGCTGCTTCACCGACTTTAAAGCGGGCAAAACGAGCTATGGCAATGTTTTCTCCTAACGTGCCGACAGTTTCCTTTAAGTAAGTTTCTACTGTTATATCTGTATCTTTAAAGAATTCTTGTTCAAGAAGAACGTTTTCTTTATAGAATTTATCCAATTTACCGGTAATAATGCGATCTGCAATATGTTCGGGTTTGCCTTCATTAAGAACTTGTTCTTTGTAAATTGCTTTTTCGCGCTCAACAACATCTGTAGAGATCTCTTCGCGTTTTACGGCAATAGGAGCCATGGCAGCGATCTGCATAGCAATGTCTTTAGCAAAAGCTTTGAAAGCGTCTGTAGCAGCAACAAAATCTGTTTCGCAGTTGATCTCAACCAAAACACCAAGATTTTGACCGGTAGGATGAATATAAGAATAAATGATACCTTCTTTTGCAGTGCGACCGGCTTTTTTTTCTGCCTTGGCTATACCCTTTGCGCGAAGTGTATCAATTGCTTTTTCTATATCGCCGTTAGTTTCTGTGAGGGCTTTTTTACAGTCCATCATGCCGGCGCCTGTTTTATCACGTAATTCTTTTACGATTGCTGCAGTGATTTGCATTTATTTTCCTTGTTACTTCTTTTCTGCTTTTTTTACTTCTTTAACTTCTTCTTTTGCAGCAGGCATATCTTTCTGCTGTTTCTTAGAGCCGCGTTTAGCTTCCATAATGGTATCCGCGAGTGTCTTGGTGATCAGGTGGATGGCACGAATAGAGTCATCGTTAGCTGGGATAGGAATATCAACCGCATCAGGATCACCGTTGGTATCAAGAATACCGATAACAGGAATATCAAGTTTACGAGCTTCATGAACAGCGATCTTTTCTTCAATGGTATCTACCACAAAGATCACCTCGGGTAAACGACGCATATTTTGAATTCCGCGATGCAGCAATTCAAGTTTTTCGCGTTCGCGCATAAGTCCGAGAACTTCTTTCTTGGTAAAATTCTTCCAAGCGTCTTCGTTCTCACTTTCACGCTGTAATTGTTCCAGGCGACGGATAGAACGGCGAATTGTTTGGAAGTTTGTCAATGCTCCGCCCAACCAACGCTCTGTGATATAATGAGCACCGCAGCGGATAGCTTCGTCTTCCAAGACGTTCTTGGCTTGTTTTTTTGTACCGACGAAGAGGACTTCCCCACCGCCACGCACAATATCACTTAAATATTTAGATGCTTTTTCAAGCGCCTTTAATGTTTGTTCAAGATCAATGACATGAATACCGTTCTTTTCCATGAACACGTATTTTTTCATTTTAGGATTCCATTTGCTGGTCAAATGACCAAAATGGGCACCGGCACTGATCAGATTTTCAATGGTTACATTTTCCATATATTCAATACTCCGATAATTTGATTAACGTTTCGAGAACTGGAATGCACGGCGAGCACCGCGAAGACCATATTTCTTGCGTTCAACTTTACGTGAATCCCGGGTCAGGAATCCGGCCGCTTTCAATTCGGGACGAAGGTCGGGATGTAATGCGAGCAAGGTACGACTAATACCAAGACGAACTGCACCAGCCTGACCTGTCAGACCACCACCACGTACATTAACAAAGAAATCATACTTTCCATCCATCTTTGTCAATTCAAGCGGTTGACGAATAACCATTGAATAAGTTTCACGACCAAAATAGTCGTTCATTTCACGTTTATTAATAGTAACTTTACCACTACCCGGACGAGCGATCACTCTGGCTACGGAGGATTTACGGCGACCGATGATAATAGTTTCATGCTTTGCGTTTGCCATTTTACCTACTCCTATTTAATGATCAGGGGTTTGGGTTGTTGTGCTTCATGTTCATGGTTCGGACCCACATAAACTTTAAGTTTTTTCATGATCTGACGACCAAGACGATTATGGGGAACCATGCCTTTAACAGCTTTTTGGATTATCCGTTCAGGATATTTATCCATCATCTGTTTATAAGAGGTTGTACGCGTTCCACCCGGGTAACCCGTGTGGCGGAAATAGCTTTTATGTTCGGCTTTATTTCCGGTTAAGCGAACTTTTTCCGCATTGATAATAACGACGAAATCGCCGGTATCCATGTGCGGGGTATAAATAGGTTTATGTTTGCCGCGCAGAATCTGTGCTACCTGACTGGCAAGGCGACCCAAGACGATGTCTTCGGCATCCACTACATACCAATCATGCTTGATGTCTGTCGGTTTGGCTGAGAAAGTGCTCAACGCTAACTCCTTTTTCTAGGTTTTCATATTCTTTTTTGTTTATGTCTTCCGGGACTACAAAAAAGCACCAAATATATATAAACAATAGGCGGATATGCAAACAGTTTTTAGGGAAATAGGTGAATATTAGGGAGTTTGGGGTGTTATTGCTTATCTTGAGAGGAAATAACGAGTTAATTATTACTTTTATCCACAGAATACGGTTTCTCTTCTTCATTAACTTCTTTTGAGATCGCTTTTTGAATATATTGATTTAAAGTTATTCCATGCATAGCGGCATTTTGAGCAGCTTTTTTATGTAATTCACTACCAATTCGCACATTCAAGGATCCTTTATAAGATTTATATGGATCTTTATCAATTTTCTTACACAGATCTAAATAATCTTCAACAGCTTCAATAAAGTCAGTTTTTAGATCATTTACAGAACTACCTTCAAAACTCACTAAATCATCTATACCAGTAACTTTACCATAAAATATCTCATCAGCATCACTAAACTGAACAGAACCTATAAAATCTTTATATCTCAAAATATTTTTCATCAAAGATATCCTTTCTCTTGTAATGCAATCTTTACTTGCTCTTTCTGATAATCTTTTAAGTCTTTACCATGAGGCTTATGTAATAAAATCTCGTGCTTGCTTTCTTTATTAACAAAAGCCACTCTTGAACCAGATGCCTTTCCCTTTGTATATTCAATATACCCCAAATTTCCCAATAGATTTTTCAATTCAGAATAACTTACTGCCGCATTTCTATTCTTAATTTTCTCTAATAATTTTTCAATTTTACTCATACTTTAATCTAATCCATTTAGTCTACAATTGCAACCATTATTTAGTTGCATTCTATCGCTTGGTTTTTGCTACTTTATTGGATCTTGTTTCTTGGATCTTGGATCTTGTATTCATCCACTTCTTCATTAACTTCATGACAAAAACAAAGCACTTACATAATAAAAACCCCGGATAAATCCGGGGAAGAAAGCTATTTATAAATCGTTATTCTAGTTTTTGACCATTTTGTAGGTAAAATTTTGTCCACCTATGTGAACCTTGAAAAAGTAAATACCATGATACAAGTTCGAAAGATCAATTTTGCCTGCTTTAGTCGTTTCAATTACTTTTTTTCCGGCAATATTGTAGATCTCGACCTTGTTAATAAGTGTATTTGCTTCGAAGGTGACATAATTATTAATAGGATTAGGAAATATCCTTATCCCGTTTTGCAATACTGTCCTAATTCCTGTTTTGGGAGTTATCGTCACTAAACAGGAAAGTATTATTGTAGTTTCAGTATTGACTCACATTGCGGTAAAGCCAAGTATCAAATATCCAATCAAGGCCAAGCCGGCATAACTCAGCGCATAGGGCAACTGGGTCTTTATGTGGTCCATGACATCACAACCTGTGGTAGTACAACTCATAATGGTTGTATCAGAAATAGGCGATGCGTGATCACCAAATATTGAACCACCGAAAACGGCTGCACATACAAGAGGAATGGACATCTCCATACTGGTAGCCATTGGCATAGCTAAAGGCATCATGACTGCCATGGTTCCCATAGATGTACCGGTTGAAAAAGATATAATGCATGAAAAGATAAAAATCAGTGCTGGTAACAGTGCCGGTGTTAGTAATCCAGAAGCTATATCTGCTAAATATGGACCCGTACCCAACATTTTGACCATAGCTCCCATGGAAAAGGCAAAGATCAGAATGGATACCACATTCAGCATATGACCGGCACCTTTGAAAAAGTGCTTCATGAATTCTTTATAATGAAATATGCCTTGAACACGGTATAGGATGTAGGCAACCAAAAGACTTACAACACTTCCCCACAGGATCGACCGCATACCGTCACCCTCAAGCAAATTTCCTTTGCCTGTGATCAAGAGTCCGGCAATGATAACAAAAACCATACTCAGGATGGGAAGCAAAAGATTGATAATCGGTGTGGCCTTGATCCCTTTGGCGTCTTTGGCCGATATCATATCGTTTTCGGGGTCAGCATCCAATTCCCCGGTGGTGTCCGCTCTTTCTTCGGCTTTTCGCATGCCTTTGAAATGAAAGCGAGTAAAAATAATGACAGGTAAAAGCAATACGGCAAATATGGCATAGAAATTCAGCGGAATAGTGCGGATCATCACCTGTGTGGCGTTGGGAATATCTTGTGCCTGTATCAGTCCGATCATGAATGCTCCCCAAGCGCTTAATGGAATTAAAATACAGACAGGTGTTGAGGTACTGTGTACAATAAATGAGCTTTTTTCATGAGGAACTTTCAGAGCATCATTCAAGGGACGGGTAATAGCGCCAGTAAGTAAAGTACTTAGTGTACCACTTGTAAAGACCAGTACACCAATGAACCAGGTAAAGATTTCCGCCATACGTTTATTCTTGATCATGGCCTTTTTCTTGACCATCACATCTACAAATCCATTGATCCCACCACTTTGTTCAACAAGATAGATCAATCCACCGATCAATAAAACGCAAACAATGACAATAGTATTGTCCGTATCAGTAAAAACATTGATGAATGACATGAAAGTTCTGTCCAGTCCGGTGATGATATGAAAATCGCTAAGGATTAAGTAGCCGCTGAAACAACCTGAAATAAGCGCTATAAATACGTCTTTAGTCAATAGGGCAAGAGCAATCGCAATAAGCGGTGGTAGGACTGAAAGCAATCCATAATCCATAATAAACTCCATTGTTTTTCAAAGTAGACTTAAAAAGTATTTCTTATTAATTTTCTATAAATATGTCTAAAACCTAATGTACAATCCAATTGGGATCTCAACAACATGATATATTTGACCATAAGCTTTGTATGCGGGACAATTTGAATATCTTGCTTCCAAGGATATACCCATATTCATTTTTTCCATTTTGAGTAAGGAATAACTTCCTTTAATGCTTACGCCCAACACATACAGGCTACGCTGGTAAAACAGGGCTAATCCGTTTTGTATTTCAGCGCCTAGCTCAAAACGATCTCCATTTTTTTTAGCAATACCTAATGATATACTTAGCTGGTTACCCCACTGAATGGTCCTTAAGTCAAAACCTGAGTTAAATAATAAATCATTGCTATCAAAAATGTAATCTGCTGATAACTCAGCTCCACCGTTAAATAAATCCCAGTTGTTATTGTATCTTAAACCCTGTGCATAATTGGCAGATATTTGAATATGCTGAGCATTTAGTTTTACTGCTCCAAAAAGCAGAAATATAGTCAAACCGGCAAGAATGAGTAATCTAGAATTAAAAACTTTCATTATTTCTCATGAATTTTATTATAGTTGAACTTACTTGATCGTGTTGTAAGTCTTTTGAAATTGTTGCAATTCCATCCCCTTCTTGAGATCCGTAATCACCAAATTGAGCATGATTTCCACCCTGAATTAAATAATATATCGTCACCGGATGATCAACTTGGAGTGTATCCATATCATCAGGTTGATCAATATATATTCCCGGAGGTGCGAACTGTTTGTTGTCCTCAATTTCTTCGACAGTTGAGAGCATATCATTCTCGGCGTAGATCGAAAGCATATTTTTATTCCAATCTGAGAGATCATAACTTTCAGTCGGATAAACTCCTAAAAAGATCAAACCATTGAACTCATCCGGATGGTTGCTGACAACAGACTGTGCCGCAATGCCACCCAAAGAATGACCGCTAATATACCAATCGTCAATATCAGGAAGTTCTTCAATAATGCTTAATGGCTTAGATAATTCCAGTAAAGCTAAATTAGCTGGAAACTTAGCAATAATTACGCAAATCCCCTCTTGGGCTACTTTTTCCATTAAAGAAACGTAAGCATGAGCATCAACAAAACCACCGGGAAGGAAGATAAGTCCCGTAGTAGAGCTAGTATCCGGCGAAGTAAGCATAATATACTCAGGGGTTTCCACATATATAATATTTTCGGAGACATCATTTTCAGAAGGTAAATAAGAGCAGGAATAGCTTAGAAGCATAATAATAAGGCTGGAATAAAAGACTATTCGTTTTAGTGCTTCCATATAATAAAATATATCTCCGATATCTGATACGATCTATTCTATGACCGTAAAATCAATTGTTCCAATGGTATCGGTCTGTAAATCGACGAATTGCGGAAAATCTACAATAGCACGATATTCTCCCGGACTTAAAGTAACCAGTGGATCCTGCCACGGGGTTGTCGGTGCTAGCCATGTATTTGTCATGGAGTCTCCGGGGGTAAACTTAAAATCCAATACAGGCTCGGGAACAGGCACACCATCCATTGATCCGGCAATATATTGATCATCTTGGTAGATAGCAAACCTTACAAAAGGTCCGCCATCGTACATCGTGAAATCGAGAGAGTCTTCGCTTGTATTTGTTAGGCAGAATTCCATATTAAAAGATTCACCTGAGTGGAAGGTCGTTCCTGATATTCCATTTGTATCGGCCATATAAAAATAGGTTTCTTCGCCATCGTTCATCGGAGGGTCTAATAAAAAACAACCTGATAATAGAACACCTAATATTGTAAGAAAAATAAATATTTTTTTCATTTTCTTCTCCTTTCAAAGGAGCAACAGGTGCCAACAAAAATGCTTATTGCCCCGTTAACTCTGTAATATCTTTGATATACTTAAATGTATTATTTTTATGGCCGACTTTCTTTCTCGCAGATGCTGGCAGAATCAGTCGATCAAAACCCATACGGAGAGCTTCTGCTACCCGTTGTTCTATACGCATAACCGAACGGGTTTCTCCGGTTAACCCAACTTCTCCGATGACGGCCGTATTATCCGGGAGTGGAATATTCTTTACCGAAGAGTAGATCGCCGCAATAACCGGGAGATCCATGGCGGGTTCTTTCAGTGTCATCCCTCCGACAACATTAACGAATATATCATATTGAGACACGGGAATATCCAATTGTCGTTCGATCACGGCAAGAAGCAGTTGCAGTCTTTTTTGGTCGATTCCGCTGGCATGACGTTGGGGAGTTCCATAAGCTGCCCGTGCTGCCAAGGCTTGTATCTCGACCAGCAGAGGCCGGCTTCCTTCCATACCACAAGTCACGACCGAGCCCGTAGCGCCTTTTTTTCGCTCACTTAAGAACATATCCCCGGGATTTGCGATCCCGGTTAGGCCTTCTTGTTTCATTTCAAAAATACCGATCTCGTGCGTGGCTCCGAAACGATTCTTGACCGAACGAAGAATACGAAAATAGTGTTGTTTATCACCTTCGAGATACAAAACCGTATCCACAATATGTTCCAGTAGTTTCGGGCCTGCGATCACACCGCTTTTAGTGATATGACCGATCAAAATAATGGTAATATTTTTTTTCTTGCCCAGTGTCATAAGTTCGGAAGCACATTCACGAACTTGATTAGGCGAACCGGGCAAAGAATCTAAATTTGGAGAGTAAGCTGTTTGGATAGAATCGATGATAGCTATTTTCGGCTTTTCAGATTCCAATCCGGCAAGAATCCGACTTAATTCAACTTCATTGCTTATTTTAAGATCGTCATTCTCCATGCCAAGTCGTTTTGCGCGCAGGGCCAGCTGCCCCACCGACTCTTCCCCCGAGAAATAACAGATCTTGATATTTTTTTCAACATATTCTTTACATAGCTGTAATGCAAGGGTCGACTTTCCTACTCCCGGATCACCGCCCAGCAAAACGATGCTGCCTTCCATCAATCCGCCCCCCACTACGCGATCGAATTCCTCGATACCGCTGGCATAGCGTGAAGGTTCAGAAGGATTAGATAATAAATAAAAAGGAGGAGGTGAACCCGCTGGTTTTACTCGTTTCGAAGAAGTTATGACTTCTTCGTAAGCTTCCAGTGTATTCCACTCTCCGCAATGCGGGCATTGTCCCTGCCATTTGGCGGTCAGTCCGTCACATGCAGTACATTTGAATTGATCTTTATGTTTAGCCATGGAGGTAATTTAGGGAGATTTGGTGATAAAACAAAAATATAAACGATAGCTTGAGTCAAGTTATTGAAGCGACCATTATTATTTTCTTTGACGCACATCACATAAAACGATGAAAATGGTAGAAATAACTTGAGTCAAGTTTATTTGTTGTCTTCCAAAATTGTAACAGCTTTCCCCTTAATCCCCGCATAAAACACAATAATATCTACAGGTTCATCACCTTCGTTCTTGCCAAAGTGCCAAGTATTTACAACTTCTACAATAGGATCACCTGCTAGTAAATGTAGTGTATCTTGTTTATCTGTGATTACCGTTAATTTACCAGAGATCATCACACCGGCATTGATCTCAGGATGTTTATGCCAGGCAAGATCCGTATGGGGAGGGATTGAGATCCGTAGTATGGTAACTTCAGGTTTACCTTTTGAGTATCGAGGTAAATTATCACCATTCCAGCTTTGTGTGGTTTTAGCCAATACCTTTACCTCAGTCTTTCCTTCAGCACCAACGGCAAACACAAAACTAAAGCTTAAGATTAAGATGGCAAGTAAACTCAGGGTCTTCTTCATATTTAATTCCTTTAATATTTATTATTTGCATCCAAAATTAATATTAGGAAAATAATCTGTGATGTAAAACACAAATTTCGACTTGAGTCAAGTTTATGGGCATACAGCACTGATTTTTTCAAACTAATTTACTATATTAATATTAAGAATATTGGGGACGAAAAATGAGATGCTTAAAAAGAGATTTCAAACCTAGAGCGATTTTCCATATTTACAATCATGCAATTGATGATTATCAGCTATGCTATGATGATATGGATTATGATTTTTTATTACAATCTATAAGCAGAAATATTAGAAAAACACCTGCAAGCATATTTGCATACTGTATTATGCCTAATCACTATCATTTTTTGATTAGACAAGATAGTGAAAAACCTATTTATCGAATATTTAATTATGCTTTTATAGGATATGCTCAATACTTTAACAAAAAATACGATCGAAAAGGACCCATTTTCAGATCTCCTTTGCAACATAAATTAGTTACTAATCAAGAATATCTAATTCAATTATGTAAATACATTCACATGAATCCAGTAAAAGCGAATCTTGCTGACAATCCAGAAGACTGGATATACTCTAATTATCTGGAATGGATCAAGAAAAGAAATGGTAAGCTAATTTCTCGAGAGATTCACGAAATATATTTTCCTGATCCTAAGGATTATATAGCATATATAAACTCATACAATAATTTTATATCCATTAAATCATTCAGGAAATTATTATTAGATTATAATTAAAACTTGACTCAAGTTTTTTTACCTCTCAATCAAATAATTTGCGTCAACCATCACATATGTGAACTACGTATATATAAAAAACTTGAGTCAAGTTTTTCAATCTATTCTATGTGATTATTTTCCTAAATATTCCCTTTACCTCAAACCATTTTCATTGTATCTTTTAAGTTGGTGATAACAATTAAAATAGAAATATATTAGGAGTAAAAATGAGTAAATTTAAGAAACAGACAATCGACGGGAATACCGCTGCCGCGCATGTTGCCTATGCATTCAGTGATGTAGCTGCGATCTATCCTATCACTCCGTCTTCAGACATGGGACAGTATGCAGATGTTTGGGCTGCAAACGGTCGCAAAAACATCTTTGGCGAAGTCGTTGATATTGTCGAAATGCAATCAGAAGCCGGCGCAGCAGGTGCGGTTCACGGCTCCCTTTCAGCCGGTGCATTCACAACCACTTTTACGGCATCTCAAGGTTTAATGCTGATGCTTCCCAATATGCATAAGATAGCCGGTGAAATGCTTCCTACAGTTTTTCATGTATCTGCCCGTTCTCTTGCAACTCAATCTTTATCTATTTTTGGCGACCATTCTGATGTCATGTCAGCGCGGAATACCGGTTTCGCATTAGTAGCTGCTTCAAACCTCCAGGAAATAATGGATCTTGCAATTGTTTCTCATCTTGCAACCCTAAAATCAAAAGTTCCTTTTTTGAATTTCTTTGACGGTTTCAGAAATTCTCACGAGATCCAAAAAACAGAAATAATCGATTATGATACAATGAAGGGCCTCGTAGAAGAAAAATACATTGAAGACTTCCGTGCCCGTGCAATGAATCCGGAAAACCCCAGATTGAAGATTGGCGCTCAAAATCCTGATGTATATTTCCAAGGTCGTGAAACAACCAATGTTATGTACGATGAAGTACCGGGCATCATTCAGGAATATATGGATAAGGTTGCTAAAGTAATCGGACGTCAATATCACTTATTTGATTATGTCGGCGCCAAAGATGCTGAAAAAGTCATTATTGCAATGGGTTCAGCTTGTGATACCATTGAAGAAACCATCAATTATTTAAACGCGAAAGGCGAAAAACTTGGTCTAATTAATGTGCATGTTTATCGTCCTTTCTCAGCTGAAGCTTTTATCTCGGCTCTTCCTGAAACGGCTAAAAATGTTATCGTTCTCGATCGCACTAAAGAACCCGGCTCACTGGGTGAACCGCTATACCTGGATATTGTTACAGCCTTAAAAGATAAAAAAGATGTTAAAGTTATCGGTGGCCGTTACGGTCTTTCTTCTAAAGAATTTACACCTTCAATGGTTAAGGGTGTTTACGATCATGCCGATGGAGAAGCTTTCCATGGCTTTACTGTTGGTATTAATGATGATGTCTCTAACAAATCTATAAAAGTATCTGAAAAATTAGATACACTTCCCGAAGGTACCTTCTCAGCTAAATTCTGGGGCTTGGGATCTGACGGTACTGTTGGAGCAAATAAGAACTCCATTAAGATCATTGGCGACAACACCGATATGTATGCACAAGGTTACTTCCAATACGATTCCAAAAAATCAGGTGGTATTACCCGCTCTCACCTTCGTTTTGGAACAACACCTATTCAATCAGAATACCTGGTTGAAAATGCTAACTTCATCGCGAATCATAATCAAGCTTTTGTCGGACGTTATGATATTCTCGAAGGCATCAAAGAAAATGGTGTTTTTCTGTTGAATTCAATTTGGGATAATGATGAAGTATTTTCACATTTCACAAAAGATATGCAAAAGACGATCATTGAAAAGAAAGTGAAAGTCTATAATATTAACGCTCTCAAGATCGCCGAAAAAGTTGGTCTTGGCGGTCGTATAAATACGGTTATGCAAGCTGCATTCTTCATTATCTCAGGTGTTCTTCCAAAAACAGAAGCTATCCAACTAATTAAAAATGCCATCGAAAAATCTTATAAGAAAAAAGGCAAAGATATCGTTGAAATGAACTGGAAAGCAGTTGATGCAACTGAAGCTGCTTTAAAAGAGATTACTGTCCCGGCAAAACTTCCAGAATTTGCTACTGAACCTGCAAAACTTATTCCTGATAATGCAGATGATTTCACAAAAAATGTGATCGAACCTATTATGCGTGAGCAGGGTGATTCAATTGCAGTTTCAGATATGCCTTATGATGGTTATGTCCCCACAGGAACAGCGGCACTCGAAAAACGTGGTGTTGCACCTGCCATTCCTCATTGGATCTCTGAAAAATGTATCCAGTGTAACCAATGTACATTTGTATGTCCTCACGCAGCTATCCGTGCGAAACTGATCGATCCTGCGGACCTTGAAGGTGCACCTGAAACCTTTACCGTACTTGATGTTAAAGGTAAAGATGCCGATAAAAAATTCAAGATTCAGATTTATGTTGAAGATTGTCAGGGTTGTTCAGTCTGTGTCAATGAATGTCCTGTCGGAGCACTTGAATTAAGTCCGATCCAGATAGAACGTGATGCAGGTGAAAATGCAAATGAAGCATTCTTTCATGAACTTCCTACCGATGTGCTCGGATCAAGCCGCGTTTTCAGTGTTAAGGGCTCACAGTTCAAACAACCTCTGTTTGAATTTTCCGGTGCCTGTGCAGGTTGTGGTGAAACACCTTATGTTAAATTGTCGACTCAGCTTTTCGGCGATAGAATGGTTATTGCAAATGCAACCGGTTGTTCCTCCATTTACGGTGGTACTTTCCCGACAATCCCTTATTGTAAAAACAAAGATGGACATGGACCTACATGGGCAAACTCTCTGTTTGAAGATAATGCTGAATACGGACTTGGGATGCGCCTTGCTGTTGATGCAAATCGCAAACAGTTGCTTTCAGCTGTAAAAAAACTTTTAACACAGAATATTTCAGCTGATCTGAAAGAAGCTTTAAACTGGTCAATCGAAAACTGGAAAGACGTTTCTGATGAAGCCAAAGAAAATGCTGCCAAAATCCAAAATCTTCTTGAAAAAGAAGATTCGAAAGATCCTGTTGTTCGCAAAGTCACTGAATTAAAATCCAACTTCATCAATAAATCCGTATGGGCATTTGGTGGTGACGGTTGGGCTTACGATATCGGTTTCGGCGGTTTGGACCATGCTCTGGCATCTGGTAAGAATATTAATATTCTTGTGTTGGATACCGAAGTTTACTCCAACACCGGCGGACAAGCATCAAAAGCTTCTCCTCTTGGTGCAGTTGCTAAATTTGCTGAATCCGGCAAAAAGACTATCAAAAAAGATCTTGGACGCATGCTAATGACCTACGGCTATATCTATATTGCTTCAGTCGCTATGGGTGCAAACAAGAATCAACTAGTAAAAGCCTTCCAAGAAGCGGAAGCTTATGATGGCCCTTCGATTATCATTGCTTACTCACCTTGTATCAACCATGGTATTAACATGAGCTTCTCTCAAAAAGAAGAGAAAAAAGCTGTTGAAACCGGTTACTGGTTGTTATACCGCTATAATCCGACCCTTGAAGCAGAAGACAAAAATCCTTTCACACTCGATTCTAAAGAACCGAACTTTGAAGTTGTAGACTTCTTGAACGGTGAAAAACGATACAGTTCATTGGAAATGACCTTCCCTGAAAACGTAAAAGGTTTCCGTGAAGAGTTTGTTAAATATGCAAAAGCACGCTGGGAAATATATAAGAAAATGGCTGATTAATTCCAGCGTTCAGGATAAGAAAGAGCCTCGAGAATTCGGGGCTTTTTTATTTTTTTAAATATTTTTTACTATGTAATATATTTGCAATTAGATGCCTAATTAGCTATAATTCACCCATTAATAAAGGAAAAACATGAAATTTATCAAATATATTATTTTAGTTTTATCTCTCATCAGTCTTGCTTGGGCGGCAAACGCCCTAAAGATCACATCTTCGGCGCAATTATTATCTGGAGATCATGCAACGGGAGTTGTTGGTGATTACCTCATTAGTAATGATACCGCTTCCTTTGTTATTTCTGACATACCCAATACTTTGAATCCCGGAAAATCAGGTGGCTTATGCGTTGATGCGGTTCTCAATGGCGGTCTTGATGATTTTGATCTAATGTACCTTTATCTTGATAAAGACTGGCCTCGGCAAAGCATTTACTCAACCATTAATATTATCTCAGACGGTACAGCCGGTGATTCTGCTCACATTCGAGTAAGCGGTGTTGATTCTGATAATGCTAATATTTTAATAATCACCGACTATATTCTTTATAATAATACACCCATGATGAAGGTGAAAACGCGATTTTATAATCAATCTGCTTCAACTGTAAACTCCTATGATATGGGCGATGCGTTTTCATGGGGAAGTGCTCCTTTTGTTCCCGGCGAAAATTCATCTTCAAGTTGGCTGGCGTCCAGAACATCTAATACCCTCTATGGTTACATGGCTCATGAGAATTTTGAAGCTACGCATGGTAGCTACTGGAGTGATGTAACATTGGAGGAAACCAATTTACTTGCCGGAAATTCTGCAAGCATTTTAAGATATTTTACTGTTGCAGAAGATCTACAAGGAATATATAATACATATCTTGATATGAAAAATCTTCCCACCGGGCAAGTAAGCGTCTCTGTTATCAAAGAGGGTTTACCTGTAAATAATGCACTTATTTGGTTTATAAAAGAAATGGAATCGGAACCAACGTTAGAAGCATATACAAATAATTTGGGACTATCAGATTCACGCTTGGAGACGGACAATTGGACATGTAGGGTCATAACAAATGGTCAAAGTGATGAAAGATCATTTACAGTTACAGAAGGCTCCGATCAGACGATAACTTTTACACTTGGTGCCGTAACAACGCCTTCAATTGGACAAGACACTCTAACCATCATTCAATCTCCCCTTATTAACATCCCCACTATAGCTTTAGCCGGTGATACGATCTCTGTTAAGATCAATTTAGCCGGATCGGAGTCAGTACAATCACTTTCTCTTCTTTTTAATGTAAATGAATATGACCTCGACTTTATTGAAAACAGTATCTCCTCTCCTTTTGGTCTTCGTACGCTTGAAGCATCTTTACCCGAAGCAATGTTCTATGGTCTATACGATCTTAAAATAATGTGCACTGGCGTTGACAGCATGGATATTTCAGAACATGCTCTTTATGTTATCCCGGAATATAAAAGTGATTTCTCCTTCATTCAAGTAACTGATACTCACTTGCCTTCTCATCATTTTTGGGGTGAAGCTGGGCTGGAAACTGATTCAACCGAACTTGAAGATTTTCTTGCAGTTATTGATGATATAAATATTATCAACCCTGATTTCGTACTTCATACCGGAGATTTTATCAACGATGGTGAAATTGAAGCACTGGGTATTCCCTCGATCTCACGTGGAAAAGCCTTACTGCATGAACTGGAAGTTCCCTTATTTCTTGTAGCCGGAAACCATGATCTAGGCGGGTGGGATTCTACACCAGCTTCCGATGGTACGTCAAGACGGACTTGGTGGAAATTCTTCGGTTGGGAATATTTGAGCAGTACAAGCACGACTGCAACAACCACTCAGAACTACTCTTTTAATTATGGAGATGCTCACTTTGTCGGACTTGAAGCCTATGACAATTATGATGAATGGCGGTATGCTCTGTATGGTGAAACAAGTTTTATCTCATCTCAACTACAATGGTTATCAGAAGATCTGACTGAACATGCCAGCTCTCCTCTTAAAATTCTGTTTTATCATTATGATTTTAAACACGAACTGAACTTATCAACATTAGGTGTAGATGCCGCTTTCTGGGGACATGTCCATGGTAATAACGAAGATAGTACTCTGCCTTATAACGTCAGCACAGGCGCAACTTGTGATGGTAACCGCTGGTATCGTCTTGTAACGGTAAGTAATAATGTCATTACTTCTATGGAAATATTTCAAGCCGGAAATAATGGTCAATTGATCACAAAAACTGTAAGCTTTGATAAACTTAATGTGACATTTACAAATAATTCAGATGCAACTTTTCATGATTGTCTTGTGACCTTTCCTCTTGAAGAAGGCAAGCAAGTAGATTCAATTTCAAATGCTATATTGATGCAAATTGATACTTTAAGCACACCCAAAATAGTTTATGCTAATCTTGATCTGCCTGCAAATAGCTCTGTAACAACAACAATGACCGTCGAAGATGCCCCCTTAACAGCTATTAATTCAATACCTGAAAGCATTTTTCTTTCATCCGTTTATCCCAATCCATTTAATCCCATATTGACCATTAGGGCTCAACTGGCCAGTGACATGAACGTAGATATAGATATTTTCGATCTGCAAGGTAAATGTGTTTACTCACGTTCTTCATTGAACATGAATAAAGGAATAAATACGATGAAATGGGATGCAACGGATCAAGCTTCAGGACTCTATTTTATTTATATAAAGGCAAGTAATTCTGTTGAAAGTTATCAGACCGTAAATAAGTGTCTGCTTTTAAAGTAATCATTTCTAATTAAGACATACTGCTTACTGCTTACTGTTTACTGTTTACTTCTTACTGTTTACTGCTTACTGACTTCATCCCCCTGAAACATATTATTTTCACGCATATATTTCTGTAATGACATAATAAAAGCCGTCGTGGTATGAGGCCATTTTGGTGCGATCAGACATTCATCGGGGGAGCTCGTAATAACACGTTGTAATATTAATTGTGGTCTGAGATATGTAATGTATTGAGCAATAAATTCCAAATATTCTTGATATTCAAATACGGGGAATTGTTCTTTTTCATACTCTAAGGCAAGTCGTGTGTCTTTTATCACTTGAAGATGATGAAGTTTTAGGAATTTTAGCGGTAAATCATTTAATTCCTTCGCCATGTTCTGCATATCTTCTTTGCTTTCTGTAGGTAAACCAAGTATCATGTGAGCGGTAACATCAAGCTCATATTTTGCTGTCATTTTCAACGCTTTCCGACTGGTTTCAACACTATGGCAGCGGTTCATCCAAGTTAAAGATACATCTCTAAGAGATTCCAATCCCAATTCTAAATTTACATTATAATCGACCGAAATATCCTTCAGCAAAGCAAGAATATTTTCATCAATGCAGTCCGGGCGGGTTGAAACGGCCAATCCAACAACTTGCGGATGCTCAAGTGCCTCACGATACATTTTTTCTAGCTTGTTCAGAGGTGCGTATGTATTTGTATAATTCTGAAAATAGGCTATGAATTTGTTCGCCTTAAAGCGACCGTGAAGAAAGCGTATTCCTTCCGCCAATTGCTCTTGTATAGGAAATTCTCTATCTGAATATGGCGGTGAGAATGAATCTGAATTGCAATAAATGCATCCGCCTTTTCCCAAGGTTCCATCTCGATTTGGGCAAGTAAATCCACCTTCAATTGAAACACGTTGAACACGTTCTCCAAAACGATCTTCGAGATAATATTTATAATTATTGTATCGAAAGCCCCTACGGGCATAGGGTAAAAGGTTCATCGAGTAAATTCCTCGTAGAATCTCGGATAATCATTTATAACCAGATGTCTTCCCGTCTTGGTAATATATGCATTTTCTTCAAATTGAGTAAAAACCCGGGAGACAGTTTCTCGCGAAGTACCGGCGAGAGATGCAATATTATTCTGAAAAGGAATTTTATTTATTATTACAGAGCAATTTTTACGATATCCTGTCTTCTCGGCAAGACGGATCAGGACAGATCCTACCCGATCAAATGAGTTAGGGCAATTAAGGTTTTCTATACACTCATCACAAGAACGAATTCTCTGGGTCAAATGATAGAAAAGGTGATTTGCGATACAGGGAACTGTTTTCATCATTCTTAATAATTGACGATCATGAATGCATAGCAATTCACAGGGTTGTATTGTAATGACATTAGCGGAAGCTGCATTTTCATCAAGAATTGACAGTTCCCCGAAAAAATCATCTTCCTGTAAAAGGGCAAGAACAATATCCTGATTAAATTTATTTTTGCGATAAACTTTAACCTCACCCTTTTTAATAATGTAAAAATGTTCATTTACACCACCTTCTTGGATGATCATCTGATTTCGTTTGTACTTCTTAATGCTTACGTGTTCTGAAATGGTTTTTAAAACACCTGGTTTAACACCATCAAATAATGGAATTTCTTCAAGTATATGATGCATATTTTTCGTCCCTTATTTCTCTTCTGGAGCAATCCGATTGAGAATAGTCGGTACCAAGTCGAGTAACTTGTTTATAGATCTATCTCCTTTTTCCAACCAAAGAAGTTTGGAGTCTTTACCTTCTTTGATAACCACAACGGCTATGGGTGTAACCGAAATACCCCCTCCGGCACCATCGCCACCACTTTTTCTATCGTCTGTTCCATGCTCTCCACCACCAGTTGCAAAACCGATACTGATCTTTGATATGGGAATCAAAGTGGTATCTTTAACAACGATGGGATCTCCAACGACAGTTTCTGTTTTAGCTAATACTTTAAATTTATCAAGCAGCGTAGCCAAAGTATCGTTAAGTTTCATTTTTTAAGTCCTTCTTATAAATCCGATAAAGGTGTAATAATGTACAAAGAATACCATATAACTTCATAGTCATTTTTACGCCTGCAGAAATATTAAAATTTGGTTTTTGGTAATCCCAAGTGATATTAACATCTTTTAATTGTGTAAAAGGCAAGGTAGAATAAAGTATTCCGGCTGCCTTACCTGTTTGAGCGGGATCTTTCAATCCAAGTTCAGCTTCAACATATTCTAATGAAAATGTGATATAGCTCACAAATATTTTCTTTAAATATGACTTATATTTATTCCAAAGATCACTAATTTGATCTTTGGCGCTAATAACACGCTGAATATTTTCTTTTAAACTCTTCTTTTTCTTAGACTCTTTTTCCTTTTGTTCATCCATTTTTTCTGTTTCGTTTTCTACTGATCCATCTTTTTTAGTATCGGATTTTTTCTTCTTACCCATTTTATCTTTGGACAAAGGAAAACGGATAGGTATTGGAATTCCCAGAAACCATACAAGGATATGAATATGCTCAAGATCTTTGATCCTTAATCTCGCTCCCAAAAAATATTTTATCCAAAATATGTCCATTTGCCCGATGGGGTTTTTATCCCAAAAGGTCCCATGAATATACATTTTAAATGGAATAAATATCATTATCACTGCAAGAAGCAGCAGGAAAGCTATCAATCCAAGAAATATGTAAAGAACGATCATATTTTTTTGATCTGCTGTTTATATTGAGCTCGTACTTTTACAAAATATTCGTTGTACATTCCACTGCTAAAATCGGGAAAGCTCCAGGCATAGGCATGAAATTCTTTTTTAAAAAAGTACAGTGTCGGATCTGCATATATCCCTTTATCTAAATAGATCTTTTGTCGTCCATACTTTGCAGATGCCAAAATAAATTTATCCATGTCCATATAACCCGGATCTAAATTTATACTTCGTCCATTTTCTTTTAAGTAATATTCTTCAATAATGTTTGATAAGCGTTTGATTTCTGATAGCTTTTGAGCTTCAATCAAATTGATAAATGAAATAAATTTCCGTTTTAGCTCACTTCCCATTTCATTTTCATAGTAATCGGTAATATCAAAAGGATATTCTTTACTTATGAAATCCGAAGGTCCAAATACCTTTTCAAGATGATTAATACAAGCTGTAAGATCACTATCATCTGAGTAGATCAACCCGAAAATATACTTTACTTTTGGAGTCGCTTGAATTTCCATATAGAAAGATACATAAAAATGCTATAAACGACAATGAATTTGGAATTTTCAACCTTTCACCGAAAAGTGTGAATTAAAAAATATTTTACAGCCTTTTTACTTGTTTTTACAACATTTTATTTGCTTTCACTGTGTTTTTTACTTATACTTTTGAGCTTTTTTTCATGGGTGCGTAGCTCAGTCGGTAGAGCAGCGGCCTTTTAAGCCGTTGGTCGAAGGTTCGAATCCTTCCGCACTCACTTAAAGCCCTGAATTTTCAGGGCTTTACTTTTTATATGGTATTTATTCTCTGTTTTCACTATTTTCATTTAAGTCAAACATGGAGACTAAGCATGCAACAAACCTTAATTGAAAAGATCGTGCAACGATTTGTCGTTCAGCACGAGGAAATTGTACACAGCGGCGATTATGTTATGATCCGCCCAAAACATGTTCTAACGCACGACAATACAGGGGCTGTTATCTCCAAATTTAATGAAATCGGTAAAATGACTATCAATGATCCCCGCCAACCCGTTTTTGCTTTGGATCATAATGTACAAAGCAGTGATGAGAAAAACCTTGCGAAATACGCAAAGATAGAGGCATTTGCAGATAAATACGGTATTGATTTTTATCCCGCTAAAACCGGTATCGGTCATCAGATCATGTGCGATGAAGGTTATGCATTTTCCAATACGCTTGCTGTTGCATCTGACAGTCATTCCAATATGTACGGCGGACTTGGATGCCTTGGAACGCCTATCGTTCGTACAGATGCAGCCGGTTTATGGGTAACAGGTGAAACATGGTGGCAGATTCCCCCCATAGCAAAAGTAATTTTAAAAGGGAAACCTTCAACCGGTGTAAGCGGAAAAGACATAGCTTTGGCTCTTTGTGGGCTTTTTACAAATGATGAGGTCTTAAATTTTGCTCTTGAATTCGAAGGGGAAGCTTTAGAACATATCAGCATTGAGCAAAGACTTACAATTGCAAACATGACAACGGAATGGGGTGCATTGGTTGGACTCTTTCCTGTTGATGCAAAAACTATTCAATGGTATGAAAATCGTAACAAAACTATTAATGAACGTGGACTGATGGGGGTTACTTCCGATAAAGATCAACGTATACATCCCAGGATCAATGATATGACGATAGCATCTTTAAAAAAGGATCGTCTTATGGCTGACCCGGATGCCTATTATGCCAAAGTGGTTCAACTTGATGTCAGTACGATATCCGCTATTGTTTCCGGACCTCATGGCCTTAAAAAGATGTATTCTGCAAAAGACATGAATGCTAAAAACATCCCGATCAACAAAGCATATCTAGTTTCTTGCGTGAATGGAAGATACGAGGATTTTGTAGCTGCCTCAGAATATATTAAAGGGACAAAAGTAGCTGATGGCGTTCAGTTTTATATTGGTTGTGCCTCAAAAGAGATTCAAAATAAACTTGAAAATGAAGGCTTATGGCAAAATCTGGTAAATGCGGGCGCTATTGAATTACCTCCCGGCTGTGGTATGTGTATAGGTTTGGGTACCGGACTTCTTGAAGCCGGAGAAGTCGCAATTTCAGCAACCAATCGTAACTTTAAAGGCCGGATGGGGTCAAAAGATTCAGAAGCTTATCTCGGATCTCCCCTTAGTGTCGCAATGTCTGCTGTAAAAGGATATATCGCTGCTGACATCAGCGCGGTACATGCGCCCATCTATACTATTGAAGAAAAACCAAAAGTCGAGCGAGATATTACAACAACGATCAAAGATGGTTTCCCTGAAGAAGTAAAGGGCAAATTGATCTATTGTCCACAGGACAATATGAATACTGACGGTATTTATCCCGGAAAATACACCTACATTGATACCATGACAAATGAGCAGCAAGCTGAAGTTGTAATGGAAAACTACGATCCTGAATTTGTCAATATTGTTCAGGAAGGTGATATTCTCGCGGGTGGTTTTAATTTTGGCACCGGAAGTTCACGCGAACAAGCCGCAACTGCATTCATACATAAAGGCATCCAACTTGTAATCGCCGGTTCTTTCAGTGAAACCTATAAAAGAAATGCTTTAAACAATGGTTTTATCGTCATTGAATGTGCAGATCTCATACATGATCTCAACAAAGCTTATATCGGAGATGAATTGACAATTAATACGTCATTAGAGATCATTGTGAATTTTAAAAAAGCAAGTATAACTGCGGGGGATAAAAGATACAGTTTTAACCCTCTGGGTGATGCGGCACAACGGCTGATCATTGAGAAGGGATTATTAAATATGATCAAAAATAATTAAGGAACATGCTATGAAATATTTTGTATTATTGATTGTAACCATAACATTATTTTTAGGATGTTCTACTATGTATTTCAATAAGACACCCATGCCTTTAGCGGCGATTGATGAAGTGTATGAAGAGGCTGCCCTAGAGCCTGTAATGGAGAAAAATGTCTTTCGCATGGCAATGACCGGATATTCAAAGATCGCGCCTAAGAACGACTCTCTGATCAGTATAATAGACTTTTCTCGCCCTTCAACAGATAAACGCTTCTATTTGATTGACCTGGCAAATAAAACGCTTCTTTTCAACACGTTTACCTCACATGGAGTGAATACAGGTGAAGATCAAGCTATTGCTTTTTCAAACAAGAACGGAAGTCGACAAAGCAGTTTGGGTTTCTACCTAACTGCTGAAACTTATGAAGGAAAACATGGAACATCTCTTAAGCTTGATGGGCTTGAACGAGGTTTTAATAACCGTGCCCGAAAGCGCTATATTGTGATCCACTCGGCTGATTATGTAAGTGAAAGTTTCATCAAAGAAAATGGACGACTCGGTAGAAGTTGGGGTTGTCCCGCTCTTCCTCCGGATATTACTCAAGATATTATCCAATTGATCAAAGAAGGGTCGGTACTTTTTATTTATGGTAATGATGAAAACTACCTGAAAAATTCTAAATTGATACGTTAATATTTTTAGATGAATAAAAAGAAAAGCCCGTTAAGTTAACGGGCTTTTTAAATTTAATTCGATTATTATTTATTTCAATAAAGTCATTTTTTGTGTTATAACTTCACTTCCAATAATGGTACGAACGAAATAGATACCACTATTCAGATCTGAAGCATTAACTCGGAACTGATATTGCCTAGCTTCAAATGTGCCACTCACAATAGACATAACCTGTTTACCGGTAATATCATACATGTTGATACTAACGTCCATCGTACGAGTCAATTCAAAAGGAACTGTAAAACTTGGATTGAATGGATTGGGATAAGTTAAACCCAACGAGAAATCCTTATTTTCAAATAACAGGTTTTCTGGGATAACAATGGTTACAGGATCATGAGCTACAATATTTCCATCATAGTCCACATCTTCAAGAACATATGAATAGTTTATACCGGGCTTAACATTTTTATCTGTGTAAGAGTAAGTATTATGTTCTGTGGTAGTACCCGCTCCGTAAAGTTCATCATTTGTCTGATATGAGGCAATTATTTCATAGGCAGACATATCATCATCGGAATATTTTATTGCACGTTTTACAACATAGCCTAAATTTTGAGTTTCACTTTCTGTAGTCCAACTTAATACAACTCTTGATTTTTCATATTGCGCAGTAAGCTCTCTAAGCATAATGGGTAAAGCCGGATCACCGGTATCAGAATAAGTAATTTGTGTTGTTTCGGCAGCATTTGGAAATGAAAATCCCTCGTAGTCACTACCGATATCACTATCATACTCACTAAACAATTCATTTATTTTAGCAATACCTGACGGCCAATCAATGTCAGATGAACCGGAAGCAATGACTTCCAATTTAATATGCATTAATGTAGAGGGGGCACCCGAAGAAGCCGAAATATATGTCTCAGAATTAAATAAACCAGAAGTATAATCCGGTAAGGCCTCAAATGTTACTGAAAAAGCATTTGATGCTGTATTCTTTCCATCATTTACAATCCAGTAAACCACACCAGGAATAGTTGCAAGAGGTCCCATTAATGTAGTAGAAACTATATTAAGACTAGAGCTGTCACCAAATACAGTTGTATTATATTCAACATAAAACTGACCTTCCTTAAATACATTTGTATCGCTTCCACCATCAATATATCCCATCACATCAAATTCGTAGAATGTTTGTGTATCATTATATATAACGGTACCATTCTCATAACTTAATGTCACGGTACCGGTTTCAATTGCAAATACTTGCGTTACAATCAGGACAGCCAATAATAATATTAAAATGATCTTTTTCATTTATCCTCATAGAGCAGAGCTCTATTCATAGTTTAACTCAGGGAGATTATCTTTTCGTATACCATTCAGCAGTTTACGATAAGGTATTCACTCTGGTCATTATTTTCAATCTGCCTTCATCGGCAACCAATGTAAAATTTAAAGAGTTTAGATCTTAAAACCAAACTCTATTTTACTAAAAGCATCTTCTGAGTATTGACAATACCTTCAACTCGGGTTCTTAACAGATACACGCCTGAACTCAAGTTATTACCATTCACTAGCAATTTATATGCTCCGGCAGAGAATTCTCTGTCAGCAACGATCTTAACCAAATGACCCGTAACATCATATAATCTGATATCAACGGTTGTTGCAGAATAAAGTTCAAAAGGAACGACAAATGCCGGATTAAAAGGATTCGGGTAACTTGCAGAGAATTCAAATTTATCATTTGAGATGATCTTAGATTCACGCATTGTCACCGTTACCGATTCACATTCTCTTATATGTCCGCCAAGATCAACATCTTGCAAAACATAAGCATAAGTAACACCGGGTTTTACTGTTTTATCCCAATAAAAATAATCTGTTTTTTTATTCGTTGTACCGGCACCAATTAGTTCATCATTCGTCATATAGCTGTCAATTTCTTCATATGCTCCGATATGCTCACCGAGGACCAATGCGCGTTTCACAATAAATCCCTGATTCTCAGTTTCACTTTCAGTTCTCCATCTTAAGCGAACCTTTCCACCATTATCGTCAACTTTAAAGTATGCCAATTCGATAGCTGTATAGGGTTCGCCGGTGACGGGACCTTCAATATATACAGGTTCACTTGCTTCACTAAAATCTGCAGGACCTTCATACTGTAAATCTGCAAGAGTATAGAATGTGCTATCGGAGCCACTGATTCGCGCATACGGAAAAGAAACTTCTCCGCTACCGGCTGCAAGCGCTTTCATTTTAATATGAAAAAGACCTGAAGGGTTTTCAGGATCACTTGATATCGGATCATAGTACTGAGGAGCAGTACGAAAAATTGCTGCTACAGTTAAAGCAAAAATATCAGAACCATTGTTTTTACATTCATATACATCATAAGCGGGAGTACCCGGAAATATTTCTTTAGTCAATAAACCAATTTTTTGGAATTCAAGCGTGCTGGTTCCGGCAATTTCAGCACCAAATAATTCATTGTCATATTCTACATAAACATTGGCAGAGCCGAATAACAGGTCATCTTCATTTGATGTTCCCGTAACATAGGCCTGAATATCAAATTCATAAAAGGTATCAGCACCGAAAGTGGTAACGACACCATTATCGTAAACAAAGTGTACAACGCCCGGGGTTGTTGCGGCCATCAGACCGGCAATCAACATCATAACTATTATCAGTGTTTTTTTCATTTTTCTCCGTCTCTTTCTCTCTTATCTCTTTATCTTTTTATATTACAAGAGCACTTTTTAAAAAGTGTCCGGTACTATTGACAATCCTATTGTTGAGCGGGCACCCCAGTACCTGAGCCAACATTGCCTTCATAAAATCTGCTCTTATCAGTCGTTTGGACAAAGCCATTCATGTCAAAATCAGCAGCTTTATAACCGAATGCTCCGGTTTGCACATTCCAAACAGTATTTTTATCGGTCGTTTGAACCTGGCCATTGCCGTCACCATCTCCTGCTATCATGGCATAATCTGTTCCGACTTGTTTGACAACCGATGTACCACCGTATGCGGCACCACTTACCGTAAAGTCATGTTCAAGTTCAAGTGCATCAAATGAATCTGATTCATCGATCAATACAGAATCATTACTCATGACGGCTACATGATTTCTATGTTTAACAACAATATAATATCGGGTGCTTGATTCAAGCCCTGTAAATTCTAATCCATTTGTTCCTGTCGTATCTGTTACAGAACCGTCTGACATCAAACAACCAACTGCTCGTGCAACGGTTACACCACTTTTTGTGGCACGAAGTTCTACGAGTACCCAATCAACCATATTCGTAGGAAGAGTACCGGTAACGGTGACCGTTCCAAGATAAGGATCTGTGGCAGGAAGAACACCATAACCAGCTACATAACCTGTAAAAGTAGTAGATCTCAGACCAGTGCTCATTGTCTGTGCTGAAAGTAGGCTTACGCTTAATATGACAGTTAGCGCTAAAACTAATATCTTTTTCATTTTTTTATTTCTCCGCATTTTTCTCTCTCTTACTCTCTTTAACTTTTCTTTGGGTTGAAGGTTAAAATATTTACTATGCTTGCAATCGCCTTATTATCAACTATATACGAAATGTTTATTTGCCTGTATTATGTGGATATTATACAACATAATGTAATTTTTTAAAAAAATATTATATAATTTGTTAATAATATTGAGGATTCCTTAACATTTCAGGATGATATTATATATTTACTTGATGATTAGACTTTTACCCGTCATTTCAATTGGCTTTTGAATATTCAAAACCTCTAATAAAGTCGGGGCAATATCAGAAAGTTTTCCATGGGGCATTAAGCTCTTGATCTTTTTTCTCGGATCAATAGCAATAAAGGGAACTTTATTAAGTGTATGTTGAGTATGGGGTTGTTCATTCTTATCGTCCCACATTTGTTCACAATTGCCATGATCGGCTGTAATAAATACGATTCCACCTTTAGCGGTAAAGGCTGTAACGATCTTATCTATCGCGGTATCCAAATATTCCAAGGCCTTAACAACTGCGGGTAAAACCCCGGTATGTCCGACCATATCACCATTGGCAAAATTCAAAATAATAGCGTTAAATTTCTCAGCTTCAATAGCTTCTACAAGCTTTTCAGTCACTTCAGGTGCGCTCATCTCAGGCTGCAAATCATAAGTAGCCACCTGGGGTGAAGGGATCAAGATTCGTTCTTCTCCTGGAAATTGCGTTTCATTGCCACCGTTAAAGAAATAGGTTACATGTGCGTATTTTTCGGTTTCGGCAATGCGTAACTGAGTCAAACCGGCTTCGCTGACGACCTCTCCAAAAATCTTGTTTAGCTGTACGGGTTTGAACAATACCGGATAGGGAAAATCTTCCTGATATTGTGTAAAAGTAACATATTTCAAATTCAATTTTTCAGTTTCAAATTCATTAAATAGTTTTTCATTTAAAGCTAAAGCGATCTCGCGCATACGATCGGCTCGAAAGTTAAATGTTAATACAACATCGCCTTCGGATATGCGGCCTTCTTCTTCAACAATAATGGCTTCCATAAATTCATCGGTAATATTTTGAGAGTAATATTCTTTAACCATCTTGACGGGGTCGGCCGTTCGAACACCAAAACCTCTGACTAATGCATTGTAAGCTTTCTCAACACGATCCCAACGCTTGTCACGATCCATTGCATAATAACGACCAATCACGGTTGCCACTTTCCCAAATTGGATCTTTTTCATAAATGCGATCAATTTTTCAAGATAGCCAGCCCCGCTGTTGGGAGGCGTATCTCGGCCATCCATTAAAGCATGAACATAGGCTTGTTTTACACCCGCCTCTTTTAGAAAGACAAGAATCTTCATAAGGTGATTGTAATTCGAATGCACACCGGCATCGGACATCAGTCCCATTAAATGAACCGGTTTATCATTTTCCAAGGCATAGCTTACCAAATCTTTAAATTCAGAAATATCCTTACATGTCCCTTCTTTCATGGCAAGATCAATGCGGACAAGATTTTGCATCACAACACGACCTGCGCCAATATTCAAATGCCCAACCTCAGAATTTCCCATTACGCCTTCAGGAAGACCTACTTCGTTCCCATGGCAATCCAGCGAAGTATTCGGTTCTTCTTTAAAGAGTTTGTTTAAAAATGGCGTATTTGCTTGTAAAGCCGCATTATTGTTTATTTCTTTGCGCATACCATAGCCATCCAATATCATTAAAAGTACATTATTCTTCATCATCTTTTCCTTTCTTATCATCGCCGGAATTTATCTTTTAGGGCTTCAAAATACAAGCAATTATAATCCAATTCAGTTTTAAGCCACAAGTTCCCAGAATACCTCACACAAAGACACTAAGTACCACAAAGTCACAAAGAATTTCATTCCCACAAAGGTACACAAGAATACAGGGGAAGATTTCCGCAAAGAAACAAAGCTCACAATTATTTAACGCATTCTTGTTTCTTGGAATTTGTCTCTTGTCTTTTATAAGAAAACCTCACACACGTGTGCACCGTAGCCTTGGCGAAGGTGCAAAGACACTAAGAAGAAATAATATTGGCTTCACAAAGATTTTTAAGTCACAGAAAAGAATGATGTCATTCCGATCGAAGCGTAGCGTAGCAGAGGAATCTCAAACATTAATCTATTCTACCATATTTGAGAGCCCTCCACTTCACCCCTACAGGGTTTCGGTCGGGATGACAATATCGTATTAACTTCTTCACTTCTATTTAATTGTCAATTGTCAATTGTCCTTTATCATTTATCAATTGTTTTTGCCTTTTGACTTCTATTTCCTTATTTTAACGCTTATGAAAAAACAAGATCTAAAAATCGGGATTGTTGGTGTTGGGCGCTTTGGGTCAAGACACCTTAACAAATGGCTTAACATGGACCATGTTTCCCTGATGGGTTTCAACGACATAGATCCTGAAGTATGCAAAAAAGTTATAAGCGAAACTGGACTTCCCTCTCTTACTTTAGATGAATTGATAGATCGGATCGACATTCTTGATATTGTTGTACCGGCTGTTTCACATTTTCAAATTGCCGAGAAAGCGCTGCTGGCAGGGAAACACGTTTTTGTTGAAAAACCCTTTGCGGAAACACCCGAACAAGCGCAGCAACTGGCAAAACTTGCAAAAAATAATAATCTTAAAATAGGTATAGGACATATTGAGCGATTTAATCCGGTATATCAGGAGCTAAAAAATATTCTAACGTTTCCTCCCGAAACTATCGTGGCTTTTCGTCAAGGTCCGTTTATTCCAAAGGTAGGACTTGACGTATCGATCATTATGGAATTGATGGTGCATGATATTGATCTTGTTCGTCAATTGATCCCCTCGCCCATTAAACATATTCATGCCACAGGAGAAATACTCCATAGTCATAAGATAGATCGTGCAACAGCAATCATAAACTTCGAAAATGGATCAGAGGCTGTTCTGTTTTCGAGCAGAGCAGAAGAATTCAGACGTAGAGAGGTCATTTGTTCATCTGGTACCAGTATTTACAAGGCAAATCTTATGGAGCGAAATTTTTCGATCTCTGATGATGAGGTGGTAAAATCATTTGGAGAATTTGATGCCATGGCTGATGAACTTAAAGCCTATGTTTTTGCAGTACAACATGATGAAAGTCATATTGTTAATGAAAATAATGGTGTTGATACGATAGAAATTGCAAAGAAGATCGAAGATTTGATCCTACAGAATATTAAATCCTAAATTCTCTCTTTTACATACTCAGATAAAGTATTCGCCAAATAATCCATGTGTTTTTCTTCCAGTCCCGGCCATATTCCGACCCAAAAAGTATCATTCATGACTCGTTCAGTGTTTTCGAGACTACCGACTATGCGATGTGGAATATCCAAATAACCCGGTTGCTTTAAGATATTTCCGGCAAAGAGTAAGCGAGATCCGATCTTTTTAGATTCAAGGTATTGCAACAAAGCATGCCGATTACCCGGAAAATTATCTTTAAGCGTTATTGTACATCCGAACCAGCTGGGGGTCGCTTTGGGATGAGCTTTATCTGTGATAATATAATCACCCAATAATGTTTCTAATTTATTGGTGAGATATTCATGATTATGGCGGCGTTTTTTCGCAAAGGGTTCCATGCGTTCCATTTGGCTTAAGCCAATTGCCGCTTGAATATCCGTGATCTTAAAATTAAATCCACGTTCAGAGTAAACATATTTATGATCATAGCCAAAGGGCAGTTTACCATATTGTCCATTAAAGCGATTCTTGCAAGTATTGTCATGACCCGTTTCACACCAACAGTCTCTTCCCCAATCGCGCATGCTTTCAGCAATACGGATAAGTTTCGGATCATTGATTAATACAGCACCCCCCTCACCCATGGTAATATGATGAGCAGGATAAAAGGAGCAGGTTGCAAGATGCCCGAAGGTCCCTGTTTTCTTTCCTCCAAATTCCGCACCAAGAGCATCACAGTTATCTTCAATAACCCAAAGGTCATGCTTTTGAGCCACGGCCATAACAGCATCGAGATCAAAAGGATTCCCCAGTGTGTGAGCCAGCATGATGGCTTTTGTTTTAGGGGATACGGCTTCTTCCAACATAGAGACATTTGCATTATAACCGGGGATACTCACATCCACAAAAACAGGTATACAATGATATTGCAGGATAGGATTAACTGTTGTCGGAAATCCGGATGCAACGGTGATCACTTCATCACCCGGCTTTAAAGCCTTCTCACCCAGTTTAGGTGAAGTGAGTGTTGCAAAAGCCAATAAATTGGCTGAGGAACCTGAATTGGTCGTTAAAACGCGTTTATTTCCGATCATCAATGCCAAGCGTTCTTCAAATTCAGCATTAAACCTGCCGCCGGTCAGCCAACCATCCAAGACAGCCTCAATGCCGTATAAAAGATCCTGTTCAAATAATACCTTACCGGATGCGGGAATATAATCTTTCCCCGGTTCTATATTCTTCTCAACTCTTTTGCTTGCTATTTTTAAAAGTGCTTTATTTAATTTTTTGTCAATATTCTTAAATTCCACTGTCTTCCTCCATATATTTATCCACGGTTGAGAATTTAAACTCGGGATATTCACTTTTTATTTTATCAGTTTTTAGTCCACCTTTTAATGGACGAGGCGCTGCTTGTCCCAATTCGGCAGTGCTCAATGCCTCAAGGTGTATTTTATGATCCGGGAAATGCGCCAACACTTTTTCGGCCAACTCCACGCGATTGATATATTCATCGGATGCCAAATGATAGATGCCTTGTTTTTCGTCCAACAACAAATGACATAAAATGCGACCAATATCCGCAGCATTGATGGGTGTGGCATATTGATCTATCGGCAATCTCAAGTGCTTTTCTTCGCCGCTGAGCGCCGTTTTCTTGAGAAAAGCGACAAAGTTCTTCCCACGGATCTCATTCCCGTAGACATTGGTTATTCTTAAGATCAAATAATCTTCACAAGATGCTTTGACCAATGTTTCCGCTATGAGTTTATGTTTTCCGTACACGCTGAGAGGATTTGCATCGTCATATTCGGCATAGGGACCGTTGTCACCGTCGAAAATATAATCGCTGGAAATATATACGAACTTCGCATTCAGACGATTCGCCAATTCAATGGCCTTTTCGGTGGATTCAACCGTGTTTTTATAACTCTCATCCTGATGCGTTTCACAATAATCCACATGGGTTAAAGCGCCGGTGTGAACAATAACATCCGGAGCGAATTCGCTCAGATCAAAGGTCGATAATTTTGGATTAAATACATCAAAGTATTCCGTATCGTTGGTGGCAAATAAATAATGAGAACCGACGACATCAAAATTGGAATTATAACGCATGCACTGCATACAATTTCTGCCGACCAACCCTGATGCACCTATTATAAAAACTTTCATGTATCTTGATCTTACTTTTTAAATGGACTTTTAAAATCTTGCAGTAAAATTGCTTCCCGATCGCGTTTGGACATAATTGGCGATGTGTTTTGCCAGTCGTAATTAATTGAATTCCAACGAATGGCCTTATCGTGCTCGGGACTGTGCACCGTGGCAACCAAATAGTTCATGATGGTATGATCCTCGAGACTCATAAAACCGTGAGCAAATCCACGAGGAATATAAAGAGCAAGATGGTTTTCTGCACTGAGTAGAACATCCATAGCTTGTCCGTATGTAGGGGAATCTGTGCGAATATCCAGAACAACATCCCTTATAGCACCGTATGAAACGGAAACACACTTTTCATGATCTGCCGGTGGTATTTGAAAATGCATACCGCGAATAACATTTTTATCGGAAATGGAAAAATATGATTCTTTAAAGCAAGCAGACAAGCCATGCTCGGCAAATGCTCTATCGTCATACCATTTAATAAAAGAACCTCGTTCATCATCATATTTTGGCATTTCGATGCATTGCACACAGTCAAATAATGTTTTTATGATCTTCATATTCTATCCGAAATACCCATTTATTTGTTTTTGGCAAATTGCCAGTGCATCTGCACCATCAAAAACTTCTTTATACCAGTTCATGGTCTTTTCAACCGCTATGTCAGATCTCCATTTGGGATGCCAATTCAGTTTGTTCTTTGATTTTTCAATTTCCAGACGCAAGATACCGGCTTCATGAAGATTTTCTTTATCCGGACGATGTTCATATTCACCGCTTCCCCAAACCCGGATCGCCGTATTGATGAGTTCTTCAACTGTCATTTCATCGCCTTTTTCAGGACCGAAGTTATATGCACCTTGGATATTTTCCGGATCCTGATGCAGCTTGTAGCCCAGCACAAGATAACCGTAAAGCAATTCAAGCACATGCTGCCAGGGACGAATAGCTTTGGGATTTCTAACATTTAAAGGATCATTTTTTTGTAAGGCACGGACCAGATCGGGAATAATGCGATTATCCGCCCAATCTCCTCCGCCTATTACATTTCCACCACGAGCGGAAGCAACCGATTTTTTATGTTCATGAATATATTTGGAATTGAAAAATGCTTTCTGGTACGAAGCGATCGCTATCTCAGCGCCGGCCTTACTGGAGCTATAAGGATCAAAACCACCGAGCCGGTCACTCTCTTTATAATGGAACTCCCATTCCATATTCTCATAGACTTTATCGGTCGTGATCATAACCCCGGCGCATGGGGTTGTGAGCATACGCATGGCTTCAAGAACATGAATGGTTCCCATGACATTCGTATCAAAAGTATTTACGGGAATTTTATAGGATTCCCGAACTAAAGCCTGAGCTGCAAAATGAAATATGATATCAGGTTGGGATCCTTCAATAGCTTGATGAACAGCATTTCTATCTCTTATATCAGCGATATGTGAATTACATAAATTATCGCCTTTCATGGAATAAAACAGATCATTCTGATGCACCGGGTCAAGAGCATATCCTGTTACCTTAGCACCTAAATGTTCAAGTAAAACCAACATCCAAGACCCTTTAAAACCGGTATGTCCGGTTAAAAAGACACTTTTCCCTTTATAAAATGATTTTAATTCGTTTATCATTTCCAATTTTTCCATTTTGGTTCGTTTTCCCAAAGGTCATTGAGCTCTATTTTGTCACGCAGGGTGTCCATGCATTTCCAGAAACCATGATGTTTGTAAACTGCCAACCGATTCTTCGCGCAAATATCTTCCAAGGGTTGACGTTCCCACATGGTATCATCGGCATTATCGTGCAAATAATCGAAAACACCCGGTTCAATAACAAAATATCCACCATTGATCCAAACATTTTCGGTTTTCGGTTTTTCCTGAAAAGTACTAACCATGTCGTTCTCATTAATATCCAAAATTCCGAAACGACTTTGAGGCTGAACTCCCGTCATGGTCACAAGTCCCTTCTTTTTTTTGTGAAATTCAATAAGTTTATCAATATCCACATCAGAGACGCCATCACCATAAGTCAATAAAAATGATTCATTGTTTAAGTATTTTTCTACGCGTTTTAATCGTCCTGCCGTCATTGTTTCCAAGCCGGTATCAATGAGGGATATTTTAAATTCTTCACACGAAGTATCGCTTACATTAACTATATTATCTTTTAGATCAATGGTCATATCTGAATGAAGTGCAAAATAATTGAGAAAATATTCTTTGATCACTTCGCCCTTATAACCGAGACAAATAATAAACTCATTATGACCATAGGAAGCATAATGCTTCATAATGTGCCATAATATCGGTTTTCCACCTATTTCAATCATGGGTTTCGGTCGCAGAATTGATTCTTCAGAAATTCGACTTCCTTTTCCACCGGCAAAAATGACCACCTTCATATTTATTCTCCTTTACTCAGACTGCCCGGCAGCTCTGAATATTTATTTTTCCCCCGGATAAAGAATTGCCAAATAATGGATCTTGAATAAATCCCTTTTAGCTCTTTATAAGGTATCAACGAATATATTTCTTTTCTCTTCCTTAAGAATTTACCCAAGGTGCCCCAGTAATGCATGTGTGCTTTCAGTATTGCGCCCATTTCCTTTGCGCGGCCGGACATCAATGCCTGCAGACCGGACACCAGATCAAGGAATAATCTCCAGGGTATCATCCACAGAAGACGACCACCGGGTAAATGTTTGGTCAACATGATCAGATTATTCCGGTAATTGTGATAGGTCTTTTCAGTACTGCCGTATAATATCACTGAACCCCCAACATGATAAACTTCGGACTTGGGTATTGCTTTGATGCCGTAGCCGGCTCGTTGGATCCGCCAACAGAGATCAATCTCTTCCATATGAGCAAAAAAATCATTATCAAAGCCTCCGACCTGATGATAAACGTCCGAACGAAGCAAAAACACGGCACCGCTCGCCCAGAAGATATCAACAGGATCGTCGTATTGACCCTTATCTTTCTCCACATGATCAAATATCCTACCCCGGCAAAACATGTAACCAAAAACATCCATGAAACCACCGGCGGCACCTGCATATTCGAATGAATCCCTTTCTTTAAAAGACTTTATCTTCGGCTGGCATGCGCCAAGTTTGTCATCTTCATCCATGGCCTCGACCAATGGTGTCAACCACTGAGGCGGGACTTCAACATCTGAGGTTAACAAAGCATAGTATTCTGCCCTGATACACGCTAACGACTCCACAAATCCGTTCGTGAAACCTCGATTGACGTCAATATGTAAAATATCAATTTGCGGATATTCTTTCTGAAGAAATTCCAATGTATCATCTGTGGATGCATTATCCACAATGATCAAGCGATTATCCGAATAGTCGGTTTTCAACACAAATGGCAAAAAGCGTTCAAGATATGCCCGGCTATTGTAGCTAAGTAATACAAGAGCTACTTTTTCTTTCACCTGGATATCGGGCTTTTCCCGGCAGGCATATATCATTCATTTGCCAATGTTTCGATCTGGGTTTTCAGGGCTTGTGCTTGATTATCGTTTGGAGCTGTCTTCAGCCAAGTACCAAGAATATTTAGTGCTGACGCGTATTTCCCGGTTTCGCGATAGAGACAAACAAGTGTACCTGCAACCCAATTATTATAGGGATCCTGACGATACATCGGTAAAAGTATCTGCTCAGCTTTATCATAATCCTCTATAGTATAGACAAGCTCCTGTGCTATTAGCCTGAGTATTCGTTCATCAAGATTTTCCTGACCTAAAACAACATCAATTCGACGTTTATACTCGGAAGTATCACCCAGTTGGAAATACAAATGACCCGTTTGTAAAGTTAATTCAGGATGATATTGCGGGATAATATCTTCCGGTATCTTTTCACTGATAGTTTTAAGTATATTTGCTGCTTTTTCATCTTCTCCCTTTTCAATGAACTTCATCGCCGATTGAAGCACAGCCGAGCGATAGTTTTGCATCAGCCGTTGAGTATTCGGACTAAAATAGACATCGGGATTATTCAAATTTCTGAATTTGTAATTAGATGTAAAGTTTTTATAGATCATGTTTTCATCGATCTTTTCAACTTTATTGGGGTACAAGCGCATGACTTGACCTTCCATGGATAGATAATCATCTAATCCGAGCCTTGAAGAAGGTGAAACCGTAACGGCAAAATATATTGGACTTTGCCAATTGATAACTCGTATCAATTCGAGGATCATGAGATCTTGCACTCGGAGATATTGTCCCCCATAGGTTGGCTTGATAGATGTCGTTAATCCCGCAATGGTAACTTCCTGAGTTTTCCATGGAATAGGACGAATGGTCTCTATTTGTGCATCACTCCAACGAAGCGGAATAGAGGGTTCGGCATTTTTCAATTGTTTGATATACCAAGGTGTATTCAATAAACTGAGATTGACGATCTTAACGTCTTGTCTGAATTTTTCCACTTCTTGCATATACCAAAGAGGGAAAGTATCGTTATCGCCATTTGTAAATAAAATTGCATTCTCTTCACAAGAATTAAGTAGATTATGTGCATAATCCGATGCTACATAATTTCCTTTTCGACTATGTGAATGAAAATTTGCAAACAAGAGATTCATGGGAAGAGCTACAAGAAGTAGAACCGAAGCTGTTACGATGAGATATTGTTTTAACTTTTTCTTTTTAATTAACTTATCAAGCGTATCAAAAACCGCTAACGCTCCTATACCGATCCAGAAAGCAAAGGTAAAGAAGCTACCCACATAGGAATAGTCTCGCTCTCGAGGCTGTGGATCGGGATTATTAACATATAATACAATCGCCAATCCGGTCATAAGGAACAAGATCAATATCGGGAAAGCCCGCCTCCAATCCTTTGAAAAATGGAAAAAAGCTCCGATCATTCCAAATAGAAACGGTAATGCCCAAAGCTGACTTATATTGACTCCTGCGCCGGACCATCCAACACCACCACCTTCTGCGCGACCCATGTACTGCCAATTGAAGTAGCGAACATACATGCGTTTGAATTGATAACGCCAGAAAAAATCAAATGAATTTTTATATTGAACATCCGTTTTGTTCTGAGCCATTGCATCTTCACGGCTCCATGAATGCGCTCCGTACTGCTCACGATGCAAATAAGAGACCGCTCCCGAAACCGTTTCGGGATCATTTTCATCTATTCCCGGATTTTTCAGCGTGCGAATGAAAATGATCTCATAACTGGAATAACCTACTGTTATTAGAATAAGTCCAATACAGACCAAGCGACTCCATTTTGCGGCGATGGGACGAGATTTAAATGCTTTTCCAAAAATAAAGAATAGTGCAATGAATATTGCGGCCACAACAAGAAGAGCCAAAGGAAATGAAACTGCCGCAGGATTGATATTAATCATTTTAGCAATTTCAGGGGTTCCGTCAATAATCCCCTTATGGATAATCACATAAATAAGACCGGCAAGTGTAGAGACACCAATAAAACTTTTAATCTCGAATTTTGAGTAACGGAAATATATGATAAGCACAATAAATGGAATAGCCAGAATATTAAGAAGGTGCATCCCAACGGCAATACCCAAAGCGTAGAACAAGAAAAGTAAATATTTTTCGCCATGTTTGCCTTGGATATCTTCTGCATCCCATTTTAACACAAGCCAAACGGTTAGTGCTGTTAATAAAGTACTAAAGGCATAAACTTCAGTTTCAACTGCATTGAACCACTGACTATCGGAGAAGGCAAATGCCATTGCTCCAAGAAAAGCTGAAAAATAAACAATAAATTGATCTTTAAATGTTTCTGCTTTTCCACGGAAACGTTGAATGAGAAGAATAATACTATAATAAAGTAAGATAATTGTTGCTGCGGAAGTAAGAACGGATAACAAATTGACCCGGTAGGCAATATCTGCACTGAAAGGGATCATTGAGAATATCCGGGCAAAAAGTAAAAACAGCGGAGCTCCGGGTGGGTGGGGAACGGACATAGTTGAGGCACATGCAATAAACTCACCACAATCCCAAAATGACACAGTTGGTGCCACAGTTAACATATACACAATAAATGAGATCAGGAAACTAGCCAGCCCAAAGCCTAATTTCAATCTATTTGCTTTCTTGATCTTGTCAATTAACATCATAATCCTTTTTTCAAAATTTATTCGGCATCTTCCGGTTTTTCTTCGGATGGTGCTTTAGTATCCTTTTCCTTTTCCTCTTTCTCTTTTTCAGGTTTATTAACCTCATCAACATAATTCAGACGAAGGTCAGAAATAGTCCTGCTAAGGAATTTATCTTCTTCTTCTTCTAAATTACCTTTAGTCTTTTCCTGAAGCGCAGCAAGCAGATCTATGGTCTGTGAAGCTTGCGGGAGATTTCGGTCAATATTACCTGTCATAGGATCCGGCAATTTGCCTAAACTAATAAATGCTGATTGGGTTAAACTATAGACTAAGCCCATAAATAATTGTCCGCTCGTGATCGTATCAGTCATCTTTTCCTCCAATTAATATTCTAAAAGATTAATTTAATTCCAATTATGATGTATAACAATAAAAACCTAAGCTAAAACTAAGGCTGTATATGCTTTGAATTAAGATAGTGTTCCAGAAAATAAATTGGAAAATGAGTCGATATGTCGATGGGTCGATGGGTCGATGGGTCGATGGGTTGATGGGTTGATGGGTTGATGGGTTGATGGATTGGTATTCCTATAAAAAAGTGGACACATAGTTAAGCCACAAAACATGGTTGATTTTCCTGATCTAAATAGTAATTATTCAGATATTGTTCTGGAGAGATATTTCCCAAAGTTGAGTGTCGTCTTTCCTTGTTGTAAAATATTTCTATGTAATCAAAGATTGCTATTCTGGCTTCTTTTCTAGTTTGGAAGGATCTCTGATAAATCAGTTCGGCTTTCAAGGTTTTAAAAAAGCTTTCAGCGACAGCATTATCATAACAATTTCCTTTTCCACTCATGCTTTGAATCATATCATTGCTTTTTAAAAGCTTTCTAAATTCACTGCATGCATATTGTATGCCTTTATCCGAGTGGAAGATTATTTTAGATCTTGTTTCAGATCGTAAAGATGCATGCTTTAGAGCTGCTACTGTCGTTTGAGAAGCAAACATACGATCACTCATTGACCATCCTACAACTTTTCGATTAAACAAATCAATTACAGTGGTCAGGTATAACCAACCTTCGCCTGTTTTGATATAAGTAATATCAGATACCCATATTTTATTCGGTCTATCTGTTTCAAATATTTGTTGAAGCAAATTTGGTGATATCAGCTTCTGATGTTTTGAATTCGTTGTTACTTTATACTTTTTATGACGTTTCGCCATAATTCCTGCCTCTTTCATTAAACGTGCCACCCTGGACGTACTGCATGTAAACCCTGCTTCCCAAAGCTCATATGCCATACGAGGACTACCATAATTGGATTTCTTTTGTTCAGCATGAATAATTCTTATTTCCTGAGTAATAATCTGGTTTTCATGTGCTGTCTTACTTAGGGGTTGTCTTAACCAAGCATAATATCGGCTCCTGTTTACTCTTAATACTTGGCACATTTTCTCCACACGAAATAGGGAGCTTTCTAGCTGTATAAACTTGTATTTCATAGTGTTTGTTTTGAGAAAATGGCCAAGGCTTTTTTTAAGATATCACGTTCCTCCTGGATATTGCGTAATTCCTTCTTAAGATCGTGTAATTCGCGCTCTTGGGGATCTCCTATTATTCCATTCCCCGGGAAAGCATTCTCTTTGGATGCTAAAAATTCTCGCTTCCATCGATGTAGCATATTAGGGGTTATTCCTAAACTTTCTGCTAATTCTTTTGGCTCTCTGTCGCTACTGAGTAGCAATTCTACTGACTCAGTTTTGAATTCCTTCGGATACAGTCTTCGTTGTTCACGCATTTTTAATCCCTTTTTTGATTCTTGTTAATTTAAGTCTTATCTGCGTGTCCACAAAAAGATAAGAAGACCATATAAAGGTGTAAGGCGTAAAGGTCATAAGGATATATTTGTATAAGCCCTAAGCATCTAAACTCTAAGCCATCTTGTATATCCTGTTATCCTGTCAAAAAGCAATCCACTATATCCTGTTATCCTGTCAAAAAGCAATCCACTATATCCTGTTATCCTGTCAAATAATATCGTGTCTAAACCCTTATTCCGGTCGCATATCACGGAGGGAAAATTCACAACCGCAATAATTTTGACGATAGAGTTCCAATTCGCGACTCAGTTCATTGCTTCGTTTGAAACCGTCTTTTTTCTTAAAATCCCAGGGTTCATATCCAGGGTATTGCTTGCCGATCTCAAAGATCGTTTGACTGACCTTGTGAGGTGAAACGGTGAGCGTTGTTGTAAATGCGTTAATGCCGTTCGATTCGGCATATTGAGAGGTCCGTGCCAAACTATATGCAAAACACCGATTGCAGCGTAACCCGCGTTCGGGTTCATTCTCGTACCCTTCTACCGCTTTTAGCCAGTTGTTATGATCATACGTATCCTCGATCAATTCAACATTCCAGCTTTTCGCCAGTTTTCTTGTAGATTCGAGGCGTTTATCATACTCTTTTTTAGGTGCAATATTATGATTCGAGAAAAAAAGCACCGGCTCGATCTCTTCCGAGCGTAATCTTTCAACGCAAGCGGAGGCGCAGATGGCGCAGCAGGTATGTAATAATAACTTTCGTTTCATTTCAATATCTCCATAGTCAATATGGACTCACATGTATTTCAAGAATTTCAACCGGTTTTAGGTTTAAGGGTTTAAGGTTTAGAGGTTTAAGTCGATGGTTGATGGTTGATGGTTGATAGTTGATGATCAGAAATCTTTTACTTGACTTTCGGCTCTCGACAGTTTAGCCCTTTACAACTTAAATTTAAACTCCATGATTATTAATTCTACTTACTATTTCAGATACAGAGTATCTTTCAATACAGTTACGTTCGTCGTATTTACCGCTTCTAAAATACATATCCCATCATCAAATACAAGTTCAGCAGTATTTTCAATTCCCTGATTTTCAAACTTTATATTATACGTTCCCGTATGGCTTGCTAATTGTAAATCAATATATGCCGATGCGGGTCCGCAAGCCGGCAGAACAATATCCGGAATAAATATATCATTAAATTCAATACTGATTTCCCGGTTATTAACAGATGAATCGTATATAATCCCATAATTGCAATTTGAAAATGAATTATCGGTTCTTACAAAAATTATAATATTTTCTTCCGATGAAACAGAATCTTGACTAAAAAATGCCGTGACATCATAAGGGAAGTCACTGTCTTCTTCCTGGAAACAGCAAAAAACAAAAAATGAAATTAGAATCAAGATCATGATCATTTTAACTTTTTTCATTTTTTTCCTTTCTTGTTTTTTTTTGCTAAACAACTTTCGATAATTTGATTTTCGTTGACTCTCACTGAGATCTCCCTACGAGACCCCGTCAGCGGACGGGCTGAACCCGCCCCCGATGTTTCGGGGTCGTTTCAGGATGACCCGTGAGTTTCGATTCTTCAACTTTTCAACTATTCCTTTTTCCTTTTCTTCATGCTTCTTCTCATAAATAGATCTCTCCACTTCGTTTGCCCCTTTGGGACTGCGCTCCGGTCGAGATGACAGACTATTTTGCCTTTTTACTTTTGCCTTTTGCCTTCTATTTCTCTTCTACCCAATAATTTGGTGCTTCTTTTGTGATCAGTACGTCATGCACATGGCTTTCACGCAGACCGGCATTGGTGATCTGGACAAATTGAGCATTTTCTCCAAGCTCCTTGATCGACGGTGCTCCGGCATAACCCATTCCGCTTTGCAAACCACCAACCAACTGGAAAACAACATCGGCCAATTCACCTTTATAATGAACCCGGCCTTCTATTCCTTCGGGGACAAATTTGCCCGAAGCGTTTTTTTCTTCCTGAAAATATCTGTCAGATGATCCTTCTTTCATAGCGGCGAGCGAACCCATACCGCGATATACCTTATAACGACGACCTTGATATAATTCAACTTCCCCGGGAGATTCTTTAGTCCCGCCGAAGAGCGACCCGATCATAACAACCGAAGCGCCAGCCGCCAATGCTTTAACCGCATCACCTGAGTATTTGATACCGCCGTCTGCAATAATGGGGATCCCTGCTTCCTTCGCCGCACGTGCACATTCCATGACTGCGGTTAATTGCGGAACACCCACACCGGCAACCACACGGGTCGTACAGATAGAACCCGGTCCGATACCGACTTTTACACAATCGGCACCGGCAGCTACCAGATCTTTCGTGGCGGAATATGTTGCTACATTGCCTGCCACTAAAGGCAAATTCGGATAAGCTTTTTTAATCTTTTCAACCGCTTTAAGCACTTTTTCGGAATGTCCGTGAGCCGTATCTACTGTTATAATGTCGACCTTAGCCTCAACTAAGGCAGCGACGCGTTCCATGTAATCACCCGAGACCCCTACAGCAGCACCCACTCTCAATCGTCCGACTTCATCCTTCACGGCTTTTGGGTATTTCATTTTTTTGCGGATATCTTTTATTGTGATCAATCCGACTAAATGACCCTTTTCATCTACAACGGGTAGTTTTTCAATCCGGTGTTTTTGCAGTGGTTTGATTGCTTCTTCAAGCGTGGTTCCCATGGGTGTTGTGATCAAATTTTCAGAGGTCATATACTCGGATACTTTTGCTTTATGGTCTTTTTCTGTAACAAAACGTAGATCACGATTCGTAATAATTCCAACTAACTTGCCTTTTTGCACAACCGGAACACCCGAAATATGAAATCGTGCCATCAAGGCAAGAGCTTCACCGATCGGTTTGTTTGGATCGATGGTAATAGGATTAATGATCATACCGCTTTCGGAGCGTTTGACCTTGTCCACCTCGGCAGCCTGGCGTTCAATGCTCATATTTTTATGTATAAATCCCAAACCGCCTTCCTGAGCAATCGCGATCGCCAACTGTGCTTCCGTTACGGTGTCCATGGCAGCAGAAACAAAAGGGATATTTAATTTTATATCTTTGGTAATGTAAGTTTCCGTTGATACCTCGCTCGGCAAAACCAAACTGTGTGCCGGAACAACGAGAACATCATCAAAGGTCAAAGCTTTTGTTATTGTTTTCTCACTCTTCATAATCTATGCTCCTTTTAAGCAATTAGCGGGTTAGACCCGGTCGGATTTTAATTTTTCAGATTCAATTTGGTCCAATATCTCCTGTGTGATCCCGGTAGGATAATCCCCCGAGAAACAGGCATCGCAAATGGGAAGATCGTTGTACAATTCACGCAGACCTTCTAAGGTTTGATAAACCACTTTCTCGCATCCAAGACTTTCAGCAATCTCATCAACCGTGCAATTCGCTGCGATCAATTCTTTTTTTACTGACATATCGATACCGTAAATACACGGATATTTAACGGGAGGAGATGCGGAGATAAAATAGACTTCTTTTGCGCCGAATTCTTTTAACATATGGACAATATGCCGTGAGGTTGTACCACGTACAATGGAATCATCCACGACAGCGATCTTTTTACCTTCAATAATATCACGAATAGGATTCAATTTTTGGCGAACGACACGTTTGCGCAATTCGGCATTGGGTGTAATAAAGCTACGTCCCACAAAACGGTTCTTTGCCAGTCCGCGTCGATATGGAACATTGATTTCTTCAGCCAAACCCGATGCAAAGAAATAAGCCGAATTCGGCACGTCAATGATGATGTCTGGTTTAACTTCTGCCTCTTCGAGACGTTCCTTGAGAGCTTTTCCCATTCGAACACGTTCTGAAGCTACAAGTCGTTGACGAAAAACGGAGTCCTCACGTGCAAAATAGATGTATTCAAAGACACAAAAAGCTTCTTTTTTGCGTTTTAATATTTTGGAATGCAATTTGTTATCCATATCAATAAAAACAGCTTCTCCCGCTTCAAGATCTCTGACATAATCGTAACCCAAATAATCAAAAACGGCCGTCTCGGAAGAAAAAATATATTTTGTACCTTTTTCGGTCACTTTCTTTCCCATCATCAGGGGTCGAATACCGTAAGGATCGGTAAAAGCAAGAAAACCTTTACCTTTAATGTAGGTAATACAAGAATAAGCACCTTTGACCGTTTCCTGGACAAATTCAACAGTTTCGTAAAGATCTTCCATTCCGATATGAGAGAGATTTTTTTCCTGAAGATAAGTGGCAAAAGTGTAAAGGAGCAATTCCACATCATTGGATGTTTCTACCATACGATGAAAATTATCGTTCAGAACCTTGCGTAGTTTAACAAAGTTGATCACATTGCCATTGTGGACCATGGCAATACCGTAAGGATAATTGACGGCAAAAGGTTGCGCGTCAATGGCTTCAGTAGAACCTATTGTCGCATAACGTACGTGCCCAAGTCCAACATTTCCTTCAAAACGTGAAATATCCACTTTCCGGAAAGCCTGAGAAACATATCCGGTCCCTTTATGCATATTAAAGCGTCCATCACTGTAGGTCAATATACCCGCAGCATCCTGTCCGCGATGTTGAATCGATATAAGACCGTTCACTAATTCACTTGATACGTCTTCAAATCCGCAAATTCCCAATATGCCACACATTGAATAAGCTCTCCTTTTATTTGTACATCAGTAAATGGTCTTATTTTGTTCCATTCACTTTTGTACAAAATTATTGTTCATTTTCAAATAGTTTTTTCAGGACCTCACTGAACATTTTATGTTCAAGCGCCAGTCCGGCCTTTTCGATCTCCTCCAGTGTTGTCATTCCACTGATATCCAATTCACGCTGTTCAATAATATCCCCGGTGTCCATGCCTTCATCTACATAATGGACAGTAAGGTGAGTTTTCTTGAGTTTATTTTCAAATGCCCAATCGTACCCTCCCACTCCCTGAAAAGCATGCGTATCCGCCGGATGAATATTGATAATACGTTTTTGATATGTTCGAATGAATAAGGGACTTAATAAACGCATGTAGCCGGCAAGAATAATGTAATCGATCTTTAGAGGCGCAAGAAAGTTGATCACTTCCCGGTCAAAATCTTCCCGGTTCTTTCCTTGGGATGAAATACAATACGTAGGGATCCCGGCATTTTTTGCCGTTTCCAATCCTTTTGCTTTGGGGTTATTGGAAAAAACCAGAACAAGTTCACAGGCATCACGTAAAATCCCGTCCCGCATCTGACGGAGTATGGCATCCATATTACTTCCGCGGCCCGAGATAAAGATTGCAATGCGTTTTTTCATTGTTTTATCGCTTAAAAAAGTTTTGCAGGTATTCTTTTAAGCCTCGTTGATACCGGTATCGTCCGGTCATGATCTTTTGTTCGTTGATCAGTGAGGCTAGATTGTATTCCCAGATCGCCGTATTTGTCAATGTATCCGTTCTTGCGATGGGAGCGTTTGTTTCATAAAGCTTGTCCGGAAAATGCATCGTGTAGATCCAGGAATATTGTCCCAGCATAGCATGTTTCAGCATGTTCCCGAATTCGTTGTTACTGACATTGATCGTATCGCTCATGGTGATAAAGCGTTTAAGCTGTCGGTTTCCATCTTCATCTTCGGTGATGTAGATCTCACCGAACCACTCGTTCTCTATCTCGTTCAATAAAAGGATATCTTCAAATTCAAGATCAACATGGATCCAGGTGATATCCTCGATCATGTAAGTACTGTGTCCGGTAACATTCAATCCGTCTATGGTATCACAAAGAGAAACGATACTTAATTCAGAGATCTCGTCATCTTCAATGCTTGTATGCTGTGGAAGTCCGATCTCAAAAACCAAGCTTCCCGAATTATCCTTTTCCAACCACAATTCTTCACGATACTCGATGCAGGAGCTTAGGAATAAGACTAAGGTTAAGGCTAAGATCAAGGTTAAGACCGAAGTCGAGCCGGATTGTAAACCGCGATGTCTTTTCAATGTTTTCATAGCTCATTCGGAACAAGCATCATTCTACTCCGTCAGCTGACGGATTCGCACGACAAGTGCCTGTTTCCTACACCTTACGTTTTACATTTTACGTTTCACGATTCTTTCTCGACCATCCGGCAGATCCTCTCTACGTTCGGACGCCAGCCGGAAGGTCCTTACGTCTTACGTTATTGCTTTAAATGCAATATCAGTCCTATATGTCATTTTTTCAAATGAGATCTTTTTTATCTCCGAATAACAAGTATCAACAGCTTTCTTCAGATCCATGTCTTTACATACGATATTCAGTACACGTCCACCCGAGGTCAGCAATTCACCGGCATCTTTTTTAGTCCCGGCATGGAAACAAAGGGTTGACTCGTTCAGTTTATCCAATCCGTGAATACTCTTCCCTTTTTCATATGAACCGGGATATCCGCCGGAAATCAGAACAACATCAACAAAATATTCATCGTTGAACTCAAGTTCCATTTCACCTAAAGACCCATCGAAAGATGCAAGGATCAATTCAAGCAGATCGCTTTTTAAAGCCGGTAAAATAACTTCAGTTTCGGGATCACCAAAACGTACATTGTATTCAAGCAGTTTGGGACCGTCATCATCCAGCATAATACCAAAATAGATTACACCTTTATAATTAAAGCCTTCCGCTTCAATTCCGTTCAGGGTTGGCAGTATGATGGTTTCATCAATCATATTCAGGAGTTCTTCAGTTGCCAAAGGTGCCGGACAATAAGCACCCATACCACCGGTATTGGGCCCTTTGTCTCCATCGTAAGCTGCTTTATGATCCTGTGATGGTAAAAGACAATTAATATTCAACCCATCGGTCACGCCTATAATAGACAGTTCCTGGCCGGTCAGTTTATTTTCGATCAGGTATTCGGCATTATCGCCGTATTTAACTTTTATATCTTCAATAGCTGAAAATGCTGCTTCTTCTGAGGAACAGACATAAACCCCTTTGCCGGCAGCCAAACCATCAAATTTGATAACCAGATCGCCCTTCATATCTTTTATTAAGATTGAAGGATCGTCTTTAGCTGTAAAGGTTTGGAAATCTGCGGTTGCTACACCGTATTTCTTCATGAATTTTTTGGAAAATATCTTTGATCCTTCCAATTGAGCGGCTTCTTTGTCGGGACCGAAAACAAGAATATCCATATCTTCAAAGGCATTAACAATACCGTTTGCAAGCGGGACTTCAGGCCCAACGACGATCAATGATATATTTTCTTTTTCACAAAAAACTTTTAAAGCATCGGTATCCGATCCATCAAGAGTAACATGATTATCTGTACCCCCGTTTCCGGGAAGGACAAATATCTTCTCAGCCAATTCAGACTGCTGTAGTTTCCAAATCAAGGCATGTTCACGACCACCCGAACCAATTACCGCTATATTCATTAATTTACCTTTTAAAGATCATATTGGTTATAAATTCATTGGACATTTCAATTTCATTTGTCGAAGGATTGAAATAATGTATTCATCAACAATTCAACGATTCAGCAATTCAACTCTTCAAAGTCCTTTTTTCATGTCTTTCAATACTTCAGTACAGATCTTCTCGGCAAGTCCCGTATAGGTAAATGCCCGCAATTCGGCTAATTCCCGGCGAACATCATCGGATACTTTCAGTGAATTAATGAATTTATTCAAATTGGCCACTGTGATGCCGTGTCCACGGGTCAGGCTTTTCATCACTTCATATGGATTTGCAAAACCCTCACGCCGTAAAATAGTCTGAATGGGTTCCGCCAGCAATTCCGGATAATCATTCAATTCTTTTTCACAAAATTCGGCATTCACGGTTAATTTACTCATCCCGTTTTGTGTTTCAAGCAATCCAAGAGAAGCATGTGCAAGCGCCACACCGAAATTTCGTTCCACCGTACTGTCCGAAAGATCTCGTTGCAAACGTGAACGGCTCAATTTTGTTGAAAAATGTTCAAGTAGTGAATTCGCAATGCCAAGATTGCCTTCACTGTTCTCAAAATTAATAGGATTAACCTTATGCGGCATGGTTGATGATCCTACTTCCCCGGTCTTTACCTTCTGTTTAAAATAACCCAGCATCAAATAAATCCACATGTCTTCATTCAAATCAATAAGGATGGTGTTGATCATCTTGGTAATAAAAAAGTATTCTGACCACGTGTCATGATCTTCGATCTGGGTCGTTGCCGGATTCATGTCAAGATCGAGGCTTTCAATGAATTTTTTAGAAAATTGCATCCAGTTGATCTCACCGGAGGCTGAAACAAAAGCAGAATAATTTCCGGAAGCTCCATTTAACTTCCCGCGAAATTTAAAATTTTTCAGGGCGATGTATTGTCGCATCAGACGAGAGGCAAAAACAGCCATTTCTTTTCCGGCTGTAGTGGGAGATGCCATTTGTCCGTGAGTCCGGGCCGGCATAGCAACACCTTTCCATGTAGTGATTTTCTTGCCCATAAGGGTTAAAAATGACTTCAATTGCGGTATTTGATATTCATCGCGATATTTTTTTAATAATAAGGAGTGTGAAAGATTATTGACATCTTCCGAGGTCAGTCCAAAATGGATCATATTGGGTTGTCTGAGCTTCAATTCCCGGATAAGATAGATCTCACAGGATTTAACATCATGATTAAGTGTCGCTTCGATCTCCTTGATCGCATCGTAATCTTCCTTTGTGAAGGTTTCAGACATTTTTTCGATGCGCTTGATCTCTCGTTTCCCCAGAGGCTGGAAAAGTCCCGTTTTATCAAGTGCCAATAGATACTGGAGTTCAACCCAAATTCGTGCGCCCATCAATGCATATTCCGAGAAGTAATCGCCCAGCGGTTCGACCCGCTTATAATACCGGCTGTCGAGAGGTGAAATTGACTTTAACATCTCTAATCCTTTAATTTTTTACCCTTTACCGCGACAGACCATGCGGCCTGCTCCTTCGCGCTAAAATATAAGCTATTGATGTAATGTTCGGAATATTTTTTTTGGGAAAAAAATATCAAGAATGGTTAATCGTTGAGAAAATGTCATCTCGACCGAAGTCTGTTCGCCGTTCGGCGAACGTGACGCAGTGGAGAGATCTATTCATGTCACAAAATATTATTTCAAGCATAAGATCAAAAAGGTTCTTCAATTAGATAATTTATAAATCTCATATCAGGATTTATGGTTTTGATCAATTTGATCTTTTTATCCCTTCTCCATTTTTTGATCTGTTTTTCTCTTTCTATTGCCTGATGTATATCCTGATACCAATCAAGATAGACCAAATAATAACATCGATATTTATAGCAAAATGACCCCTTTTCAATATAACGATGTTCATAAAGACGTCGGGCTAGATCATTTGTTACGCCTGTATATAAAACTTTTTTAGTGTAATTGGTCAATATGTAAACATAGTAATTGTGATTTTTCATGCAATAAAATAATCAGAATATCAGTTAGTAAAAATATCATTATAGTCAATGTGACCTATATCATAGATTTTGTTTATGTATCATGAATAGATCTCTCCACTTCATCCCGATATCCATCGGGATTTCGGTCGAGATGACAGGTCCCTCTTCTCACGTCTTACATCTCAACTTCCTGATTATCAATCTTTCATCTCCTTGACTTACTGTTTTATCGACCCATCGACCTATCGACTCATCGACTTATAGACTTATAGACTTATCGACTATATTTACACATCTTGTGCATATATAATTCATACAACCCAACATCTTGTGTTTAAAAAATACATTTTTATTTTTGACATTACTGAAAAATGCCCTTATCTTTACAGTTAGAACTAGAGGGTTTTGTGAAAAATAATATTCGTTTTTTCTTCTTTGCTGTTTTAGCACTGATAGGTTTTTTGTCTGCAAATGACCGTTATACGGCACCTTTGCGGAAAGCATCTACGTCTGTGGCAGATTATGTCCATTATACCACAGTCGGACAATTGGGTCTAACCATAACAAATTTTGGTGTTTTGGGTGAAGGATACAATAATCCGGACCAACCCAGTTGTATGTATAAACAGTATCCCGATAATATCAAAGAGCAAGTCGAACATATGTCTTACGGCGGTCTCTGGGTCGGCGGAAAAGTAAATGGAGAAAAACGTGTCAGCACCGGTATTGTCGATGGTGTTTTTGACTACGGCGCTGCAGGATTTGAATTCACCGATAACGGTGATTCAATTTTTGAACGCTCTTCCATACCAACTTCAAAAGTTTATTCTCCTTATGCAATATCTCATCAGGACTATAAAGCTACTTTTAATGATGAAGGTCCTGTGGTAGAACATAAGCCCTTGCACATCCGGGTTGATATGACGACCTATACGTGGAACTTTAGTTTTACCGATGCTTTTGTCATATTGAATTACCATATTACCAATATCGGTTCTTCCCCTATTGAAGATGTGTTTGTAGGTATCTGGGCAGATGCCGCTGTGGGAAACATGAATTATACGAGCGAATACGAACCCGGTGGCGGTTGGAACTGGTATGACAATCAGAACGGTTTTGATGAATCCGTATTTGATCCCATTCCCGATGATGAGTTTGAAGGTTTGGACAGAGATATCGCTTACCAGTTCGATCAGGATGGAGATAACGGATACGCTCAAAGTTATGTCGGTTTTACTTTTTTAGGGACAGAAACGGTTCCGCGAGCACACTGGGACACGTATTATAATCAATGGATGTGGAACACATCATCCAATTTAACCTACCCGGAATATTTTCTTCCGCTCACCGACGAAGAACGATATGACAAGTTAAGTCATTCGGTACCCAGACATTTAAATGATGTAAACTATACAGACGAAGGTTACCCTTCTACATCCGCCTCTTGGATGATCCTCGTCGGTGCAGGTCCTTTTGGATCTATTCCGGCAGTAGCGGACAGTTCATCGTGGGAAATTCCTGCCGGTGAAGCAATTGACGTTGCTTTTGCAGTCGTCTGCGGTAGATGGGCCAATAATTCAATGATCGATAATGCGGCTCGTCGGTCTTTATTACGAGTTAATGCCGACTGGGCACAAAAAGCTTTCAATGGTGAAGACATTAATGGTAATGGCCGTCTTGACCACGGTATTAATGAAGATCAAAACGGAAATGGAAAATTAGATCGTTTCGTTCTTCCGGCTCCTCCCCCTTCACCGAAATTACATATCGTATCAGATAAAAGTAAAGTAACCTTATATTGGAACAATATCCCGGAATTTGCGGAAGACCCCATTTCCCGTGAAAAAGATTTTGAAGGTTATAAAGTCTATGCACGTAGAAAAACATCTCAACTGGCTGCTGAATGGAGCCTGCTGGCAACTTTTGATCTGATCGATGAATTCGGTTACAATACGGGTTTTGATTACATAAGAATTAAAGATGAGCTGGGTAACCCTTCCTATGAGATATTTGGACAAGATACCTTCTATTATAAATTTGAGAATAAAAACCTTTTGAACGGTTGGCCGGACAAGAACATTTTCGCGGTGACATCTTACGATAAGGGTGATCCGAGAACCGGACTTCTCTCATTGGAATCTTCGCAATTGGAAAATCGTATTACTGTTATAACCGGTCAGCAATCTATAGATGATGAAATGACCGAAGTTGGTGTTTATCCAAATCCTTATCGGGTGAATGCGCTATGGGATGGATTAGGTGTTCGTGATAAAATGATCTGGTTTACCGGACTTCCCGATGAATCGACTATTCGTATTTTCACCATTTCGGGTGAATTGGTGAAAACGATCGAACATCAGACATCAACATATTCCGGTGAAAATACAAGACGTTTGGAAGAAGCGCTCGGTTCAAGCAGTGTCTATTCAGGCGGTGAGCATGCCTGGGATCTGATTACCGATCACGATCAGGCACTGGCAACGGGTATGTATATTTTTGCTGTCGAAAATAATAACACCGGTTTTGTCAAAACCGGACGTTTTTTAGTCATAAAATAGAATTCAAATCAAGGAGAAAAAAGATGAAAAAAACGCTAATCATTATGATGGCTCTCCTCTTGACCGTTGCTGCATTTGGAACAACGATCAGAGACATTCAGTATACAACTGATGTAAGTGGAGATTCACCATTAAAAGACCAGGTCGTAACCGTTTCCGGTATCGTTACCGGTGAACCTTACGCATTTGGTGGAGAAAAAATGTACATTCAGGATGGCGTCGGTGCCTGGAATGGTATCTATGTCTATCTTGGTACAAACATCAATAATCTTGTTGGTGATACTGTTATTGTTGCTGAAGGTGATTCTGTGACAATTACCGGTACGGTAGACGAATACTTTAACTTAACTCAAATCAAAAATGTCACATCATTTATTGTTGAACAAGACACCGTCGGTTGCCCTGCACCTGCAGTCATTACAGCAGCTCAAGCTAATATGGAAGATTACGAAGGTTGTTTAGTGCGTCTACTTGATGTTGAAATTTCAAATCCAGATGCCGGTTACGGCGAATGGGAAATTGCTGATGCAACTGACACTGTTGGTGTAGATGATGAAGGCAATGCAGCTTACTATTTCTGGCCGGATGAATATGACAGTCTTATTTCAATTACCGGTTTGATGACTTATGGTTATGGTGCATACAAAGTAATACCTCGTCTTGCATGGGATATCGTTGAAGGTCCTTTCAGCGGTGAAACAAAAGTTTATACTCGTATGCAGAGGATACAGCAAGTTAGAGCTTCAGATCTAATGAAAACAGCCGTGGACGGAGTATCGGATTTTTCATATCTGTTTAATGAAGATACAACTCTCTGGGTTAGAGGTGTTGTCACCATGCCAACCGGTTTAAGTTATGCCGGTGATGGTTCTAAATTCCTCCTATCTGATTTACATGGAGGCCCATGGAGTGCTGTTATGTCTTACGATGCAGATGCAGCAACCTTTCCGGATCTCATAGTAGGTGACTTGATCGAAATGGGTGGCTATGTCAGTGAATATTCAACCTCTCCCTCTAATATGACCGAATTCTTTTTAATTGGCGATATTGAGTTGGTCGGTGAAGCTCCCCTGCCTGATACTGCTGTTGTCACCACCGGTGACTTACGTTTGCCGATTACTGCAGAACAATGGGGAACCAGTATGGTTAAAATTGAAAATGCTCTCGTAACGTCAACCTCAATCCCATTTTATATTCTTGAAATTGATGACGGGACAGGTTCATGTCTCGTAGCAGCCGATTCAGACAGTTTAGATGAATATGTTGCACCACCTATTTTGACTCCGATCGAAAGCATTACCGGATGGGTCTATCATCATTACGGTTCCTATGCTGATTCAAACACTTACAATTTGAATCCTCTATATGAAGAAGACATTGTTCTGGGTGAAGGCCCGGCTATGATCCTCTTCCCAGCTCGTTCACCTGCCAATATTCCAACATCATCTCAAACTGTTGTAGTATCTGCCACAATTTCAACACTTAGAAATATTGATACAGCCAAAGTCTTCTATAAGGTCAATGACGGTGCTGCTGCTTCTGTTGATATGATTGAAGGTTCTTCGAATCGTTGGTCGGCAACCATCCCGGCACAAGCTGATGAAGCTATTGTAGAATATTACTTCTACGTGGTAGATGATTCATCTGACGTATCAGCCCTGCCGAGTAATCATGAAGAAGAACTCTTTACCTATAAAGTTCTGGACGGTGATCCTACAGTATACGATATTCAATATACACATGCAGAAAATGGCTTAAGTCCTCTTCATGGCTGCAATGTTGAATTTGACGCATACGTCACCATGGACGGTTCACTCGCATCAAACTTTAAAGATGATTCTGATAATGGTGCACTTCCTGTTGCAAGCGCCTCGGGTGCCTGGAACGGTGTTTGGGTTTTTGCAGATGCCTCTGCTCTTGCCGCTTTCCACGAAGGCGACCTGATTACGGTTACGGGTAAAGTTGACGATGACCATGAAGCTTATTGGGCATATCAGACTAACACTTATGTTGTTGGCTCAGTTGCCATAATACTTGCCGGTGAAACTCCGATTACACCAACAGATGTTACGTTGGCTGATCTTCAAGCTGATCCCGAATCATTTGAAGGTGTTCTGGTTGAAATTGCCGATGGTGGCGGAATAAGCGCAATTAATGCGTATGACTTTACTTTGAGCAATGGCATAGATTCATTCCTGATTGATGATGATCTGGTTGCAGATTCTATTCTTGATATCAATTATATGGAAAATGCCGTTGTCGGTGGAGTGGATACGGTTGTTGCCGGCGATACCTTAAGCAATGTAAAAGGTGTTGTCATGTTCGGTTACGGCTCAATTAAGATCGAAGTCCGTAAATTGGATGATATTACAGTTAAGGTCACGGTCGTTGAACCCGGTGTTGCCAATGTTCCCAAGAACTTCGTTCTGCATCAGAACTATCCGAACCCATTCAATCCTGTAACAACCATTCGTTTCGACCTCGCAAAGGCTACAGATGTTAAATTGACCATCTATGACCTAAGTGGACGTCGTGTCCAAGAATTGGTTAATTCAAGCATGAATGCAGGTTCATATGATCTACGCTTTAATGCCGGACATCTCAGTTCAGGTATGTATCTATACCGACTCGAGACACCCGAATTTACAGCAACGAATAAATTATTACTCTTGAAATAGAAGGTAATTATGTACTCGCCCCGTCCCGCCCCGAACCTTCGGGGTCGGGGTCGGGGTGGGTTATAAAAAAAAGAATGAATAAAATCAAGCGAATACCAATTCCAATTTTCATAATAGCTTTACTGCTAAGTTTGGCAGCATGCGATCTATTCCATCCTCCTCTTCCACCCTCAACAGCAGAAAACCTGCCGCCTGAAACGCATATTTCATTTTTCTATCATCCCGATACAACTCTCGGCCCGGGAGATTATTGGGTAAATAAGGGTGATACCACGTGGGTGTTAGATACTCTTTTATTGGGACTTGATACAACTGTTTCAGTTCAGGAAATACATTGGTGGGGCGACGATCCCGATGGTAATGTTGTAGGCTATTATTATCGCTGGTCTTATATGGATACCGCGATATACACAAAGAACGAATCTGCTATATTTTATTTACCGCTACGGACCCAATTTGATATTTATTCTTTCCATGTTCAAGCCGTTGACAATAACGACGCCATTGATCCAACACCTGCCGTAGCCTCATTTCCTGTCTTCAATTCACCTCCTACGGTTGAGTGGAAATTAAATTCTATTCCCCAAAGCTCGCGAACAGAGGATTCTTTACATTATTCATTTACTCATCATACTTTTTTCTGGGATATTTCCGATATTGATGGGCAAATTACCGTAACCGACATTTACTACGCATTAGACGATACAAGTTCTTGGCAACATCTTGATGGAAAAACCAGGGAAATTATGTTAACTGACCTAACTCCCGGTAAACACCGTTTTTTCCTTAAGGTGCAAGATATTGCCGGAGCCGAAAGTAACATGATCTCGTTCCCTGATCCAAACAACGAGGACTCAAAAATAACATCCTGGATCGTTAAAGAACCTGTGGGTAATATCTTGATCGTTAATGATTTCTCGGGCGACCAAGTCATCTATAATCACCAAAACTTGTATACGGGAATTTTTGATGACATCACCGGGGTAAATAGTTACTCTACATGGGAAATTGGCAGTTCAAGTACAAATACAGCAAATACCATTCCCTATTCACCTGAAGATATTGAACTAAATTTAAGCACTTTTTCAAAAGTTTTCTGGTTCACTTTCCGTACTGCAAATAGTTTAAATGAAGCATCGCTTGCCTTAACTCGCTTTGTTCGTGATGGTGGTACCTTATTTTTGGATAACGCCCAAAAAGTGACAACAACCTCTCGACCGGATACGATCTGGACCTTTACGGATATCGATACCGTTTACCAATACAGTCCATCCGGCCGTATGAAATCCGGTGTAAATATTGAAGCTAATTGGGGTGATACCACTCTAAATAATACTCTACAATTAAAAATTTCATCAACATTACCTGATAAATTATACGCCATTAACCCGGGTAAGACTTCGACTCTGCGTTATTTTTTCGAACATGACTCTTTAAATACCAGTGATTATACCGGAACACCCAATGTAATGATAGAAACACCAATAGGAAGCGGGACATGCTACTATATGTCCATCCCACTCTATTACTTGAATGGAAACGATAACTTAGATGAACTTTTTAAACACGTCTTTGAGATAGATGGGTAAAATGAAAAAATATTTACAATACATTGCGGTTTTCATTTTAATAAGCTTAACGGCTTTCGCATATGCAGCTACAATTCGCGGAGTCGTCACAGATGCCGAAACGAAAGAACCTATGGCTGGTGTTAATATCATCCTGAGAGGTACTTATTACGGTGCTGCTTCATCCATGGACGGCTCATATACCGTTACCGGTATGGGTGAAGGCACCTATGATATGATGGTTTCCATGATCGGTTATAAACAGCATATGCATGGTGGAATTGAGTTAAAAGAAGGCGATAATATCCGAATGGATATTACTCTTGAAACAACGGTTCTGGCTCTGGGTGAAGATGTTATTGTTGTCGGTGAAAAACCTTTGATCGATGCTACTTCGACGGCCTCATCCGTCACCGTTTCAGCTGATGATCTTATGGGCAAGATCGTGGAAAGCGTTGCCGATATCGTGGGTCAACAGGCCGGTGTATCCACATCGAACAATGAGATCCATATCCGTGGTGGTCGTGTTGATGAAAGTCAGTTCATTGTTGACGGACTTTCTATTAAAGATCCTTTAACAGGTGCAACATCAAGTTTATATGTAAATCCGAATGCCATTGAAGAACTTGTGATCATTACCGGTGGATTCAATGCAGAATACGGACAAGCTATGTCCGGTATTATTGATGTCAAACTTAAAGAAGGTGCTGCTAATCTTGAGGGTTCCTTCGGTTATAAAACAGATCAGATGTTTGGTGCAAATGGTTTTTCAACAGATAATGTTGAATTCACACTGGGTGGGCCGATCACAAAAGGCGAAAGCAAACTGCTTCCCGGCTATCTTTCTTATTTTGTCAGCGCTTATCTTTTTCTCTCCGATTCTTATTTACCCAGATCGAATCAAGTATATCCCTATCGTGAATGGATGAATGCTTTTACTACCCGTCAGGAGAATAATCTTTCCACTATGGCAAAGCTCTCTTGGAACCTCCGACAAAAATATAAATTTTCTATCTCTTACAATCAATCTGCCAAAGTTAATCAGGGATACTTTACAAGCGGTTCTTATCCCTATGCTTTTCAGAACATCCTTGATAATTATCCAACCAGTACACGGGAATCCAAGGTCGTAAATGCCCTATGGACACATACGATCAACCCGAAGTTATTCTATACGGTCAATGCCGGTTATTTCTTTACATCTTCCCACGATGCGGTTCAGAACAAACATTGGACAGAATATGAAGAGATCTTGGATATTGACCCCAATGAATATTTAACAAGAGATGAATTTGGGAATGTTGTTGTTTTTACCGGTGATGAATTTTGGGATCATGGTGATGCACCTTATTGGTATGATTACTGGAGTAAAAATTATACTCTCTCAACCAATTTTACCTATCACCCAAGTACAAAACACAAAATGAAAGCCGGTCTTGAGCATCGCTTTACCGAAATGCAGATCGTTGATATCTATAAACCCTGGCTTGGTTCGGGATTAGGTGAAAGTTACGATTATTATAATGTCAAACCATCGGATGGTTCTATATATTTTCAGGATAAGATCACCTTTGAAGGCATGATCGCTAATGTCGGTATACGTTATGATTATTGGTTTATAGGCAAAGAAATTACAGAAGCTATGATGGACCCGGATCTTTTAACGATCACTGAAGCCGGACGACTACGTTATTTTGAAGAAACCGGTAATTTATTCGGGGCAAGATTTAAAGGTCACGTAAGTCCGCGTCTAGGTATCTCCCACCCTGTCACCGACAATGATGTACTCTATTTTAATTACGGACATTTTTCACAGCTTCCGACCTACAACTATGTTTATGCAAAATTGAATACTGTTTCGGATAACCCTTACAGTCTTATCGGTAACCCGAATCTTGATCCCAAGACAACCGTAGCATACGAAATTGGTTTAAAGCATAAATTTTCGGCAGCATCCGCCATTGAATTTAAAGCTTACTATAAAGATATGTTCGATTATGAAACCGCTCAGACAATCACTTCCTTTAATCCCCTGCTCGGAAACTACAGCCTAATGATGTACTTGAATATGGATTATGCACGTTCTTACGGACTTGAATTCATGTTCAGACAAACAGCAGGCCGTTTCTTTAGCGGAAATGCTTCATTCACTTATTCAGTTACGACAGGTAAAAGTTCCAGTCCAGATGATAACGTTCTTGTTGAAGCGGGTATGATCCCTGAAAAGCCTTTGACCGAGAACTATCTCAGCTGGGATGAGCCTTTCCGTTTGATCGGAAATTTGAGATTCCATATGTATGAAGACAATGTTTCTCCATGGATAAATAACTGGTCACTGAATGCTCATGTTGAAGCACAATCCGGACGTCGCTATACTGAAAATATCGTTCAAGATACCGTGGTCACCGCAGATGGCACTACTTGGTATATCGGAACATCACGAAGCGATAATCCCTACGGAGAGATCGCTGATCCCTATATCACAGTTGACATGAAATTTACCAAGAATTTTTATTTTAAAAGTCTGACTTACGGTTTCTATGTAGATGCACAAAATGTATTTAACTATAAAGTTCCAAGAAGAATAAATCCTTTTACCGGTCAGCCTTATGATCCCGGTGAGATCATTTCATACTCTTATTATGGTGGAAGAAATCCCAATGAAGATCCTTCACGATATTATTCACCGAGACAGATTATGCTCGGAATCTTTTTAAGGTTTTAATGATGAAACGACGCAACATACATATCGCTCTCGCTTTGTTGATGAGTTTCTCGATGGCTTTTGCCGGACTTGGCGGCCAACGCGCCGGAACATCTATCTATAATTTCCTTAAAATCGATCCTTCGGCAACTTCAGGTGGAATGGGTGGCGCTTTTACAGCTATTGTTTCAGATGCTTCGGTAATTCATTGGAATCCTGCGGTGACAGTCCAATTGGAAGGTACATCTATTGCTCTTTCTCATTTAGACTGGTTTGATGGAATTGGTTATGAGTATTTTGCTATGAGCCATTCTATCGGATCCTGGGCATTTGGAATGGAAATCGGTGCTCTGCACATGGATGCCATGGAGATTACAACAGAATACAAACCCTACGGCTCAGGCGAATACTTTACCTATGCCGATTATTATATCGGTCTTAATGCTTCTCGTAAAATGAGTGACCGTTTCTCTTTTGGATTTAGTGGTCGTTTTGTACGCGAAGAATATCTTGATCTGGCAACAACCTCTATCGTTATGGATCTTGGAACATATTACATGACAGGATTTAAAGATCTTACTCTTGCAGTCGCATTGTTGAATTTCGGCACACCGAGTGGACCTGCCGGACAATATGAATCAGTAGATGGTGATATGCGAGATTATGCTACATTTTCTCCTCCGACAACTTTCCATATCGGTTCTTCCATGACTGTCTATGAAAATAATTTTATGGATCTACTCGCAACTGTTCAATTGAACCATCCCGTGGATAATGACGAAACATATGTCCTTGGAATTAATGCGACATTCCTAGATGCAGTACAGTTTAGAGCCGGCTACAGTATTGGAACTGAAATTCCGTTCACAATGGGCTTAGGCTTCACAACAGAACGCTGGAACTCGGGTCTGAAAGTGGATTATGCTTTCCGTCCTCATAAATATCTCGGAATCGTTAACCAAATTCAAATAAGTTACAATTTCTAATGAAAAAAATATTATCAACATCTTTAATACTTTTATCTGCCCTCCTTCTTATTTTTGGGTGCTCAGAAACAATGACCCTTCCCGGTACAGGTGAAAAGCCAACAGGTGGTCCAAATTCTGATCCGAATAAATTTGTGCAAATTTCTCCTGATTGGAGCTTTACTCAACTGGGATTAACTGATCCGGTTGATGTTTTTGCTTCTAAGGACGGTCGTTTATACATTGCAGATAGTTCAGAAAATCGCATTCGTGTCATTCGCCCTTCAGGTGAAGTGGAAACGGGAATTTACGATACATTGAGCAATTTATCTGTCACACCTACCTCAGTCTGCCTTGATTCACGTTTTAATGTATATTATACCGATGATGGCGGTGTTATTTATTTCTGGTCTCAATTTGCGGCAATGATCGGAATTGAAGGTATTATAACACAACGTTACTATGATGTTAACGGATCTCCGGTCCTAATGGATCCTTTAACCGGATTAGCTACAGGATTCTCACCCATACCGGATTCAGAGATCATCGACAGCACACAAATCTCTGTTCTTGATTCTTTGATGAGTCCAAGAGTATTTTACGATCCACAATCAACTTTAAATAGCATGGGACTGACTGATACCGCAAGTGGTACAGTGATCGTTGAGGGTGATCAAATTTATGCCAGTCAAAATAAATCCTTTGTTGCTCTTGCCCCTGCTCCCATAGCCGACATGTCGATCTATGCAGCAGACGCGATTAATAATTATATCGTTAAGATCAATTTACTTCCTACCATTCTGATCAGATTATCGAATGGGCAAAACGTCTGGCAATATGTTGGTGTAAAAGAATCGTTTGTTGCCACTCCAGGCACAGGTGCCGGAACGATCTCTTGGCCTATTTCAATGACTTCAGATAAGGTCGGAAATCTATTTTATACTCAAACAGGTGATTATTTCCAGGTTCATAAGCTGAATGCTTCAGGCTATAGTTCAGGATTTCTTGTTGGAATTGATGATATCATGGGATTGGGAGAATATGGATATGCTCGCGATATTACCATCTCTACCGATGGAAATATTTTCGTTCTCGACACACTTGATCATGATGTTAAAATGTTCTCTTCTACCGGTGAATTTATCAAATCGGTCGTTGTACGCGAAGAATGGTTAAAAATATCCGATTCTACTTATTACGGCGATTCATTGGTCGTTAAAGATACACTCATATTACAACAGTATCCCGATCTTCTGAATAATCCTTTTGCTCTGACATTTTACGATGAAGTTATTTACACGCTTGATAATGGAAATAATCGTATTCTACGTTTCACAAAGGTTGATGATGTGGTCATTGAAGACCCCGACCGGGAAGATTAATCTCAACAAATATTTTATATTTTATAATTAATTTGTGTTTATGTAAAGACGCAAGATTTTGCGTCTCTACAACAACAATATATTTTACGAGGCCAATATGAAAAAAATACTACTCTTACTTCTCATAACAACGCTATTACTCGCTTCCCCACCCTATGCGGAACCCGATCTTTCTTTCGATTCCGTTGCTGATCTACAGGCTTTCTTTGTATGGACACCCGATCGACTTCCTGTCTTAAGCGCACATCGCGGCGGGCCCTATCCGGGATATCCCGAGAACTGCATCGAAACGTTCCAAAATATATTGGATCACGTCCCATCAACGCTGGAAATTGATATTTCCATGACGCTCGATTCGGTCCTGATCCTAATGCACGACTGGGGTTTGGAACGCACGACAACCGGCACGGGAAAGGTCAGAGAGGTAAATTACGTCGACATGAAAGATCTCTTCTTGGAAGATAATGAGGGTGCACAAACCTCATATCGTATTCCTACCCTCAAAGAAGCCCTTATCTGGGCTAAAGGAAGAACTGTTTTAAATCTTGATGTTAAGAGAGGGGTTCCCTTTTCAAAAGTGATCGATCTCGTTCATGAAACAGGAACCCAAGCGTCAGTATTGGTTATTGTTTACAGTATCGATGACGGCCTAAAAGTCAATCAACTCGATCCGGATCTTATGCTATCACTCTCATTAAGGAACGAAGAAGAAATTCAGCGCGCTAAAGACGCCGGGGTTCTTATGGATCGGGTGACGGCATTTACAGGCACATATCTACAGAAAAAATCACTCTACAATATGCTGCATGATGAAAAGATCTATGTAAATTGCGGAACATTGGGAAATTTAGATAAAAAAGCTGCAATAAAAGGTGATCATCTTTATAAACGATGGGAACGGCTTGGCATTGATATTTTTGCCACGGACAGACCTCTTGAAGTAGCGCGTATTCTTTATGTAGGAGATGAAAATGAATAATAAAAGCCGCATGATGCTGCAAACCCTGCTCATGGTCATCGCGATCGTGCTGATCATCATGGGCGTGGCCATTGAGATCTATTTGATCTCCATTCTAGGACTTATACTTATCCTCGCTATGTTGATCTTTCGTGGCATTCATATCAGGAAATTAAATGAAGAGATCAAAGAAATAAAAAAAAGTGTGCCAAATGAAATTGACGATACTGAAGTTTAAAAATATTCCGATCGCCATATTGGAATCCATTGAATCACCCATAGCAACAGTACAGGATGCTCTTGATTTATTGGCTAATGCCGATTATCAGGGTGCACGTAAGATCATGATCAGAAAAGATCATCTTCATGATGATTTTTTTGATCTAAAAACCGGACTAGCCGGTGATATTATACAAAAGGTGATAAACTATTATAAACAACTCGCCATTGTCGGTGACTTTTCCGGGTATCGTAAAAAAAGTTGGCTCGATTTCGTGTATGAGAGCAATAAAACAGGACAAATATTTTTTGCCGAAACAACAGATGATGCGGTAAAATATTTAACAAAGTAATTCATATGAAAAGATCACATTTAAAACGTATTGAATTTTGGTACGAAATATATAAGATCCCTCCCGTTGAAAGTATTAAAGGCAACCGGGATTATTATGTGGGACTTTGGATCAAACCTTGGTATAAGTTGAATAAAAAGAATCCTCCCCTGCCCGTATTCCAGGAAATGCTGGATGCTTTTTCTCGCATGGTTGATGAATGGAATATAGCCTTTAAAAAAGCTGAAAATCCTTATGATCTTCAGCTATGGATATATGATGAACACATGATGGATTCCCAGCTGGTTTGTGCAGGCGTAGATAAAGAAGGTGATAAAAGAACGAACTATTTTCATGACTGTCCCGAACAGTACAAATTTCAATCCAAAAAATATAAAAAAAGTGCCTATTTCGATCCGGATGATTTTGAATGGACCACCTATGAAGTTCGGGATTATTTATTTGAAAAGACGGATGACTTATCCCCACGAGATATACGAAAATTGATCAAAGCAGACTGGCATGAAGAGACCGCATTCCCCGATACCGAAAAAGAAGAGCAATCTTTCTGGCGTATCTATGATTTTGTCTGGGTGGGACGGAAGAAGTCGAAGAGTTAATAGTGTAACGACGCGATGCATCGCGTCTGTACTACTGCAATTACACAAAAGAGAAATTATGAGAAATCTAATACCTCCCACCACAGACCTCCCCACCTCCGAAATAATCCTCGGTTGTATGCGCATCGCAAAATTAGATAAAAATGATGCGTCAATTCTTTTGAATACGGCTTTGGAAAATGGTATCAACTTTTTTGATCATGCGGATATTTATGGAGCCGGAAAGTCCGAGGAAGTTTTTGCGGTAGCCTTATCCATGAACCCGGCAGTCAGAGAGAATATTTATATTCAAACCAAATGCGGAATTCGTAAAGGGTATTTTGATTTTTCTAAAGAGCATATTCTCAATTCGGTTGATGAAAGTCTAAAACGCTTAAAAACCGACTATGTGGACACATTACTTCTGCACCGACCTGACACACTCGTCGAGCCCGAAGAGGTCGCAGACGCCTTTGATACCCTCGAATCGGCAGGTAAAGTGAGGCATTTTGGTGTCAGCAACCACAATTCCGGACAAATTGAGCTTTTGCAGAAATATATTGACCAAGATTTAATTATTAACCAATTGCAATTCTCTATCACAAATACCGGGATGATCGACCGTGGGATCAACGTCAATATGGAAAACCTGCCTTCTATTGATCATGATGGAGGCATTCTTGATTATTGCCGTTTACACGATATTCGCATCCAGCCTTGGTCCCCTTTCTTATTTGGTTACTTCGAAGGTATCTATCTTGATCATCCTAAATTCCCGGAACTCAATGAAACCCTGGACAGAATTGCCAAGAAAAAAAATACCAATAAAAGCGCATTGGTCATTGCCTGGATCTTGCGTCACCCCGCCAAGATGCAACCGATCGTCGGTACGACCAACCCGAAACGATTATCGGATATTTGCATGGCATCGGATATTACACTTACCCGACCTGAATGGTATGAGATCTATCGGGCTGCGGGGAATGTACTTCCGTGAGACGTAAAACGTCAAACGTGAGATGAACGTAAATCATTTAGCACAATATAAACTGTCATCTCGACCCCCGATTGTTCGGGGCCGGCTGGCGGAGAACGTAGCGGAGAGATCTATTCATGATTCAGAACATGATTCTGTGAGCTAAATCACACATTAAAATATTAATTTTTGTTCCAATTAATTTCCTACTAATTTTCGGAATGAAATATCACAATTACTATGTTTACATCCTTTGCAATTTTACCAAAATAGTTCTCTATGTAGGCATAACAAATAATATTGCACGAAGATTATATGAACACCGCTATATTGAGAATGGCTCTTTTTGTTATAAATATCGGTGTTATTATTTTGTTTATTATGATTATTTCCAGGATATAAATCAGGCTATTGATAGAGAAAAGCAGATTAAGAAATGGGGAAGGAAAAAGAAAATCGATCTTATAAGATCAATGAATCCAGATATGAAGTTTCTTAATGATTTGCTGCAAGACCCATTTTAAAATCGTTTTCTCATGAATAGATCTCTCCGCTTCGCTTGCCCCTTTGGGGCTACACTCCGGTCGAGATGACAGACTATTGATCATTTGAATTATATCCGTAACCATTAAAATTCTATCCAAAAATCATTTCCCATTTATATCAATATTCCCTATCTTCTCATCTTGAAAATAAACAGGAGAAAAAGGAATTATGAACACAAAGATCAAGGTTTCAAATTTATCATCAAACGCTCTCATTAAAGAAATCACTTACATATTATCTGCCGTATTAATGATGGCTGCACTTTCACGCATTACGATTCCCCTACAACCCGTTCCGGTAACCGGACAAACACTGGGTGTCTTACTGACAGGTATCATGCTCGGTCGTAAACGTGCTGTTGCTGCGATGATCACTTACATTATTATGGGCATTATCGGGTTTCCTGTTTTTGCCAATGGTGCATTTGGTCTGGCAACCCTGATCGGTCCGACCGGCGGTTATTTACTGGGATTTATTCCTGCAGCTTATGTTATGGGATATTTTGGTGATAAAGGATGGTATAAACATATTTTAACTGCATTACTAAGCTTGATCATCGGGCATACGATCGTCTTTGCTATTGGCCTTCTGTGGCTATCAAATTTTGCGGGATGGTCAAATGTCTTGGTAGTGGGTTTTCTTCCCTTTTTACCGGGAGCTGTTGCTAAGACCCTTATTGCGTTTGCATTAATACCAATCTTAAAACGATAGAAAATAATAATGTATAAAAAGTACGGGAGACTCTAGAGTCTCCCATATGATACTTAAAAAAAAAGACCTCCCAGTAGAAGGTCTTTTTGATATTTAATGCAAATATTACCTTCTTACCTTCGCGTCAGCTTCTTTAAGTTTCTCTTTGATCTCTACGATCTCTTCTGAAAATATATTTTTCAAACGATGTAAGTTCAAGCTGCGCAATGCCAAATGTGCAGCATTCTTAGGATCGATCACAGTCGCAGCGGGTGTATTTGACGGCATCATCAAGGATGAATTGATATTCACCATCATATCGACTTTATCTGCAAAGGGCGGACAGGAAATAACAGGACAACTTAAATTCGCTGCCAAGGCTCCGCCAAGTCCATTCGAACGACCGGCAACAGCAATAACGGCAACAGGTTCTAAGGCATGATTATATTCTTTTGCCAATCCCAATATAGCTTCACCGTTCTTGTGAGCAGACATGATCCGTAAATCACAAGCCACATCATATTTTTCAATAATATCTTTCATTTTCTTAGCGTGCGGCATATCCGATTCCGATCCCATGACAATGGCGACAAAGCCATCTTTCATCAGACCTTCATCTTGCAGACATGCTGCCAAATAATGCTCCGGGCACCGGATATGTTGAATGTCTTCACCGGTGATCATTTTGTAAATACCTTCATAACGACGAACGGTTTCTTCAACGATCTCTTTTGGTAATGTCGTAGGATATTCGCCATTTATCTTATTTTGCATCAAATGATTACGTACAAATTCTTTGTCCAGTTGTTCTACGGTATCGGGATTCTTTTTATAGTCTTCTGCCGACCAGAAGCGGGATGAATCGGGTGTGTGAATTTCATCAATAAGGATGACTTTACCATCGTAAATACCAAATTCGTATTTTGTATCGACAAGAATAATGCCGCGTTCTTTCAATAATTTTGTACCGCGATCAAAAAGCTTAACAGCATATTTTTCCATCTGAGAATAGATCTTTTCGGTCGTCCAGCCTTCTTTCAACAATTGCTCACGTGAAATTTCACGATCGCTATCTTCTTTGGTTGTTGGAGTCAAGACAGGAGTTGCAAAAGCATCATTCTTTTTCATTCCATCGGGAATGGGAACACCTGATACATCGCGCAGTCCTTTTTGATACTTACGCCAGGCAGATCCGGTAATATAACCGCGTACGACCATCTCTATTTTTACCGGTTCGGCTTCATGAACAAGCGATGCATTCGTTCCGATCGGCTTGATCAAATGATTCTCTACAATATCACGGGTCTTCTCAAACCACCAGGCGGCCAATGAATTCAATACCGCACCCTTGCCGGAGATAAGCGTATCCAAGACAAAATCAAAGCTCGACAAGCGGTCAGTCGCCACGATTAATCGACGTTTCGCATCCACCCTGAAGCTGTCGCGCACTTTACCTGTATGTATCTTCTTGATCTGGGGACTTGAAATTTCTTTCATGTGATTCATTATCTATCTCCTGATTTTTATTTCTGACTAGATCTTCATTGACAGGATAACAGGATTATCAGGATTGCTAATATCTTGTTAGAATTTCCTATCTTACAACACTCGTACTTTTCGTCGAACATCTACTTTTTGCTCTCCGAAATTTATCAATAAACCTAAGTCAAAACCAATTGATTTTAAGTAGTTGACCAATTGTACCTCATGAATAGGAAGTAAATGGCGTATTGATTTCAACTCAATTATAATACTATCGTTAACGATCAAGTCAGCAACATAATCTCCAACATCTACTCCATCGTATTCTACCTTAATGGGACATTGAGATTTAATATCTAATTCCTTGATCTTCGATAACTCAATCAACATACAATTTTCATATACCTTTTCTAGGTATCCGAAACCCATTTTATTGTACACATTATATGCTGCACCAATAATCTCTTTAGTCACTTCTTTAAATAACATTTTCGTCCACCTAACTTGTTTTAGAAACTAAAATTTAAGCTAAGCTTTTCAACAATCCACTTCAAATAAATCTACGTACGCTAATTGTGATTTGTATCACTAATAAACTATATATCCTGTTATCCTGTCCTAAACAATCATGTTAATCCTGTTATCCCGTCCTAAACAATCATGTTAATCCTGTTATCTTGTCCTAAACAATCCCGATAATCCTGTTATCTTGTCCTAAACAATCCCGATAATCCTGTTATCTTGTCCTAAACAATCCCGATAATCCTGTTATCTTGTCCTAAACAATCCCGATATTCCTGTTATCCCGTCCTAAACAATCATGTTAATCCTGTTATCTTGTCCTAAACAATCATGTTAATCCTGTTATCCCGTCCTAAACAATCATGTTAATCCTGTTATCTTGTCCTAAACAATCATGCTAATCCTGTTATCCTGTCCTAAACAATCATGTTAATCTTGTTATCCTGTCCTAAACAATCATGTTAATCCTGTTATCTTGTCCTAAACAATCATGTTAATCCTGTTATCTTGTCCTAAACAATCATGTTAATCCTGTTATCTTGTCCTAAACAATCATGTTAATCCTGTTATC
>Ga0208902_1000040_pt1 | contig 96438 bp, 91 predicted proteins | sample AntAceMetag02UKH_FD_184767 | JGI IMG/M metagenome (GOLD analysis project Ga0208902, IMG submission 184767) | Saline lake microbial communities from Ace Lake, Antarctica - Antarctic Ace Lake Metagenome 02UKH (SPAdes) (version 2) | ecosystem: Environmental > Aquatic > Non-marine Saline and...
CTATATCAAAACATTTGGCTGACCCTTGGTTCCTTCTTTACAAATTCTCCAAACCCTTCCTTTTTACAGTATTCCAGACAGAGCTAGGTGAGATTACACAGCCTTGAATGATGCCCCGCCCGCCTTTGCTCCCGGAACGTCGTGCTTCGCTTTGCTCAGCACTTCCTTCGGTCGCTCAACACCGGAGCATTCCAAATTCAAATTATTTAGGTAGCGACGGCCTCGGCCTGCGCTCCGAGCCAACCTTTTCCCTAAGAGGAAAGAAGAGCCTAAAAAATTTTAAAAAACTGTTGACAAAATATTATTGATTTGTTAGAGTAATCTAATAAATAGAGAGAACCTAAAAATTGTTTATTAGAGGGTTAATTATGAATAAAAGACTAAGTTCAATTATGGAAGATTATTTGGAGACGATTGCCGCCCTTAAAAAGCGGGGGGATGGTATCGTTAGGGTTCGTGATATAGGTAAGTTATTAAACGTGAAAAGCCCAACCGTGAATGCCGCCTTAAAGACCCTTGCCGGTAAAGGCCTTATTGTGCATGAAAGATATGGATTTGTTAATCTTACGGCTAAAGGTGAAGAAATCGCCCGTGAAGTTCAGCATAAACATGATACGCTTTTTAAATTTCTTACAACGATTTTAGGTATAGATAAGGCTACCGCATCCCAGGATGCCTGCAAAATGGAACACGCGATAAGTTCGAAAACTTCTATCGGATTAACAAAGTTTATAGAGTTTGTGGATATTGGACTATATGGGGATAATCCTCAATGGTTAAAGAGTTTCAAACATTATTTAAAGATAGGGAAGCCATTAAAGTGCAAAATGCGAGAGAAAGCAGTGAAAGGGGTGAGGAAAAGGTAAAAAATTTTAACATTTAAGTTAGACTAATCTAACAATTATTTATTAATCTAAGATAGGAGGAAAATATGGAGAAAAAACTAAGTGAATTAAAACCAAGAGAGTTAGCTAAGGTGAAAAAAATTCAGGGCGAAGGTACTCTTAATAAAAGACTTCTTGATATGGGTATTATTAAAGGTACAAAAATAGAGGTTATCAAGGTTGCCCCTTTAGGTGATCCTATAGATATAAAGGTAAAAGGATATCACTTGAGCTTGCGAAAAGAAGAAGCGGCTCAAATTTCTGTGGAGGTAAGTTAAATATGCTTAGGTTAACCCAGGCTAGAACGAATATTAACTTAATATTTACGTCTCTTGCAGGGGGTCGGAGTGCAATGCAGCGGCTTACGGATATGGGATTAATTTCGGGAGAAAGGTTGAGAATATTGCATAACTCAGGATACGGGCCGGTTACTGTGCTTATAAAAGGAGCAAAAGTTGCTTTAGGGTACGGCTTGGCATCCAAAATTATAGTTAAAGAGGAGGAATAAAAATGGAGAAGAGAAAAATTACGATAGCTCTTGCCGGTAACCCTAATTCCGGTAAATCGACTATATTTAATAATTTAACGGGGTTACGTCAGCATGTTGGTAACTATCCTGGCGTAACGGTTGAGAAAAAAGAAGGTAAAGCACTTTTTGAGGATTATGAGATAAATGTCGTGGATCTTCCCGGAACGTATAGCTTATCGGCCTATTCTGAGGATGAAATCGTAGCCAGGGATTTTATTATTAAAGAAAAGCCCGATGTAATCGTTGACATCATTAACTCTTCCAACTTAGAAAGAAACCTTTACCTTGCCACACAGTTGATGGAGTTAGAGATTCCTTTAGTTCTGGTAATGAATATGAACGATATAGCAGAGAAAAAAGGCCAATATGTAGATTATACAAAACTATCTGATTTGTTGGGAGTAGCTATTGTATCGACTGTCGGTAATAGGAATATAGGAACAAAGGAGCTTCTGGAGACTATTATTAAGGTATGTGAAGGAAAAATTAAAACAAAGGAAGTCCATATTGGTTATGGTCCGGAGATCCGTGAGGAAATGAATAAGTTAGAGGGAATAGTCAAAAAGGATAAAGCACTGGTTGAGCAATATCCTTGGCGTTGGCTTATTGTCAAGATGCTGGAAAACGATTCGTCAGTTTTAGATATTATCGGTAAATCATCGGTTGCTCAGGATGCTATAGCCCAAAAAGAAAAAAGCAGATATCATCTTCAGTCGCATTTTGGAGATATTGCGGAGGCCATAATAGCTGACCGACGTTATGGTTTTATTAGCGGTGCCTGCACGGAAAGTATAAAGCCGTCTGTAGAGCAGCGGCATGATGTATCAGATAGAATAGATAAAGTTGTTTTGAATAGAGTGTTAGGTATTCCGATTTTCGCTTTGGTTATGTATAGTATTTTTAAGTTCACGTTTACTTTTTCCGAGCCGGTAGTAAGTTGGTTTGAACAGATATTTGAATGGCTGGGGGTAGTAGCTTCAACTTATATACCTCAAGGGTTATTTCAATCTTTTGTTGTTGATGGGCTTATTGGCGGTGTGGGAGGTGTCTTGGGTTTTTTTCCACTGGTACTGTTTATGTTCTTTGCCATAGCATTTTTCGAAGATACCGGTTACATGGCGCGCGCTGCTTTTGTTATGGATAAACTAATGAGTAAATTCGGTCTCCACGGTAAATCATTTTTACCGATGATGATATCGACTAATGGCTGCGCTGTTCCGGGTATTATGGCAACGCGTACCTTAGAGAGTAAAAAAGACAGGCTTATTACAATGATGGTGACGCCGTTTATGATTTGTGGGGCTAAACTGCCTATATTTGCTCTTTTTATTGGCGCATTCTTTCCGGCAAAATACGGGCCAAATATTATGTTTTTAATGTATATCCTGAGTGTGGTAATTGCGTTTGTCTCTGCCTGGGTTTTGAAAGAGTTTGTTTTGAAAGGAGAAACTACTCATTTTGTTATGGAGCTTCCACCTTACCATATTCCGACAATTAAAGGATTGTTGCTTAAAATGTGGGAAAGAGGGCGGATGTACCTGAAAAAAGCAGGAACAATAATTGTTCTTGTTTCAATAATCATTTGGGCAGGTTTTACTTTTCCTCAGATAGAATTAGGCGAAGGTGTGAGTGAAGAAGCTGTTGCTTCAATGCAAATGGAACAAAGTTTTGCCGGTAGAATAGGTAAGTTCGTTGAGCCGGTAGTAAAACCTATCGGAATGGATTGGCGCGGCGGTGTCGCTTTAATAGCTGGTGTGGCCGCTAAAGAAGTAGTTGTCAGTACGTTTGGAACGATATATAGTCTTGGTGAGGTTGACGCGGAAGAAGCAGATTCATTACAAGAAGCGTTGCAGAAAGATAAGTTTTGGAATCCTCTGAAAGCTTTGGCATTTTTGATATTTTGTCTGATTTATCTTCCTTGTTTTGTAGCCATGGCGGTGTTCTACAGGGAATCGGGTTCAAGCTTAAAATGGACACTGTTTTTGATCTTTTGGACAACGGTTATGGCATGGATCGCATCTTTTATTGTGTATCAAGGAGGCTCTCTTTTAGGATTGGGTGTATAAAAAAGGAAACTAATGATGGATGTTGAGATGAAGATGGATAAATTTATTTTAAAGGAAATAGTTGATTTTATACAACAGATAAGTTATGGGGAGGTGGTGATTACTGTTCATGATTCAGATGTCGTTCAGGTGGAGAAAAGAGAAAAGAAGCGGTTTAAAACGTGTAAGCTACTGCATAAGCAGTGTTAAATATTTTTTAGGAATTTTATAAAACAGTAATCGACTGGACAACCAGAGGCTACGCTAAGAGGAGGTAAAGATGATGTGGAAAAGGTTGCTTAGTTGGTTTTTTGTTTTTGGGGTTGTTTTTTATTCATGCAATCCAGTTTTTGCTAAAACCACAGAAGAGGAGCTGGCGCAATTAAAATCTCAACAGGGAAGAGGTATATTAGGCAACTGGAGTGATAGAATTTATATCAGTGGTGTAGTAGAAGTAGAAGCATATTATCAAGATTATGCTGACGACGCTGCTGGTATAGATACTGATTCAAGTGATATTGACCTGACTAACGTTGAGCTATCTATAGATGCAGATATTGCTAAGTATGTAGGCGGGTATCTTCTCTTAAAATACGAAGGTGATGATGTATTTGTGGATGAAGGGACAATCAATCTAGGCGGGGTTGAAGATATGCCGTTCTATCTGACAGCTGGTAAATTTTGTGTTCCGTTTGGAGTATTCAACAGTCATTTTATCAGTGATCCAATTACTTTGGAAATCGGAGAGATTAATGAGGGCGCAGTTGCATTAGGTTATGCGAATGATTATTTTGACATTGCCCTAGGTGTATTTAACGGTGATATAGATGAAACAGCAAGTGATGATGTTATTGAAAACTTTGTTGCTTCAGCTGCATTCACTCCACCTTTGCCATTTGATGATTCCAGCATCTCCTTCGGTGTCTCCTATACGTCCAGCATAGCCGAGGCTGGTGGGTTAGAAGATGAATTCACTGTTATTGAAGATTATGTAGGTGCTTTGAGTTTATTCGCAAGCGCGAGCTACAAAAATCTTACTTTTGAGGTAGAATACGTTGGCGCCCTTGATGAGTTTCAGGTTGGTGAACTAATTGCCGCAAGAGAATCAAAACCTATGGCTTGTAATTTTGAGTTAGCCTATGCGGTTAATGATAAGTTGGAAGTAGCCGGAAGGTACGAATTCTCCGATGAGTTATGGGATTTGTTACCGGAAGAGCAATATGGTCCGGTTGTTTCTTATTCTCTATTTGAGAATACTACGCTTGCCATTGAGTACCTACATGGTGAATATGAGAATGGCGATGCGAGAGACGTGGTTACTGCTTAATTAACCATTGAGTTTTAGTTAGTTTCCTAGGAACGATAAATGGTGATAAAACTATCTTTGTAGGAGGCATGTAACCATAAGTTAATTTTTAGCTTCTTATGGCGTATTAATTTTTCGGCGGCGTCAGTCCGCACGCCAATTCCCTAATTGTCGTTAAAAAGCAGCGAAGAAAGGAAAACCCCCACCCACCCGAAAAATTGTCTCTGTCCTTAAAGGGAGGCTTCGCACTGCTCGGATTCATGACCGGAGTTTACCCTGCGAAGCCCGAAGGGCGTAGTAGGGCTCAGAGCCAATTTATTTCCCCTGTTATTTTAGTGTAACCGCAAAGTGATAATGTCCCTTTAGAGCAAAGTAAGAATGTCCCCTTTAGAAGTTGTTATAATACCTTTAATATAAGAAGGTATTATGGCAGAAGGAGGCGTTATTACAATGAGGCAGGAAGAATTAAAACGGTTGCATATAGTCAAAAAAGTCTTGGCTAAAGAATTAAGACAAGTAGAAGCGGCAGGGAAGTTAGATTTAAGCTATAGACAGACAAAGCGTATAACTAAAAGGATTAAAGAAGAAGGTGATGAAGGGATAATTCATAAATTAAGAGGGCAGCTTTCAAGTGGAAACGGCAGCGTAAACGTAAAAAATACCGAAAGTGGCGTGAACGTAAACATTACTTTGGTGAAATGGTTCAATTAGACGGCTCACATCATCCCTGGTTTGAAAACCGGGGGCTTAAATGTGTGCTTGAAGGTTACATTGACAACGCTACAAGTGATAAATGCGGCTGGTTCTATGAATACGAAGGTACAATGCCGGCTTTTGACAGCCTTAAGCGCTATATAAAGCTTAACGGCATACCCCACAGCATATATTTAGATAAGCACAGCACGTATAAATCGCTCAAGAAACCAACAGTCGAAGATCAATTAAACAACCGGAAATTCTTAAGTCAGTTTGAAAGAGCAGCCAAAGAATTAGGCATAACCATAATCCATGCCAATTCACCTCAGGCTAAAGGCAGAATCGAAAGGTCCTTTAAAACAGACCAGGATAGACTAGTAAAAGAATTGCGCTTAAGCAATGTAAGCACAATCAAAGAGGCCAATAAATTCCTTAAAACCTATTGGCCCAAGCATAACAAAAAATTTAGTGTTAAACCTTTAAAACAAGGTAATCTACATCGGCCAATAGATAAAGGCCTGGATTTAGATACTATTCTTTGCAAAAGGAAAGAGCATCCTTTAAGAAACGACTTTACTATAGCACATGATAAGAGGCTATATCAGATCCTTGACAAAACAATTGGTAAAAAGCTAATCGTTGAAGAAAGAATAAACAGGGCTGTATATATTACTTACAAAGGCAGTAGGCTTAAATATAAGCAGATAGTTACCAGGCCGCTAAAAGAGAAGCCTAAGCCTAAACCTAAGCTCAGAAAAATATACAGGCCTTCTCCGGAACATCCATGGAGGAATGCTTCCGACGATAGATTAATGTTAGGGAAAGCTCATTTACAAAATAAAAAAGCCTCTGAAGAATTAGTTTTAACAGAGGCCTAAAAGGGACATTTTAACTTTGCTAAAAAAGGGACATTTTTACTTTGCCTTGACAGTATTTGCGTTTTCCATTGACATCTAGAGGAAATATGGTAACCTATTGTTATAATAAAATTAACGATAATCCTTTATGAGGGTATTATGAATACAAAAAAAAGAAAACGTCTTGGAGAGAAAGAAATCGAGGTAATTTCGCGCCTTTCTTATGAAAAGAAGCGTATCGTTACTAAGGAAGATTTAGATGAATTCTTCAAATTTGACGATATCGAGCGAAATAAAATTGTTTATCGCTTGAAAAAGAAAGGATTTTTTTCCACTATTAAACGCGGAGTATATGTTTTTTCGCCCCTTGAATATGGTGAAGGAGGTGCTGGTATAAACGAAATGCTCATTCCACCGCAATTTTTTCCGCGAAATAACTATTATATAGGCTATTCGACAATGTATAACTACTATAATTTGACGGATCAGCTGTTTCAAGTGATGTATGTTCTGAATACCTCATTGCAACGTAAAAACAAAAAAATATGTGGAGTTATATTTAACTTTTTGAGAGTCTCTAAAAGCCGAATGTATGGGCTTGAAAAAATTACTATTGAAGGTCAAGAAGTGATAATCAGTTCCTTAGAGCGCACATTGATTGATTTAGTTTATTTTAATAAACCGGTTGGCGGGATCAAAACTGCTCTTGAAATCATCAAGCGTGAACTTGAGAAAGATCGTTGTGATGTTAAAAAATTTATTCGTTTTGTGGAAAAATTTCCTAATATTAAAACTCGTAAGAGAATTGGCGTGTTGATGGAAGAAATGGGGTATTCTGATAAAGAGCTCATGCTGATTATAAAAAGCGTAAAAGATACAGCAATAAGTTCATTTACCTGTTCGTTCAAAGGCAAACTTAATACAAAATGGAGAGTTGTCATAAATGATACACAAAGATAAGCTCCAGTTTAAAGACGTTGTAAGTATGACTGCTAATCGAACAGGATTTCGCGCATCCCTTATCGAGAAGGATTATTACTTAACGTTGATTTTATCTAAGCTCAGTGAGCTTTCGCAGGATCTTATATTTAAAGGCGGTACATGTCTTAACAAGATTTATTACTCTTATTACCGCTTAAGTGAAGATTTGGATTTTAGTATGCGCTTGCCTGAATATAGTACGACTAGAGGCAATAGGCGTAAGTCAATACAACCGATTAAAGATAAGATAGAAGTATTTGTTAAAAAACTTGGTTTTCACATCGAAGATATAGAAAAAGCAGGACGCAATGAGTCAAAACAGTATGTTTATTATTTTACGTATAAGTCTATCCTTCAACCGGCCGATCAAACAATGAGATTTCTGACATGCGATCTAGAGTAGAAAAGGAACTGTTTGACGTCTTAACAGCTGATGAGCGAGATAATTTCAATCTTGATAAAGCTCTTGCACGAATCAACAATGCAATGGAAAAGATAAAGTAATAGATAAATCAGCTTAGAAACAGGACAAAGGGGCGCTAATGGGGCGAAAGGGGCATTGGGCGAGACTGAGGGAAAAGCTCCTCGAAAAAGGCGTGTGGATGCTTAGCAACTCCGAGCTTCTGGCGTTAATATATACAGATTGAACCGATGGATGACAGGGACTGTTTTAGTGGATTTCCTGGTCGACAAACAAAAATTTTAGATTTTTTAGCCTAAATATGTCAAAAAAATCAATAAAAAAGGCAGTCTACATTAAGACATTCGGCTGGCCGTATGTCCAAGTACGTAGGGATGATTTTGGGGCTGTTGAGGAAGATAAATGCTTTGGAGTGAAGGAGTTAAGCCAAAATAAGACTCAATTTTCATAATTTCAATAATTGAATTTATGGTTGACATCTCCTTGACAGATGTCAACTTTTAGCTATTAAAATTGACAAAGTAATTCACCACTTACCTGAGATATACTCCTTTAGCCCCCCTCTTGAAGATTTTTCTTGACATTTATCAGTCTTAGTGATAGTCTTATCACCAGAAGTGATAAAGGAGGTTCTAATGCAGGATAAAATAATAAAACTGTTTTACAACGATCTATATGCTGAGTTTACAATAAACGAATTAGCTAACAAGACGAATATATCTTATAGCTATGTGCATAGGCAGGTCGAAGAGCTGGATGGTAAAGGCATATTGGTTGTCAACCAGCGTACAAATCGTAAATATTGCAAACCCAACTACAGCAAACCCGAAGTAAAAGTGAGCTTTGTAAAGATATCGAATCAGATAGCCGAAGATTTTCTTAAGAAAAGAGACAAAATATTCTTCGTTGTCGAAAAGCTTCTTTCAGTGCTTCCCAAAAAGACGGATTTTAACCTATTATCCGTCATTCTGTTCGGCTCTTTGGCCAAAGGCACAGACTCCCAAAAAAGCGATATTGACCTTTTCATTCTTGTTCCTTCAAAAAAGAAATATGATGAAACCATAGATACTGAATGCACTGCTTTGTCGCGAAGTTTTGGCGTTGAAATAAATCCTATGGTTTCCGAGCCGACAAATCTATTAACGATGCTAAAGAACAAAGAGCATAATGTGGCTAACGAAATCTTAAAAAATAAAATAATTTTGTTTGGCGCAGAGAAATTCTGGGAACTGATATTGGAGGTGATAAAATGAGTGATTTGAAGAATGAAATGCTAAAGATAAAAGTAAAAGGGTATTTCGATAACGGCGATTTAAAAGTAGACCCCACAATTATGGTACTGGTAAAATATCACATTGATAAAGCAAGGCATAATATTGAAACAGGTTCTTTGCTCATGGAAGTTTCAGAAGATAAAGAGAGCAAGAAAAGACTAAAAGTAAGCACTGATTATATTGGCTACGATTGGACTATAAGCTGCGGATATTATGCGATGTTTCACGCGGCAACGGCTGTGTTAGCTGCGATAGGAATAAAAGCCCAAAGCCATGAAAGTCTTATCGAGGGATTGGAATATCATTTTGTTTTAAAAGAAAAAGCCATAGAATCGAAAGATATCGAGAAAATCAAATCCGCGAAACGGCTTGATGAGAAATATGTTAACAGAATGTGGGCCACCAAATCCAAGAGAAATACGGCACAATACAAAGCCGATTCAGTTATAGTTCAAAAGGACGCGGAAAGAATTTACAGAAACGCGATAGATTTTGTCGATACGATAGAAAGCTTAATAAAGGGGTTAAAATAAGGCGATGTCTTTAGAGATGAATGGGAGACTAAAAATCTACATCCGTACTTTCGGCTGTCAGATGAATAAGCGAGATTCAGAAGCTCTTCTGGGGCTATTTGTTGATCGAGGATATCAAATAGCTACTGATGCTAAGGAAGCTGACGTAGTCTTGGTTAATACTTGTTCTGTGCGTGCTCATGCTGAAGATCGAGCAAGGTCTTATTTAGGAAGCTTTAAGAAAAAGGGGACAGTCCCCATTCGGGGACAGTCCCCGATTATTGGCCTTATTGGGTGTATGGCAAAAAATAAGGGAGAAGAGTTATACGAAAGAATGCCTCATATTGATTTAATTTGTGCTCCAGCTAACCTTTCTAAAATACCTGAGTATGTAGAAAGGATAAAGGAAGAAGGAGCAAGGATAAAGGATCTTGAGGATAAGGAAAGAGAAGAAGACTTTTACAAAGCCGCATTTCGACAAGATTCTAGCCATGCTCAGGTAGTAATTTCAACTGGTTGTTCTAATTTTTGTTCTTATTGCGTTGTTCCTTTTGTTCGTGGTAGATTACGATTGCGCAAGCCTAAAGATATAATTAATGAGGTAAAACGAAACATTTCTTTAGGGATAAAGAATATTACTCTTTTAGGCCAAAATGTAAATGATTATAAATTTAGCTTAGAAAAAAATCAAGTGAGCTTTGTCGATTTGTTAAGAATGGTTGAAGAGACCAAAGGTCTAGAAAATTTGGATTTTATTACTGCTGGACCAAGAAATACTTCAAAAGAATTGTTTACATTTATAGCATCTTCTTCTAAAATAAAAAAGCATCTTCACTTGCCTTTTCAGTCTGGTTCTAATCGGATTTTAAAGTTAATGAAGAGAGGGTATACTAGGGAGAAGTATTTAAAACTTATAGATAGCTATAAAAAAATTGTTGGTGGTACTGTAAGCACAGATGTAATCGTTGGCTTTCCAACTGAGAGCGATGATGATTTTAATCAAACTAAGGATATTTTAGAGAGGGTTAGATTTAGTCATGCTTTTATCTTTAAATATTCTCCACGAAGTGCAGCTAAGAGCTTTAATTTAGTTGATGATGTGCCAAAAGAAATAAAGATAAAACATCATAAGATATTATTGGATTTACAGAAGAAAATATCACTCGGAGCGTGTTAATGAGTAGACGGGTAAATGGGTTGATCAGATTTTACATTTTTATATTTTTATTCTTTTTCTCATCAACGGCTTTTGCTTTGTCTATAACTGATGCCCATAAAGATTATCTTTATGGTAATTACGATGATGCAATAGCTAAAGCTTTAAAATTACCTGATAGTGATGAAGCCATTTACTTCTTAGGTTTATCTTATACGAAGATTGCTAATTATTCTAAGGCTAGACCATTTTTTCGTAAGCTTATTAGACATTATCCAAAGTCTAAATTTTATGATTTAAGCATGGTTAAGTTGGCTGATACTTATTTTTTTGAAAAAGATTATTCTCAGGCTAAAGCTCTTTATCTTGAAATGGAAGAAAGGGATCCTAATCGCAACACTATGCCTTTAGTTTTTTTAAGGCTTGCGCAAATGGCTAGTCGTCAAGGAGCTTGGAGTGAGAAAGAAAAATATCTACGCAAAATAAAAAATAAGTACCCTAAGTCTAGTGAGATGAAATTTGTTCAAGTGTTGGAAGATTTAGGAGATTTTTTTACCATACAAGTAGGGGCTTTTAGTGTTAAAGATAATGCTCTTTTGTTAATTGAAGAATTAAAAGATGAGTATTCTCCATATATTATTAAAGAAAAAAAAGGTAGTTATCTTCTTTATAAGGTACGTGTTGGTAAATTTAGGAAACGTTATGATGTTGAAAAAGCTTTTTCGAATTTACTTGATAAAGGGTATCCAGCCAAAATCTATCCTTAAAGTGTATGCCTAAAATTATTTTTATTGTTGGTCCCACTGCAACAGGAAAAACGGAAGTTAGTTTTTTATTAGCTAAAAAGCTTGGTGCTGAGATTGTTTCAGCTGATGCTATGGTTGTATACAAAGAGCCAAGTATTATAACTTCAAAACCCCAAGCTAAGATGCTAGAAGATGTAAAGCATCATTTTGTTGGTATGGTTTCGACTCAAGAAAGTTATAGTGTTTTTGATTATTCTTCTTTAGCTTCTAAAGTAATAGAAGATTTAGCTAAAAAAAATATTTCAGTTATTGTATCCGGAGGTAGTGGTCTTTATTTAAAGGCAATTTTAGACGGTATATTTGAAGGTCCAGGTAAGGATGAAAATTTAAGAAAAGAATTAACTGAAATAGCCAAAACTAAAGGTAACCAATATTTATATCATAAATTGCAGAAGATTGACACAGAGAGTGCAAAAAAGATTTCTCTTAATGATCTAAGAAGAATAATTAGGGCCTTAGAGGTTCATTCATTATGCGGCCAAAAAATGTCTGAGAAGAAAAAAGAAGCCACTGGGCTTTGGGGTAAGTTGTCAATTGAGATTTTTGGCTTGCGGTTTAAACGCGATAATCTTTATCAACGGATAAACATCAGAGCTGATCAGATGTTTGAGCAAGGGGCTGTAGCTGAAGTAAAAGAGCTAATAAATACCAAGTTAAGTCTTACTGCTAAGAAAATACTTGGTATAATTGAGATAGAAGGCTTTTTGAAAGGAGAATTAAGTCAGGAAGAATCTAAAGAGATGATGAAAAAGAATACTCGTAATTTTGCTAAGCGACAAGTTACTTGGTTTAAGAAAGATAAGCGTATCCAGTGGATAGATGCAGATGAATTGAGTAGCGAGCAAATAGCAGATGAGATATTAAGGAGAAGTAATGACTAAAAACATGCATCAAACTGAAAAGCTAGAAAAAGCTTTATTGGTAGTCAGTAAGGCTGGTGATGAGGTGTGGACTCAGGAAGCTTTAGGGCAAGAACTTAAAAGTTTAGTAAGTTCAGCTGGAGTTGAAGTTTTGGAAGTGATTAGTTTTAATCTTGGTAAAATAAATCCGGCATTTTATATTGGTAAAGGTAAAGTTGAAGAGATTGCTGATAAGGTTAAAGAAATAGAGGCTAGTGTAGTTATTTTTAATAGTGATCTTCATTTTGCCCAGCAGCGTAATATAGAGGATGCTTTAGGTGTTAAGACAATTGATCGTACTCAGCTTATATTAGATATATTCGCTGGGCATGCTCAAACCCAGGAAGGTATTTTGCAGGTTGAGCTGGCTCAATTAGAATATCTCCTGCCTCGACTTAGAGGCCAAGGCATAGCTTTATCACGCTTAGGTGGGGGAATTGGTACTCGTGGTCCAGGTGAGAAGAAGCTAGAAGTTGATAAAAGAAGAATAACTGATCATATAGGATATTTAAAAAAAGATTTAAAATTAATAATTACTCATCGGGCAACGCAGCGTAAAAAAAGAAAAAAACAAGGAGTAAACACTTGTTCTTTGGTTGGTTATACTAATGCTGGTAAAACAACTCTTTTTAATACTTTGTCGGGAGATGATCAAAGAACTTCCTCAATCCTTTTTACTACTCTTGATACTGTAACTCGTATACTTGCTTTAAGCGGAAATTCAAAAATAGTTTTATCTGATACAGTAGGTTTTATTTATAAATTGCCTTTAAAATTGATTGATGCTTTTAAAGCTACTTTAGAAGAATTAAATTATGCAGATGTCATTTTACACGTTATTGATTCTGGCAATAGTGATATAGAAAAAATAAAAAACTCAGTAGAAGATACTTTAAATAGTCTTAAGCTAAATGAAAAACCTACTATTGTGATTTTTAATAAGATTGATACAATACCTTATTATAGATTAGAGCAGTTAAAAGAAAAGTATCCAGAGAGCATTTTTGTTTCAGCGCTTAAATCTGAAGGTTTAGAAAGCTTAAAAGAAGAAATACATCGTTTAGTTTTTAAAGATATGGTTGAGGCGGCAGTAGACGTGCCGTTTGTACGTATGGATATTTCGTCTTTCCTTCACGATAAGTGTGAAGTTTTAGATATTGAATATTTGCAAGATAAAGTTATTTTTAAAATAAGGGCTAATGTAGATAGATTAGCTTATATAAAGAAACAAGGGTTGGATGTTAGAGAGACATAATTAATTTGACCTTAGGTTTTATAAAAACCTAAGTTTTACAAAGGGGGTAAAATGAGAGTAGATACATCGTTTAAGTATTTTAAAAAAAGTGATTTTATAAATAATGTTATCGAGAACAATCTTAAGAAAATAAAACGACGAATTCAAATATTTAGTCAAGATGATCCAATCCATATATCGATTCATATTGAAAAAAATCCTCACAAAGATCAGTTTTTTTGCCGTTCACATCTTTACTTACCGACCTCAAAGGTGTTAGTGGCTGATGAGAAAGCTAAAGAAGCATCGCTATCAATAAACAAGGCTTTTTCAGCTCTTTCACGACAGTTGAGCAAGGAAAAGCATAAGAAACATAACCATCACAGAAGGCCAAAGCAGAAGTTAGAGCCGGATTTTGAATAAAAAAATAATTTTGCTTGACGAGATGGTAGTGGCATGTTACCATAGTTAGCACTCTAGGTCAAAGAGTGCTAATAAGAAGGATTGACGATGACTAGATCAGTAGATATTAAAAATAGGGAAAGAGAGATTTTAGGTTTGATTATTGATAGTTATATTGAAGAATCGAAGCCAATAAGCTCTGCCTATATTTGTCAAAAATATCATTTAGCTTGTTCAACAGCCACAATAAGAAATATTATGGTTTTGCTTGAGAAGCAAGGTTTTCTTTCTCATTTATATACTTCTTCAGGAAGAGTTCCTACTCAAGAAGGTTTTAGGTGTTATGTTGAAAACTGTGATAGACAAAATGATTCTCAAGAATATTCAATAAGTTTAGATTCTTATGCTTCGTCTCAACCAAGTATAGAAGATGTTATCAGTCATACCTTAGATGCTTTAGTGCAACTTAGTGGCTATACTTCCTTGATGGCTGTTTCTGGTAGAGACGAGAAGATTTTTTTTCGAGGTATGAGATTCATGCTAGAGCAGCCAGAATTTGAAGATGTTAGAAGACTTAAAGATATTTTTTATACTTTGGAAGTAAAAATGGGAGCATTGCAGAATTTGTTTTTTGATTCTATTGATGATGGAATTAGAATATTAATTGGTGATGATATTGGCTTTGAAGAAATTGCTGATTGTTCGTTAGTTATATCTGGACTTAGAGATAAGGACCTCTCATTTGCTTTTGCACTTCTTGGTCCAATGAGAATGAATTATAACAAAGCGACATCATCTTTGCAGTCAGTAAGAAATAGGCTTAAAGAAACAGTTGAAGAGTTTATATAGGAAAATATGAAGAATAAAGATAAAAAGAATAAGGATGCCAAGGATAAAGACCTAAAGGAAAAAGACTTAAAGGAAAAGGATATTAATAATAAAGACATCAAGATAGAAGATAAGATTAAACCGGTTGAAGAAAAGCAAAGTTATCAAGAGCTTTGGGACAAGTATGTTAGGCTTGGAGCTGAGTTTGACAATTATAAGAAAAGATCATTCAAAGAGAAGATTGATTTTATGAAATTTGCCAATGAAGGGCTTATTGTTGAACTTTTAAGTATTTTGGATAATTTTGAAAGAGGCATAAAATCAGTTGAAACCAAAAAAGATTATGATCTTTTGCATCAAGGCGTGGATATGATTTCTAAACAGTTACATAGCTTGCTTGAGACTAAGGGTTTAAGCAGAATAAAAGCGGTTGGACAGAAGTTTGACCCTCATCAGCATGAGGCTGTTGAAGTAGTAGATGGAGATGATGAAGGTACTGTTATTGAAGAATTACAATCAGGTTATTTGCTCAGTGGACGAATTATTAGACCGGCAAAGGTAAAGGTTGCAAAAGTTAAACAGACAAATGAGGAAGATAATGAGAATAAGGATGAATGAGTAGATGAGTGAAAACTCATATACTCATCCGCTGATTAACTCATACAAATTAAAAAAAGGAGAAACATGGCAAAAGTAATAGGAATCGATTTAGGAACATCAAATTCATCAGCAGCCGTAATGGAAGGCGGTAGGCCGAGCATTATCCCTTCAGCTGAAGGTGCTGGGGTTGCAAGCGGTAAAGCTTTTCCTTCAGTAGTTTCTTTCACAAAGGATGGTCAACGATTAGTTGGCGAACCAGCAAAAAGACAAGCAGCAGTTAACCCTGAAGGTACTGTTCTAGCTGCTAAAAGAAAGATTGGAACAGATTTTAAATTTAATGTTTATGGAAATGAATATACGCCTCAGCAAATTTCAGCATTTATTTTACAAAAGATAAAAGCTGATGCTGAAAGCTATCTTGGTGATACAGTTAAGGATGCAGTTATTACTGTGCCAGCTTATTTTAATGACAATCAAAGACAAGCAACCAAGGATGCTGGCGCAATTGCTGGTTTGAATGTACTTAGAATTATCAATGAGCCCACAGCAGCTTGTCTAGCTTATGGATTAAACAAAGTAGGTAAAGAGTTAAAAATCATGGTATTTGACTTTGGTGGTGGAACGCTAGATGTTACTGTAATGGAAATGTGGTCAGAAGGGGGCTTTAAAGTTTTGGCAACTCATGGAGATACTCATCTTGGTGGAACTGATATGGATAATACTTTGATTGATTACATAGCAGAAGATTTTAAAAACCAATCGGGGATAGATTTAAGAAAGGATAAGATGGCAATGCAAAGATTGCGTGAAGCTGCTGAGAAAGCAAAAATAGAACTTTCTAGCACTCTTGCTACAGACATCAACTTACCTTTTATAACTGCTGATTCTAATGGGCCTAAGCATCTTACTATGACAATAAACAGGGCTAAAGTAGAAGAATTAGTAATGGCAATAGTTAGTAAGTGCAAAACACCATTGGAAAGTGCTATGAAAGATGCTAAACTTTCCGCTGCTGATATTGATAAGGTTATTATGGTAGGTGGACCTACTCGAATGCCAATTGTCCAGAAGTTTGTTGAAGATTATGTTGGCAAGAAAATTGAGCGGGGTATAGATCCAATGGAGTGTGTTTCAATGGGGGCAGCAGTTCAGGCATCAATAATTACTGGAGACACTAAAGATGTTCTTCTATTGGATGTTACTCCACTTTCCTTAGGTATAGAGACATTAGGGGGAGTATTTACTAAGCTTATCGATAGAAATACTACTATTCCTACTAAGAAAAGCCAGATTTTTTCAACTGCAGAAGATAATCAGCCAGCAGTAACAATTAGAGCATTGCAGGGAGAAAGACAGATGGCAACGGATAATACTGAACTAGGTAGGTTTGATTTAGTTGGTATACCAGCTGCTACTCGTGGTGTTCCTCAGATTGAAGTTACCTTTGATATAGATACTAATGGTATAGTCCATGTACATGCTAAGGATAAGGGAACCGGGAAAGAGCAGTCCATAAAAATAACTGCACCTGATAAACTGTCTGATGATGACATTGAGAAAATGGTTAAGGAAGCTGAAAAGTTTGCTGAAGATGACAAAACTAAAAAAGAAAGCGTTGAGTTAAGGAATAAGGCTGATACAGCAGTTTATTCTACTGAGAAATCGTTAAAAGATTTTGGAGATAAAGTATCAGATGATGATAAGAAAAAGATCCAGGAAAAATTGGATATTCTAAAAGAAATACTTAAAAAGTCTGATGTTGGTAAAGAAGAAATTCAAAAAGCCTTAGATGAGCTTACTCAAGCATCACATAAATTAGCTGAGCAAATCTATAAGGCAAGCGCTGAAGCTAATAAAGATCAAACAGCAGGCGCTGAAGCTAATAAAGATCAAGCAGCAGGTGCTGGGCAACAAGGTCCAGAGGCTGAAGCAACACAACCAGGAAATCAAGAAAATAAACCTGGGCCAGATGATGTTGTTGATGCTGAGTACAAAGAAGAGGGTAAGTAGTTAAGTCATAAATCATAACCTATAATTCATAGATATACTTTATGGATTATAGGTTTTAAATTAGGAATTGGTGAAGCTTTAGTAATGAGTGCCACAAAAGATTATTATGATATTTTGGGATTGGTTAAAGGTGCTGGTGATGAAGAAATTAAAAAATCCTATCGGCAATTAGCCATGAAACATCACCCTGATCGGGTTGAATCTAGCAAGAAGAAAGAAGCTGAGGAGAAATTTAAAAAAATTTCTGAAGCTTATGCTGTTTTAAGTGACCCTCAGAAAAAACAACTTTATGATCAATATGGTCATGCTGGAATTGATTCCCGCTATACTACTGAAGATATTTTTCGAGGTACAGACTTTTCAAGCTTTTTTGGTGGTGGTGGAGGAGGAATAAGCGATATCATTGACCAGCTTTTCGGTGGTTCTGGGTTTAGTAGTTCGGGAAGAGGCAGTCGGAGAAGAGCTGGCGACGATATGCAACTTCAAGTAAATATAACTCTAGAAGATGTAAGTATTGGGGTAGAAAAAAATATTACTTTTAATCGTTATGACCAATGTGGAGCTTGTAAGGGTAGTGGTGCTGAGCCTGGATCATCAAAAGAAACTTGTACAACCTGTAGAGGTTCTGGACAAGTTCGTGCTGGTTTAGGAGGGTTTATAAATTTTGCTCAAGCTTGCCCAAGTTGTGGCGGAGAAGGAAAAGTTATTAAAAATCCTTGTCGGGCTTGTTCTGGCCAAGGAATAAAAGCTGGTAGTAAAAAACTTCAAGTTAGTATTCCTAAAGGGGTAGATACTGGGTCAATCTTAAGATTAAAAAGTGAGGGAAATTTTGGTGATGGCGGCAGAGGTGACGTATATGTTTATATAAATGTTCGTCCTCATGCTACATTTGCAAGAGATAGAGATAATATTCATTGTAAGGTTAAGATAGGAGCGCTACAAGCCGTTTTAGGTACTGAGATAGATGTTCCGACTTTGTATGGAAAAGTTGAAATGAAAATTCCAGCAGGTACTCAACCTAGTACAGTGTTTAGATTAAAAAATAAAGGAGTTACTAATTTACGTAGTAGGCGTATTGGTGATGAGCTAGTAGTAGTTGAAATAAACATACCGACAAAATTATCTTATCAAGAGAAGAAATTATTTAAGGAATTAGCAAAGTTGCGAAATCGATAGTAAAGAAGTATAATCTATAGGAGAGTAGAATGCCAACGTATGAATATCAATGTTTAAACTGTAATATTAATTTTGAAGCTTTTCAAAAAATGAGTGATGAAGCTCTTAAAGAATGTCCTCAATGCCATGGCAAGGTAAAGAGATTGATTAGTTCTGGCGCAGGAATAATTTTCAAGGGCAAAGGGTTTTATGTTACCGATTACAAAAAGTCTAGTGCATCTGATGCAAAGACAGAAGTAAATCCCGTTAAAGAAAGTCCTCCCTTTAACGGGATAAATGCCCCTTGTTCAGGGTGCGATCAATCTGCATGTAAAGAAAAAAACAAGGAGTAGTTATGAAGTCTTTTGTGGTTAAGCCTTTTTGTGCAACTTATTATAACCCTTCAACTACTAAAAATTATTCGAATGTTATTTGTCCTCCCTATGATGTTATTAATTCAAAACAATTAAGTCTTTTAAGAAAGAAATCTCCTTATAATTTTTCTCATATCCTTCTTGCTGATAAGAATAATTACCAAGAAAAAGGTTCTTTGTTAAAGAAATGGGTTAAGCAGGGAGTATTGGTTGATGATGAGGACGAAAGTTATTATCTTTATGAGCAAAAATTTAGCGTTGAAGGTAAAACTTTTATGCGTTTTGGTCTCCTGTCTCTGTTGCAAATGGATGGAAAAGGTATTTTTCCTCATGAGCATACTTTGAGCGCGCCTAAAGTAGATAGAAAAAAAATCATAAAAGCAACTAAGGCTAATTTGAGTCCGATATTTATTATTGCCAGTAAGCGTTTAGAAGAGTTTGCAAAGGTTTACAAAATTTATTCTAAGAAGAAACCTTTGTTTGAATTTAAGGATAGCGATAATAATCCAAATCGGGTGTGGAAAATATCTGACAAGAAACATATAACTGAACTTGGTAAAGCAATAAATAAATGTCAGCTAACTATAGCTGATGGCCATCATCGCTTTGAGATAAGCTATGATTATTTTAAAAAGAATAAGAATAAATTTAAAGATCTTAATTGCGTTTTAGCCTATGTTACAGATTGCCAAAATGGCTTAAATATCATGCCTACTCATAGAGTAGTTACAATGGAGACTAAAGACAAAGAGTTTTTTGAAAAATTAGATCAATATTTTAAGATTGAGAAGGTTGCTCAAAGTGGTCTTGCCAAGAAATTAAAAAGCTATTCTGGATTTAATTTAGGAATTTGTAAGAAAGGTGAGTGTTATTTTTTAAGTTTAAAGAATAAGTCGACTTTAAATAAAATACCTAATAAATTATATCGAGAGCTTGATACTTATCTCTTGCATCAATTAGTTTTACCTTTATTTAAAACTAAAGGTGCAATCGAGTATACTCATAGTCTTGGTGAAGCAAAAAAAATGGCTGCTAAGGGTAAAGTTGCGTTTATACTAAGAGCTGTGCCTTTAGAAGCTGTATTTAAAATAGCAAGTCAGGGTTTTAGGTTGCCCCAGAAGTCAACATATTTTTATCCAAAGGTTGCTTCAGGGGTTACAATAAGGAGGTTTAAACCTTGAGGATATTCAAGAAACCTTTTGGTGATAATCCTAATAAGAAAAGAAAAAGTATTCCTGAAGGGCTATGGAGTAAATGCTCTAAGTGCTCTCATTTAATTTTTAGTAAAAGTTTAAGAGAAAATTTAAAAGTTTGTCCTAAATGTGATTATCATTTTCCTATTACTTGTTGGCACAGGATAGATTTACTTGTTGATCCTAATAGCTTTATCGAATTAGCTGGAAATTTAGATTCTGTTGATTCTTTAAAATTTTCTGGACCGAAGACTTATCAACAAAAATTAGAAGAAGCAAAAGAACAAACTGGATTAAAATCCGCTGCAATTGTTGGCGAAGCTAAGCTTGATAATAAAGAAATATCTTTAGCTGTTACGGATTCTCGTTTTATTATGGGTTCAATGGGGTCAGTGGTTGGAGAAAAGATCACTATTATCATTGAGAACGCTTTAGCTAAAAAGACGCCATTGATAATTATCTCTGGATCAGGTGGCGGTGCTAGAATGTATGAAGGTATGTTAAGTCTTATGCAAATGGCAAAAACTAGTGGAGCGTTGTCTTGTCTTAAGAAGGGGAATGTGCCATTTATTTCTGTCTTAACCCATCCAACTATGGCTGGGATAATGGCTTCATTTGCTGGGTTAGGAGATATTACTATTGCCGAACCTGGTGCCTTGATTGGTTTTACTGGTCCAAGAGTGATAAAACAAACGATAAAACAGGATTTACCTAAAGGATTTCAAACTTCGGAATTCAATTTAGAACATGGGCTTATAGATTTAGTCGTGCATAGGAAAGAATTAAGAGCCACTATTTCAAAGTTAATATATTATTTGACTTAAACTTAGTTTAAAATTATAATTTTAGCTTATGGCAGAAGTAAAATTAAAAAACATAAATAAAGTCTATAAGGGTGATATCTTAGCCGTTCGAGATATAAATCTTGATATTAAAGATCGAGAATTTGTAGTTTTTGTTGGTCCTTCTGGTTGCGGAAAATCTACTACCTTAAGAATGATAGCTGGCCTAGAAACTGCTTCTAAGGGAGAGGTTTATATCGGGGATAGATTAGTTAACGATATACCACCTAAAGATCGTAATATTGCTATGGTTTTTCAAGATTACGCTCTATATCCGCATATGGATGTTTACGATAACATGTCTTTTGCTTTAAAATTACGTAATTATCCAAAAAAAGATATTGATAAACGGGTAAAAGATGCTGCTGAAATTTTAGGTATTAGCCACTTAATCAATAGGAGACCGAGAGACATCTCTGGTGGTGAGCGTCAAAGGGTTGCTGTGGGTAGAGCTATTGTAAGGAAGCCTTGTGTTTTTCTTTTTGATGAACCTTTAAGCAATTTGGATGCTAAGATGCGAGTGCAAATGCGTACTGAAATTCATAAGTTACATTTAAAAATTCAGACTACAATGATTTATGTTACTCACGATCAGACTGAAGCCATGACTTTAGGGAATCGCATTGCTGTTATGAGAGATGGTAAGATTTTACAATTCGATAACCCCTTGAATGTTTATAATAATCCGGTAAGTAAATTTGTTGGCGGGTTTATTGGCTCGCCTCCAATGAATTTTATAAACGGAAATATTATTAAAAAAGATGGTAGTTTGTATTTCAACGAAGGTAGCTTTAAAGTAAAAGTATTAGAACAGATGTATCCAGAATTAGAAAAGTATATTGGTAAAAAAATTATTTTTGGCATTCGTCCAGAAAATATATATGATAAACTTTTTGCTTCATATTCAACAGCTGATAATACTTTAATGGCTTTTTGTGATGTTATAGAAACAATGGGTTCAAAAAACCATCTTTATCTTTCTGTCGGGAGTCATACTATTATTGCAGTGGTTAATGCTTCAAATAAGCCTACTATTGGTAGTACTGTAGAGGTAGTTTTTGACATGAAAAAGGTTCATTTTTTTAACCCTTCAACAGAATATACTATTGTATAATCCTTTTACTTCTATAATTTTATTTTCTATTATTGCCATTATTTTTAGTTTTCTCCTTTTGGGTAAAATTAACCTCACAATATTTTTCTTATCAATCCTAGTTGTTGGAATATCATTTTTTATTTTTTATAAATTAAAGTTAGGTTTATTAGCTCGAAGCAAGAGTGAACTTGAAGCTGAAGAGGAGAAGATTAACCTTTTATCTGAAAACATTTCTGCTAAGAGAGAGGCTATGAAATTTCTTCCTCAAATTCGTCGAAAAGCTATTTTTCTTTTTAATATTTCTCAAGGATTAATCGAATTAACTAATCGTGATCAAATTCATGATTTTATTATTAATGCATTAGGTGAGCTTTTTCCTCAAGCCGATAGTATATTGTATTTTAGTTTTGATAAGGAGAAAGACTCCTTAACTTTGCTACGTTCCCTAAAGCGCAAATATTCATTAATTAAAGAAAAGAAGGGGGGGACTATAGATAAATGGGTATTGCGTCAAAATCGTTCTTTATTAATTGAAGACTTAACTAAAGATTTTCGTTTTGATGTGAATAGCCTTGCAGCCTACAATGATCGCGGTGCGCAATCTTTTATTATTAGTCCGCTTTCTATAGGACGTCGTATTTTAGGTGTTGTTAGAGTTGAGAGTGGTATACCATCAAATTTCACCCTTGATGATTTACGTTTTTTACGTAATATTTGTGATTTAGGGACTGTAGCTCTAGAAAGAGCTAATCTTTTTGCCAAAGCACAAGATTTAGCAATAAAGGATTCATTAACGACTCTATATTTAAGAGAATATTTCTTTAAGCGAATGGAAGAAGAACTTAATCAAGCTCGGGCTAAAGGAAGTAAGGTAGGAGTTATTATGCTCGATATTGATGACTTTAAAAAGATTAATGACAACTATGGGCACATTGTTGGAGATTTTGTATTGAAGAGACTGGCTAGAATCTTAATCAATGTTGTTGGAGGAGGAGGTAATATTGTTTGTCGTTTTGGTGGTGAAGAATTTATTATTTCGATTCCTGAATGTAAGGAAAAAGAACTATTAGCTATTGGAGATGAAATTCGTAAAAAAATCGAAGGAGCTGGTTTGACTTTTCGACGGAAAAAAATAAATTTTACAGTTTCTCTAGGAGCTATACTTGCTCCCGATGAAGATGAAGATACTAAAAAGTTAATTCGTAGAGTAGACAAATTACTATATAAAGCAAAAAAAGAAGGAAAAAATAAATTATGTTTTTCTTAATAGTAATTGTTTTGCTATTTTTAATGTTTTTATCAGAGGAGCATAAGTCTTTTAAAAGGCTTAAGGAAAAGTGTGAAAATGATATGGAAACGGTGTCTCAAAGTTATCTTGATTTAAAAAAAGAGCAAAAGAAATTAAAGAATCAGTTTAGTCGTTTAGAGGACAGCTTGCCTGAACGTTTCTTATTTTATGACTTAACAAGGAAAATCGCTCCAGTTTTAGACAAGGAAGAATTGTTTAGTTCTTTTGCTGAAGAGATAAAACGTCTTGGTAGGGTGGATATAGTCAGGTTTACTAGGTCAGGTAATAATGATAAAGGAGTTTTGAAATTTGAATTAGATGATTTTGGCGAGGATATTTTAGAGGTGGGCACAAAATCGAAGAATGCAATTGAATATATGTCGTATTTCGTAAAACTTTTAAGATTATGTTTAGAAAGAATAAAGCTTTATAATGAGCTACAAGAATTGTCTATTCTTGATTCTTTGACAAAAGTATATAATCGCCGATACTTTATGGGACGATATAGAGCTGAATTTCAACGAGCTGAAAAGTTTAAGTTAAATTTAGCATTTTTAATGTTTGATATTGATTATTTTAAAAAAGTTAATGATACTTATGGTCATTTAGTTGGTGATGCAGTTTTAAGGGAGGTGGCAAGAGTTATACAAGACAATTTACGCGAAATTGATTTTCTTGCTAGATTTGGGGGGGAAGAATTTGCAGTAATTTTACCAGAAACAGATAAGGCTAGCGCAATAATGGCTGCTGAGCGTATAAGCGCAAAGGTTTCTCGGGAGAGAATAATGGTTTTTGATGAAATCTTAGGTGTGAATGTGAGTGTAGGCGTAGCGACCTTTCCACAAAATTCTGTGCAGCCAGATGTTCTTAGTGAAATAGCTGATAAAGCCCTATACAAAGCTAAGCTTTCGGGAAGAAATAGAGTTTGTTGGTTTTAATAATTAATTTTAGTTGAAATTTATAGTATTATGTGGATAATAGGTTATCAGGAAGACAAGTATGGAAAATAGTTTAGAAAAATATTTAATTGAGGCTGCCAATAGTGAGAAACAAGGGCTTTCTACTGATAATCCTTATTCTGGTATTGGCTTTGATGATGGAAAAGGTCGTTTAGGTTGGATTAGAACGATTCCTTTTTCAAAAATTAAAGAGTCTTTAGAGAATATAGCGTCTTTATTTTTAGATAAGAAGAATTTTATATTTGTTGGCATGGGTGGATCGATAAATGGTATTAAACCTCTGATCGCTCTATTCAAAGATAAACCTTTTTATACTATTGACAATTTAGACCCTAAAGCCATCACTGAAGTATTAGCTAAAATTGATAAGCTTGAAGAAACAATGGTTATTTCTATTTCTAAATCAGGGACGACTAAAGAAACTCAGCTTCTTTCATTGGCTTTAAGAGAAATATTCATTAATCGTTTAGGCAAAGATTCTTGGGTTAACAATTTTTTATGGATTAGTGATCGTGATTCTTTTGAAAAGCTTGATTCTTTAGGCTGGAAAGAGGCAAAAAAAGCATTGATACAATTCGATCAAGCTAACGATATTGGTGGCAGATTTGCTGCACCACACACACTTATCTTTTTTCTCCCAATGTTTTTATTACTTAATAAAGATTTTTCCGAATTAAAAGATTGTTATGATTCTTTTGTGAATTTAAAGCCAAAAATTCAAGAAAAAGCTTATTTAGCCTCTTGTGAATGCAAAGGACGGGAAGATGCATATTTTTCGCCACTTATTGTTGGTGGTCTGGATCAGTCATTTTCATCTTGGGTGGTTCAGCTTTTTCAAGAGTCCTTAGGCTCAAAGTTAAAAGATTTACCGGTAAAAACCTTGATAAATGTTGTTGAGGATAAAATTTTCTTTAGTCTTAAAATAGGCTTAGATATAGATAATCCGTTAGTATCATTGATTAGCCAGATGTATTTTTTCCAGGTTTTTATTGCTTATTATTCTGCGCAAAAAGAAATTAATTTTGTTAGTCAAGGTTTTGTTGAGAAATATAAACAGCAAATGCGTATGCTAGAAGATAGTGGACAAAAGACCACTAATGGAAAAGAAGTTAATCTTGAGCATGCAATTAATCAAGTAAAGGAGATTATCAAGCCTGAGCATTGTTTTGTTGAAGTTGTTCTTTATTTTTATCCTACTTCAGAGATAATAGAGTCAATACAAAGAGTAGTAAGCCAGAGTTTGCCAGGGAGGCGAGTACTAGTTTTTGTAGGGAGCGATTGGAATCATCAATCTTATCAGGCTGCCTTTGGGAGCAAAGATACTTTTTATCTTTTACTTACAGCATCGTCATATGATTCTGTGTTAAAGGAAGTATCTAAAAATACTTTAGAAAAAAATGTCGAAACACTTAAAGTAATTGCTGAGGCAACCTATCTTACCATTAAGGATAAAGCTCTTCTTTTTTCTTTTCAGACTTAAGTTTTTTACTTTTTAGTGATGCTTGACCCGTTAGAAGTTTTGTTTTTTTTCATTTGAGTTTGATACTTCTAACGGGTCTTGAAAAAACAAATATTTTGTGGTAATATTCATTTTTGCATAGAGTATTGTAAAGATGAATTTATGAGTAAAAAGGAGAAAGTATTATGGATAGTATTGTTAATAAAATAAGAGAAATAGCTAAAAGTAACTCTAAAGTAATTGTTTTTCCTGAAGCTGATGATGAAAGAGTCCTTGAAGCTGTAGAACGAATAAAAGAAGAAGGAATTGCCAAGCCTTTATTGCTTACTCAAGATAATCTTGATCCGGAAAAGCAAGAGGAATTTGCCAATCTTTTTTTTGAGCGCAAACAAGTCAAAGGAGTTACTTTTGAAGAAGCTCGAGAATTAATGGAAAATCCGCTTTATTATGCGGCAATGATGGCTCGTTATGGTTATGCTGATGGTTTTGTTGCTGGAGCAAAATACACTACTTCTTCAGTGGTGCGAGCAGCGCTTAATTGCTTGCAGCTAGATAAAGAAGTAAGGATTGTTTCAAGTTGTTTTATCATGGCAGTTCCTGATTGTGTTTATGGAGAAAAAGGGGTTTTCGTTTATGCTGATTGTGGAGTAATACCTTATCCAACAAGTGAACAGCTTGCAAATATTGCAATTTCTAGTGCACGTTTTGCTAGAGATGTTTTGGAGATTACGCCTCGGGTTGCTCTTCTGAGTTTTTCTACTAAAGGGAGTGCTGAAGGAAGATGGGTTGATAAGATAAAAGAAGCTGTTGAAATTGCTAATGCAAAGAATAATGATTTTTTAATTGATGGAGAATTACAAGGGGATAGCGCTTTGGTGCCGGAAATTGCTTCTAGGAAATTAGGCGAAAGTAAAGTTGCAGGTCAGGCAAATGTTCTGATTTTTCCAAATTTAGATGCCGGTAATATTTGCTATAAATTAACTCAACGTCTTGCTAAAGCTAGGGCTATTGGCCCGATAATTATAGGTACAAAACAGCCATGTAGTGATTTATCTCGAGGTTGCGATGTGGAAGATATCATAGATTGTACAGCGGTATGTGTAATTAGAGCCCAGAAGCGGGAAAAAGCTGAGGCCAACAACAGCCTATGAAAATTTTGATTGTCAATTGTGGCAGTTCCTCGATAAAGTATAAACTTTATGATTTTCCTTCAAATTCTCTTCTTGTTAAAGGTGTTATTGAGAGAATTGGCGAAACAAAATCTCAAGTTCAAAATCATCACCAAGGAATAAAAGTTCTAGTAGAGGATATCCTCAATAAAGGGGTGGTCACTAATTTAAATGAAATCTCTGCTATTGGTCACAGGGTTGTCCATGGAGGGGAAACTTTTACTCAACCGCATTTAATTGATGCCAAAGTAATAAAAAAGATAGAAGAATGTGCACAATTGGCTCCTTTACACAATCCAGTAAATTTGGCTGGAATTATCGGTTGTCGAAAACTTTTTCCTCGTATACCACAAGTAGCTGTGTTTGACACTGCTTTTCATCAGACTATTCCTGAATATGCCTTTATGTATCCTTTACCAATTGAATATTATAAAAAATATAAAATACGAAAGTATGGTTTTCATGGCACTTCTCATCAATTTATTGCCACAGAAGCTGCTAAGATTTTGAAAAAGCCTTTAAACAAATTACGTTTAATCACCTGTCACTTGGGGAATGGATGTAGTGTCGCTGCTATTGATAAAGGCAAATCTATAGATACTTCAATGGGATTCACTCCTCTTGAAGGTTTAATGATGGGCACACGTTCTGGTGATGTTGATATTGCGGCAATTTTTTATCTTATGAAAAAAGAAAATTTTTCAGTTTCTGAGATGGATAATATCTTAAATAAAAAAAGTGGAATTTTAGGAATTTTTGGTTCAAGTAATGATTTTCGTGCTTTGAAAAAAGCTGCAAAAGCCGGAAATTCTAGAGCTAAGCTAGCTTATGAGATGTTTATCTATAGGCTTAAGAAGTATATAGGTGCTTATTACTTTATTTTAGGGCGACCCGATGCAATATGCATTACTGGTGGCATTGGTGAACATTCAAATCAAATTGATAGTATTACAAAAAAGGATATTTTAAAAATTGGTGATAAAAAAACTAAAGTTTTAGTTATCCCAACTGATGAAGAATTGATGATTGCTAATTTAACTTACGAATTATTAAAAAAAAAGGGGTGAATTTTAGTAAAAATTAAACAGATAAGGTACTTCGGGAACTTTCGTTCTCTCAGTATCAATTCGATCTAGCATTTTTTCAAAGAAAAAGTGCTGATCTCATTGAGGAGAAAACAATGATGAGAACAATGCTTAAATCAAAAATTTCTTATGCGGTCGTAAATGATGCTCAACTTTATTATAAGGGTAGTATTACTATTGATGAGAGTATAATGGAAGTTGCTGACTTAAAACAAGGCGAGAAAGTAGACGTTCTAAACCTTAACAATGGTGTACGATTACAGACCTATGTTATTAAGGGCATCAAGAATAGTGGTGTAATTTGTCTCAATGGTCCAGCTGCTCGATTAGGATTCAAGGGGGATAAGATTGTAATTATTTCTTATGGATTGTATCAAGAAGAAGAACTGGATAAGTTAAAAGGAAAATACGTAGAAGTAGATGAACAAAACAAAATTAAAAATACATACTTGGCCTGAAGATATTTTGCGCAATAGATGCAAAAAAATAGATAAAGTGGATGAAAAGATTAAATATCTGCTTGATGAAATGCTTTGCTTAATGAGGATTAGCGGAGGTGCTGGTTTAGCTGGAAATCAAGCTGGTTTGGATTTAAGTTTGATTGTTATCGAAATTGAAAATCGTGTTTTTAAATTGATTAATCCTGAAATTATAAAAAGAGAAGGTTCAGTAAGTTTTGCTGAAGGATGTTTGAGCTTTCCAGGTTTAGAACTTGAGCCAAAAAGAAATAAAAAGGTTTGGGTCTCAGCTCTTGATCAAGAGGGCAAACCGGTAAAGATAGAGGCTGAAGGTTTTTTAGCGGTTGCTTTTCAACATGAAATTGATCATATTAAAGGAATAACTTTTATCAATAGAGTTTCTTTTTGGAGCAGAGTAAAAGCTTATCCTAAATTACGAAAAATTATTCAAAAAACAAAAGATGAGCTGCGAAAATAAAAAGAAGAATACAAAAAAAGTTTGTAATATTTTGTAAAATTGGAGTAAATAAGATATGAAAAAAGAAATTGAATTAGCTATAATTGGTGGTGGTATTGCTGGAGTAGCGGCAGCAGTTTATGCAAAGCGTGCTGGGCTAGAATTTAATATTTTTGAAGCTGGTGGCATTGGTGGACAATTATTACTAATGGAAGGTATTGATAATTATGTAGGATTAAAAATGGGTATTAAAGGTAGAGAATTAGCTGATAATTTAATTAAAACTTTAGAGGATTTAGAAATAAGTATTACTAATGAAGAAATCTTAAAAGTTGAGTTAGAAGATAAAAAGGTTATTTTAGATACAGAAAAATGTCTTTATTCTGCTAAAGGAATTATTATTGCTACTGGAGCAAAATTTGCAAAATTAGGATTTAAGGGAGAAGGTGAATTTTTAGGTAAAGGAGTATCTTATTGTGCTGTCTGTGATGGTTTTTTCTTTAAAGGTAAGGATGTAACAGTTGTTGGTGGAGGTAATACTGCTGTAGAAGAAGCTTTGTATCTTGCTGAAATTGCTAATAAAGTTACTATGGTTCATCGTCGTAATGAATTGAGAGCTATGGAATATTTAAAAAAGCAACTTTTAGCTAAAGACAACATAGAAGTCATTTTTGATAGTGTCGTTAAAGAAGCCAGGGGTGATAATTTGCTTAAAGAGTTAATCATTGAAGATGTTAATAATGGAAAAAGTAAAACTCTAACTACAGCCGGATTGTTTGTGGCCATTGGTATTAAACCCAATACCGAATTATTCAAAGATATTGTTTTAGATAAAAAAGGATTTGTTCTCACCAACGAAGAGATGCAGAGTTCAACTAATTTTATTTGGGCTTGTGGTGATTGTCGAGCTAGGCCTTTAAAACAATTAATAACTGCGGCCTCTGATGGTGCAATCGCTGCACTTAGTGCTTATAAGTACTTTAAAGGACATTATGTAAGCGTTTAGGAATAGAGTGAAAGCAAAAATATTTTTTTTATTTAGGCTTCTAGCAACAGCAGCAATTTTGTTTGCACTTTTTAAATTTATTCCCTATGAAAGAATAGTTTTAGTTTATAAGGATTCTAAGAAGGGTTACCTTGTTTTGGGTTTTCTAATTCTTTTTCTTTGTCAAACAATTGGTATATTTAGATGGAAATTTCTATTATCTTCTTTAGGGGTTAATATTTCCATCTCTGAAGCATTCTATACATATTTTTGTGGTCTTTTTTTGAATCTTTTTTTTCCATCTTTTGTTGCTGGAGATGTCTTCAGAAGTTATTGCATATCTTATCGATATGGTGATACTGGAAAAGTTGCATCGTCAGTACTTATGGATAGGTTCAGTGGAGGGATAGCACTAACCTTAATTGCTCTTATTGCTTTTATTTTTGGGAAAAATATTGTACCTAGTGCCGGAGTTGGTGTTGCTTTATTTATTCTTTGTGCGATTGCTAGTTTTTCATCTCTTGTAATATTTAGTAAATCATTTTTTCGATCTTTAGTTAAAATATTTAAAAAGAAACCACGTTTTGAAGAAAAACTAATATCTTTTCATGGTAAGTTATACTTTTTTAAAAAAAATCCTAAAGTTTTTGTTAAAAGCTTCCTTTTTTCCTTACCGATTCAACTTTTGGGAGCAGTAGCTTTTTTTGTTATATCTAGAGCTTTTGGCTTAAGTTTGAATCTTATCTATTTCTTTATTGTAATTCCGATTATTACAGCGATTGTTCTTGTTCCAATTACAATTGCTGGTGCTGGTATGAGAGAGGCTTCAGTTGTTTATTTCTTTTCATTAGTTGGAATTGAGGAGAGTGTTAGCATGGGCATGTCTTTGGTTAATTTAATTTTTTTAATATCTATGGGAATTATTGGGGGAATTTTTTATGTTAGTATACATCATCGATGGCTTCAATCTCGTTTACCAGATAAAGGGTCTCAAAGCCTTAATTAATCCGCACATAGGCCTTATTGACTATATTAGAAATAATAAGTTAAGTGGAAGTCACAACAATCAAGTTGTAATTGTTTTTGATGGAGCCCCAAATTTAGAAGCAATAGAGCGTAGAGGCAAATTTGAGTTGTTGTTTAGTAATCAGGGCTCAGCCGATGATTTAATTGTAAACCGAATAAGAAAAATAAAGAATAAAAAACAAGTTGTAATGGTAAGCAATGATTGTCAATTGCGCGATTTAGTACGTAATCTTGGGGCAGCAGTTTGTTGGGTAAAGGACTTTATCTTTTCAAAAAAGAGGACAATAGAAAAAGAAGAGAATCAGAAAGACATTAGTCCAGAGCTTAAAGATGAAATTACTCAAGAAATGCGTAAAATATGGTTAAAGGAATAAAAGTATGGGATTTATAAAATTTTTAGGTACTGCTGGAGGCCGTTTTGTGGTGATGAAACAGCTAAGAGCATCAGGAGGAATTTGGTTACAATATAAAGATACCAATGTCTTCATTGATCCTGGTCCGGGTGCGCTTGTTAAGTGCTGTAGTTCTAGGCCGAAACTTAATCCAGGAAGCTTAGATGCTATCATCTTAACTCATAAGCATTTAGATCATAGTAATGATTTAAACGTAATGATTGAGGCGATGACAGAAGGAGGGTTTAAGAAAAGAGGTTTGGTATTTACACCAACAGATGCCTTAGGTGAGGGCGGAGTAGTACATTCTTATCTTATGGAACATCCTAAGGAAATTAAGCTTTTAAAGAAGGGAAAATTTGAAGTAAGGGATATAAATTTCGAAGTTCCGATTAAAAATATTCATTCAGTCGAAACCTATGGGTTAAAATTTTATTTAGGAGATGAGATAGTCTCCTTTGTTTCTGATACTAAGTATTTTGATGGTTTAATTGATGCTTATAAAGATTCTACTATTCTTATACTTAATGTAGTTTTTTATAAGAGGCGTGATGAGTTTGAACATTTATGTTTAGAAGATGCGATAGAAATTATTCGAGATATTAATCCTAAAAAAGCAATTTTAACTCATTTTGGTATGAGTATGCTAAAGGAGAAGCCACATCTTCTAGAAGAAAAAATAAATACTCAGCTTAAGCAAAATGTAAAATTTGCTAATGATGGCTTTAGTCTTGAGTTTTAGTTGTGCAGATTGTAATCACAAGTGCAAAAGTCAAAGCGCAAAAATAATACCCTCAAAGCTAGAAATTAACAGAGAATCGAAAATCAAAATCTAAAAATAGCAATAAAGGGGTCAACTCCCTTTTTTTCTCCGCAATCTAATGGCGGTTTAGGATTCGCCTAAACCGCTCTTCCCGGTTAGGCCTCGGTGTAGGCGAATCCTAAACCGGGTTGTCAGGCTAAGAACTGGCAGAGGGTTAGCGGTAGGTAGAGATAAATTCATAAAACAATTAGTAAATAAGCTAAAAAGGCTTTTTAAAATGCTTAAACAAGAGTGGTCGAGGAAGGGGGCTTAAAAAGGGAGTTGACCCCTTTCCTTTATTTTAAAAACCCTCTGAAAAATTAGTTTTAACAGAGGCCTAAAAGGGACATTTCTAAATGTGCAAAAAAGGGACATTTTTAAATGTGGTTGACAGAATAGATATTTTGAGTTGAATATTTTCGCAATATGAGTTACAATTCACCCTTGAGGTTTAGTTGTAAAAATTAAATTGACATCTTCGGGTTTATAGATACAATTATAAAACATGGCCCCATCGTCTAGCACGGTCTAGGACATATGGTTCTCAGCCATAAGACACCGGTTCAAATCCGGTTGGGGCTACCAATAATTTAAAGAGAGGATAGATACAGTTCTGATTGGTTTAGTTGGCTATAGCCTTATCGTTGTTGTTATGTTTTAAAGATCCTGGTATTACTTTCCAATAATGCTATTAATCTTACAGTTTTTCCTTTGGTACGTAGATTTCTATGGAAACTCTTGTTAAGCCTTGATTAATATTTTATTAATTTATTAATTAATACTTGACATGACAGATTCTATGATGTATACTTTCTTTGGAGGTTAGAAAAGATGAAAATAGTTGGTGTGAATATAAAACGATTAAGGGATGAACAAGTCCTAACACTTAGAACCTTAGCTAAAAAAGTGGGTATTAGCGCAAGCTTCTTGTCACAAGTTGAGAGCGGTAAAGCTTCCCCATCTTTATCGACATTAAAAAGCATTTCTGATGCCCTCGCTACGACTGTTGGTGATCTTATAGGGGAAGGCCAGAAAATTGATAATAATCCTGTAGTAAAATTAAGTGAAAGAAAACATGTGAAGGGAATAGGCAAGGGGATCAACATGTATTTATTGACATCACGAGATCCGAATAAACAGATGGAACCTTTACTCTTTAAATTGAAAAAGGGTGTTACATCGGGGGTGGCGTCTTATAAGCATTTTGGACAAGAGTTTGTGATGGTTTTAAGAGGATCTATGGAGATTACTCTTAATAGTGTAGTTTACATATTAAAGAAGGGCGACAGTATATACTTTAATTCAAGTGTACCGCATGCTTTTAGAAATATAGGTAAAGAAGAGGCAGAAGCTATCTGGGTTATAACACCGCCGACCTTTTAGAAGACAAAATTTTTTTGAAAAAAGTGTTAACTATTAGTTAATAATGTTAATGAATATAAAACAAAATGGAGGTGTATGATGAAAAAATTAATCAAAGCAAAAGCTAAAGGTCTTAGAAAGTCGCTAGAAAAATTTGCTATAAAGATAGAAAGTTTTAAGCTTAGTTCCTCAAACATGGGTGAGTTTACGGATTTGATTTTAACCGAAATGAGAGATTTGGGGTTTGACAAAGTTACTAAAGATAAGGCTGGTAACCTAATCGGAGTGATAAAAGGATATGGGAGTAAGGATGCCATCGTTATATTGTCTCACATTGATATCAAGACACCTGAGCAACAAAAGGCAGAAGATGTTAGTAATAGTGGAATGACAAAATTTAGGTCTGGTATTATTTCAAGTATTTACGCAGGTGCTTTAATGAAAAGGACTATGTTGCCGATGACAGGTGATTTAATAATTAGCTGTGTGCCTAGGCTTGGATGTTGTGATTTTGGTACCAAATATCTTTTTAATGATGTTTTGAAAAATAGAGTCAAAAAGATTAAAGGTGTAATACTTTGTGAACCTACTGATTTTAATATTAATCTAGGGCATAAAGGTATGATGGAATATGAAATAGTGGTTAAAGGTAAGCTGAATAGGAATTTTCTAGAGAATCGCGGGATGAACATGCTTGGTACGATGTTTCCTTTAATAAGTGAATTAGAGAAGGTGTCAAAAGAATTACCAAATGATTTTAATTTAGGACGTTCTAGTTTGAGAATCAAAGATGTGAGTTATAGTGGATGCCAACCTCAAGATGAGATAAACGAATTTAGGATAGTTGTTGATAGGGCGTTTATACCTGAAGAAACTAAAGGTTATATTTTAAATAGAGCCAAGGCAATAGCAAAGACTGTATATAAACAAGAACAAGGTATTACTGTGAATACTCTTTTAGCTAAAGAGCGAATCAAAACTTATACAGGGCTTGATTTGGTGCTTGAAAAAGAGTTTAAGCCTTGGTCTATGGAAAGTCATCAGCCTTTTGCTTTAGAATCGCTTGAGAGTTTGAACGAAAATGGATTCAAATCGAATTTTGGCTATTGGAAAAAAGTGGTAACTGAAGGTTCTTACACATATGCGCAATTGAAAATACCTACAATAGGATTTGGCGCAGGAGTTGAAGATAACATAGATTCAAGCATCGACTCTTTAAACTTAGATAAGATTGAGAAGGCTTCTTATGGTCAAGCATTGATTGTTCAGAGGAACATAGGTATGCCTACTTTTGGCTGGAGCTCTGATGAAATCTAAGGAAAAAAAGTCCAATATACTTGTGATTAATTGTGGAAGTTCATCCTTAAAGTATAAAATAATAAGGATGCCGGATGAAGATGAAATAGTCCGGGGAGAGGCTGAAAGGGTGGGAATCAAAACACAAGGTGTTTCTATCATTACACATACAGTCCTTGGTAAAAAGAGGACGATTAAGGTTTTGCTTCCTAATCATTCGATAGCGCTTAAGAAGGTGCTTGAGTTAATAGCGAATGACGAAAAAGAAAATAAAGATATAAGATTTGATACTTTTGCTCATCGGTATGTTCATCCAGGCAAGTTTTTTACGAAAACTACTAAAATTAATAAAATGGTTTTAACAAAATTGAAGGAGACTTTGCCGCTTGCTCCTATCCATAATCCGATATCTTATAAATTATTAGAATTTTGCCATCGAGAAAAATCTTCTATAGACCAATTTGTTGTATTTGATACGGCATTCCATAAAACTATTTTGCCTGAATATTCGACCTATGTGTTGCCTCTTAAAGTTATTAAGAAATATGGAATACGGAAGATAGGTTTTCATGGTATATCACATCAGTATGCAATGGAAGAGGCTTGTAAGTTTTTTAATAGAGATAAAATCACACAAAAGATAATAAGTTGTCATTTGGGCACTGGCGGTTCAAGTGTTTGTGCAATCAGGAGTGGGAGATCTATAAATAATTCAATGGGTTTTACGCCGCTTGAAGGATTGATGATGAATACTCGCTCAGGTGACATAGATCCTGGAGCTATATTTTACATAATGTTTAGAGAGTGTTTTTCTCCAGAAGAAGCTGAAAATATTTTAAATAATAAAAGTGGTATTCTTGGAGTATTTAATTCTTCATCTGACTTAAGAGATGTCATTAAAGACATAGACAATAACAAACAAGCGAAAATGACATTTGATATGTATGTACGTAGAGTTAGGGCGTACATAAGTTTTTATTCCTTGATACTGAAAAAATCAGATATTTTAATATTTACAGATTCGCTTGGAGTAGGGTCATCTGTATTAAGAGAAAGCATTTGTGAAAATATGGAATTTTTAGGGCCGAACTTAGACAAGGAAAAAAATACTAAATACAGTGAGGGTATAAGTGAGATTTCTTTATCTGGATCTGAAACGAAAATTCTTGTGATTCCCACAGATGAAGAGATTATGATTGCTAGAGAAGCTTATCAAAGGTTGGTAAAAGATGATCTTAGTCATTGATTATAATTTAAAAGATATAAAAGTGTCAACTTTTGAAGAGAAATTTGATGGGCAGATTTTATCTAGTGATATTAAAGCTATTGATGAAATAAAAGATGATGATCTATTTAAGAAAATTATTCAAAATATTAATGGTAAGAAGAAAATCAAGGCTATTTCATTTAGAATCTTATTTGGAGGAGATTATTTTGATAAGCCAACGCTTGTTGATGAAAAGTTTTTTTTACACTTTGAGAAATTAACAGATTTTTTTCCTTTTTATGTGCCATTAACATCAAGGATGCTAAAAAGATTCCAAAAAATATTCAAAGACATTCCCTTGATAGCTTTTTTCGAAACATCATTTTTTTTGAAATTGCCGGATAAAGAAAAATATTACACTTTACCGTTTGAGTATTACCAGAACAATAGAATAAAGAGATGGGGGTTTCATGGGATATTTCATCAAGCAAATACTAGGATTTTTTCTAAAGGTGATAGAAATCTATCTATAGTATTTGATAAACAAACTACAGTATGTGCAACTCGTAACAATAAACCTCTTTCTGTAAGTTTAGGATATACGCCTTTGGGCGGTATTATGTCTAGAACGAGTTGCGGAGATTTGGATCCTGGGATAGTGCTCTATCTTATGAATGTACATAAGCTCTCGATTTATGAGATCGATGAAATGTTGAAGAACAAAAGTGGATTTGTAGGGCTCTCGGGATATGATATCTCAATAAGTGAAATGTTAAAGCTATACGGCAAAGATGCTAAAGTTGATATGGCATTTGACATTTATCAGTCTCAGATAATGAAGTATGTAGGTGAAGGGATAGCAGCATTGGGAGGTTTAGATAATATTATTTTTGCTGGGAGCAATGTGGGAATATTTACTCCAATAATTCATCAAATCGTGAGAAAGATATTATTTTTAGGAATAAACACCATAAGTTTGCCATGGTCTGAAGATAAAACTATAATCGATATTACATCTGCTGAGTCTAGGATAAAGGTATATATTAGCAGAATGGATATTGCTAAAGTTATCTTTCACGAGAGTGATATCTTTTGTAAAAATTCTAGTAATTTAAGAATAATTTAAAGGATCTAAAAGTTAGAAAAAAGCAGTGTTTAGATCAGGACAGGTAGATGTCCCTATTATAAATTTAAGATTAATCATTTAATCATATCGATAATTTGTTTTTCTGGGATTTTTTGATATAATCATGCATTGAGAGAAGTTGTGGTTTATAAGGTTTTAGTGGACATAATGTTTTTGACAGAAATAATCAGGGTGGCTTAGAGTGAGACATTCATTAAAAGTTGGATTTAGTTTTGGTATTACCTCAGGAATAATAACAACTTTAGGATTAATGGTAGGGTTAAATTCCAGCACTAATTCAAAGATTGCAGTTATTGGTGGTATATTAATAATTGCTATAGCTGATGCTTTTTCTGATGCCTTAGGAATACATATTTCTGAAGAGTTTGAAAATCATCACACAACAAAACAGGTTTGGACTTCAACTATAGCAACTTTTTTTGCAAAATTTATTTTTTCATTAACTTTTATTATTCCAATTTTAATTTTTGAACTTTCAACTGCTATTATTGCTAGTATAATCTGGGGATTTTCAGTATTGGCCATACTAAGTTATCAAATGGCAAAAGAACAAAATGCTAGTCCATGGAAGGTAATTGGTGAGCATCTTGCAATTGCAACAGTGGTTGTGTTTGCAACTCATCATCTTGGGAATTGGATTTTAGCAAATTTTAATTAATTTCTGCTTTTATTTCTGCCAAATTTCTTTATTTTTTATAGAGTTATGGTATAATTTATTTCGTTAAAAGCTTATTATTTGGTTAAGAATATAATTATTAATGATAAAGTGCAAAATTGCTGATGTTAGCTAAACGAATAATACCATGCTTAGATATTAATAAGGGAAGAGTAGTCAAGGGGGTTAATTTCATTAACCTTCAAGATGCGGGTGATCCAATTAAAAATGCTAAATTTTATGAGGATCAAGGCGCAGATGAGTTGGTTTTTTTAGATATTACTGCTAGTGTAGAAAAACGAGCTACGACTATTGAGTTAGTTAAAAAGATTTCTCAGGTTGTTTTTATGCCTTTTACTGTTGGAGGTGGAATAAAATCAGTTTTGGATATACGTAGACTTCTTTTGGCTGGAGCAGAAAAAGTTTCACTAAACACTGCTGCTGTTAAAAATCCTCAATTAATTAAGGAAGCTTCGGATATTTTTGGTAGTCAGTGTATAGTTGTTGCCATTGATGCAAAATCAAAGGGAAAGGGTTGGGAAGTATATATCAATGGTGGTAGAACAGCAACAGGCATAGATGTTTTAAAATGGGCTCAAAAAGTCCAAAAATTAGGTGCTGGTGAGATTCTTCTTACTAGCATGGATTATGATGGCACTAAAGATGGTTTTGATATAAAATTAGTGCGGGCAATATCTGATCTGGTTGAGATACCAGTGATTGCTTCTGGAGGAGCAGGTAAACTTAAAGATTTTTTTGATGTTTTTAAGGAAACCAAAGCTACTGCAGGGTTGGCAGCTTCGATATTTCATTATCGTCAGATTAGCATTAAAAATATAAAAGGATATCTTAGAAAAAAAGGAATAAAGGTGAGGATATGAAGGATAAAGGAACAAGGATGAAGGATAAAGGAGCAAGGATAAAGGATAAAGAGAAAAAGATAAAGATAAAGATAAAGATAAAGATAAAGGGAAAAGCAGTGATAATTCCGAAGTTAAAATTTGGGCAAGATGGACTTATTCCAGCAATTGTTCAAGATGATAAAACTGGAGATGTTTTAATGATTGCCTATATGAATAAGGAATCGCTAGAAATTACTTTGCGTGAGATGAGAACTTGTTTTTGGTCTCGTTCTCGAAAGACTCTTTGGCGTAAGGGTGAAACCAGTGGTCATGTTCAAAAGATAAAGAAAATATATTATGATTGCGATAAGGATGCTTTGTTAGTAAGGGTAGATCAAAAAGGCGTTGCTTGTCATACTGGTGAGTGGAGCTGTTTTTTCCGAAGACTGATTTAAGAGATATGACAAAAAAAGAGATTCCGTTTAATGAAATAAATCCTACTTTGGGACAATTTCGGAAATTATCAAAAAAGAATAATTTAATTGTTCTTTCGTGTAAGTTTTTTTCAGATTCTGTTACTCCGCTTTCTGTCTACCATAACCTTGAGAAAACTATAAAAGGTGAAAGCTTTCTTTTGGAATCAGTAGAAGGACAAGAGAAAGTATGCCGTTTTTCATTTCTAGGGTTTAAGCCAATGGCAGTGTTTAAGAGTAAGGGTAAGAGGATTTACATAAAGGATAAAAAGGCACGTTCTTTTGTAACTACGAAAGATCCTTGTCTAGAGTTAAAGAATCTAATGAGCTCTTATAAGGTTGCACCTAAAGAAAATTTACGTTTTTTTGGAGGGTTTGTAGGTTATCTTGGTTATGATGCGGTTAGATTTTATGAACCAATAGGCAAAGATTTGCCTGATTCTTTAGGAACTTATGATTCTTATTTCATCTTACCTAAATTTCTGGTAATTTTTGATCATTTGATTAAACAAATTGAAGTTCTTTCTTTTGTTAATTTAGATAATAACAATAAAGAGAACGTTGATAAGGTTTATCTTAGAGAACGAAAGTCTTTAGTTAATATTTGCAAGAAAATTATTTCTTTGCATCGTTTGCCAGATTTATTATTTAAGTCGTCTAAGCTTAAAATGGAGTCTAATTTTAAGAAAAAAGATTTTCTTTCGGCTATCAAAAAGGCTAAGAAATATATCAAAGAAGGGGAAATAATCCAAACTGTTATCTCTCAAAGATTTTTTACTAATTTTAAAGATGATCCTTTTACAGTGTATAGGTATTTACGAATACTTAACCCTTCACCTTACATGTATTATTTAAATTTTGGAAAAACAAAAATTGCTGGTTCTTCTCCAGAAATGCTTTTAAGATGTGAGCATGATGAATTAATTACTCGGCCTATTGCTGGTACTCGAAAAAGAGGAAAAGATGAAGCTGAGGATAAGAGGTTAAAAAAATCATTGTTGAATGATCCTAAAGAAAAAGCTGAGCATATTATGCTGGTTGATTTAGCTCGTAATGATTTAGGTCGAATTGCTGAGAAAACAACTGTTAATGTTTCTACCTTTATGGATGTTGAGTTGTTTTCCCATGTAATGCATATTGTTAGTGAAGTTCGAGCTAAGTTGAGTAGTAAGGAAAATATTTTTTCTGCTTTAATAAGTTGTTTTCCGGCTGGAACAGTTAGTGGGGCTCCTAAAGTGCGAGCAATGCAGATAGTCAATGAATTAGAGCATGAGAAAAGAGGTATTTACGCTGGTTCAGTAGGATATTTTTCCTTCACAAGAAGTCTAGATACGTGTATAATAATAAGAACTATAGTATTTAAGGACAATAAGGCTTATATTCAAGCTGGAGCAGGAATTGTTGCTGATTCTGTTCCTAACAGTGAATTTAAGGAAACTATTAGTAAGGCAAAGGCTCAAATGCTAGCTCTTGAATTTGCAGTTGCTTCTTCTAGTAAAAAATGTTAAGAAAAATACTTGTTTTATTAATTATTTTTCAGACTTGTCTTTTTTCAGCATATGCAAGGGAGGATGGTTGTTGGAACATATGAAATAGGGACTTTTATTATCCCAACATATAAACCGATGATAAAACCGGAATATATTTTTGATAATAGTGAAGATGATTAGGAGGAAAAAACATGCTTAAAATTCGACTACGTAGGCCAGGAAAGTCTGTTAAAAGAAGGTATCATTACAAAATTGTAGTAACTGAAGCAAAGAATGCACGGGAATCAAAATTTGTTGAGCAGATTGGACACTATGATCCTTCGCAAAAGCTTTTGAAATTTGTGATTTCAAAATATGAATCTTGGATAAAAAAAGGTGCAAAGCCAACTGAAACAGTGGCTACTTTATTTAAACGATATAGACGTGAAAAAAACAAAGAGCAGAAAGCGTAAGGTAAGTAAATAATTTTTTAACCTTTGTTTTCCGATTTTTAACTTAAATTTTAATAAACTAAGGAGGTCTAGATGCAAGGAGCACCGAATGCTGGAATTTTAAATTTTATACCTTTGGTTTTCATTTTTATTGTTTTTTATTTTCTGATTATAAGGCCACAACAGAAAAAGCAAAAAGAACATAAAGAAATGATTAGCAGTTTGAAAAAAAATGATGAAATAGTTACCGCGGGGGGAATTTTTGGAACCATTGTTAATCTAAAAGAAAATACATTTGTTATAAGAGTTGACGAAAATTCAAAAATTGAAGTTGAAAAAAAGTCAATTGCTTACATAAGAAAGGCTAGATAATGATTAAACGAGCAGATTTAAAAATAAGAATAGCGGTTATTTTAGGGTTAGTTATTTTTAGTGCTATTTATGTTTTTCCTTTAGAAAAGAATATAAATTTAGGTCTTGATCTAAAGGGAGGTATGTATGTATTACTACGTGCAGATACCTCAGCTATTTCAGCTAAAAAAATTCCTGATGCAATTGGTGCAGCAGTAGAAAAGATACGCACTAGAATTGATGCTTATGGAGTCAAAGAAACTTCTATTCAAGTGCAAGGTGATAATTCTATTTTGGTTCAAGTCCCTGGTGTTATTGATCGAGGAATAATTGATCGGCTAAAAGAAGTTGGAAAGCTAGAATTTAAAATAGTTGAAAAGGATAGCGAAAAAATATCGCAGGCTAAAGCAGGGAATGTGCCTGAAGGATATGAACTTAAAAAGTACGCTGATACTCAACTTTTGCTTTTTAAAGATCCAGTTATGATGGGTTCGGGTCTTTCCGAGAGTTATTTAGGGTTTAATTCTTATGGCGGTTCTGAACCGATTTTGAATTTTACTTCTGAAGGTTCAAAAGAATTTGCTAAGATTACTGCCGATAATACTGGAGAAGCTTTAGCAATTGTTCTAGATGGTGTAATTAAAAGTGCTCCGAGAATTGATGAACCAATATTAAATGGTGAGGCTAGAATTAGAGGAGACTTTTCTGTAGATGATGCCAGATTAATCGTAACAGTATTAAATTCTGGTGCTCTACCAATTCCATTGGTGGTTGAAGAGGAAAGAAGTGTTGGTCCGTTGTTAGGTTCTGATTCTATCAATCGAGGAGTAAACTCTATACTTCTTGGGGCCGCTTTGGTGGTAGTTTTTGTTTTAATATATTATTTTCTTGGTGGCGTGGTTACAGTTATATGTCTTATTCTAGATCTTTTGTTTATTTTGGCTGGTTTGCTGCTTTTTAAAGGCACTTTAACTCTTCCTGGAATTGCTGGTATGATTTTGACTCTTGGTATGGCAGTCGATGCTAATGTTTTGATATTTGAAAGAATAAGAGAAGAATTGAAATTAGATAAACCTTTAAGCATTGCTATTAAAAATGGTTTTAATCGAGCTAAGCGGACGATTATAGACGCTAATGTTACTACCCTTATAGCTGCTTTATTCCTTTTTATTTATGGTACTGGCCCGATAAAAGGGTTTGCGACAACCCTTTCTTTAGGAATCATAGCTAGCATATTTACTTCAGTATTTGTTGGACGGACAATTTTTTCTCTTCTTTTGGATTTACGATTAAAAAGTTTACGAATGCTTTCTTTAATTTCAGCTCCTAAAATTAATTTTGTAAGACTTAGAGGAATCTGCATTGCTATTTCTTTAATCCTTGTTGTTGGGAGTTTGTTTACTTTTTATTCTAAAGGTGAGAGTGCTTTTGGTATAGATTTTAAAGGTGGACAAATACTTGAGTATCAAATTAACCCTCCGACTGATATCCAAGAAATAAGAAATGTTTTAAAGAAAGAAGGCTTTAATGAGATAGCTATTCAGGAGTTTAAGGATATATCTGGAGGAGTAAGCATTAAAAGTACTGCTGATATTGCTTCAGGAATTGATCAAGCTTTAAGAAATAATTTTGAAGAGGTTAAAGAGCTAAAGGCAACCACAGTTGGACCGGCTGTCGGTAAAATTTTAAAACAAAAAGCTTATTTAGCGATAGCTCTCTCACTTTTAGGTATACTTGTTTATGTAGGCTTTAGGTTTAAGCATTTTGATTTTGCTTTTGCTGCTGTAATAGCTCTTTTTCATGATGTTATTATTAGTCTAGGTGTGCTTTGTTTTGCTGGGTATGAAATTAATCTTTTGACTGTAACTGCACTCTTAACTATTGCTGGTTATTCAATAAATGATACTATAGTTATTTATGATCGTATACGTGAGATTTCTCCGCGCTCAAGAAAGTCATCTTTAAGTGAAATTATCAATATGGCTATAAATACTACCCTTTCAAGGACAGTTATTACCTCACTTACAACTCTTATGGTGATTGTTTCAATTTTTTTACTAGGTGGAGAAATCTTAAAAGGTTTTTCTTTCGCTCTTTTAGTAGGTGTTATTTGTGGTACTTACTCATCAATATATATAGCTGCTCCTTTAGTTCTTCTTTTTAGAAAATTTCGTGTTTAATACATTAAAAATCTACAGACATAAAGAGTTGTCTCTTAAACAAGTTATTAGTGAACTTGTTTCCTTGGGCTATTGTCGTGTTGATGCGGTTTTAGAAGAGGGAGATTTTACCCTTCGCGGGGATACCTTAGAGCTTTATCCGGTAAATTTTAATTTTCCTTTGAGAATTGAATGGGAATTTGAAACTATAGAAAAAATTTATAGTTTTGATAAGTCACTTAATAGAAAAATAATTGATTATGAGTTTCTAATAATTATTCCTCACTTAAAAAAATCTAAACGATATACCTCAGAAGACTTTCCTCTTGAAGTAACTTTACAAATAAAAAAAGGCGATTATGTTGTTCATAATCGTTATGGAATTGGTAAATTTTGTGGAGTAAAATTGCTGACGGTTAGAGATAAAAAGGATTATTATTTTGAGATAGAATATGAGAACAAGGATAAGCTTTATGTTCCAAAAGAAGATGCTCATCTTGTTCAGAAATATAGTGGATTTTCCTTGAAGAGACCGCGTTTGTCACGCTTAGGTTCAAAAGAATGGACTCGAATAAAAGAAAAAGTCCAAAAAGGCATAAAGTCTTTTGCCTTAGAAATATTAAAAATTGAGGCTCAGAGGAAGATAATTGGTGGTTTTAAGTATATAGCTGATGGTACTTGGCAGAAGAAATTTGAGCAGAGTTTTCCTTATAAGGAAACCGAAGGTCAGGTGCAGTCAATTTTTGAGGTTAAGAATGATATGCAAGAGGCTGGGTGTATGGATAGGATTATCTGTGGAGATGTTGGTTATGGTAAAACCGAAGTTGCTATGCGGGCTGCCTTTAAATGTGTTGAAAGTGGCAAGCAAGTAGCATTTTTAGTTCCAACCACAATACTTGCTTATCAGCATTACAATACTTTGGTTAAAAGGTTAAAAGATTTTCCTTTTTGTGTGGAGATGCTTTCGCGCTTTAGGACTAAGAATGAGCAAAATGAAATTTTAAAAAAAATAAGCCAAGGAAAGATTGATATTATAGTCGGTACTCATCGTCTTCTTTCTGATGACGTTTGCTTTAAGGATTTAGGTCTTTTAATCATTGATGAAGAGCATAAGTTTGGAGTTACTCATAAGGAAAAAATAAAGAAACTTAAAGTCAACATTGATATCCTTGTATTGACTGCAACGCCTATTCCTCGTACTCTTTATATGGGGCTAGTTGGATTAAAAAAAATCTCAATGATACGAACGCCGCCTAAAGAAAGATTAGCGGTTAAAACTAAGGTCATTGAATATAATGTTAAGAATTTAGGCGAAATAATAGTTAAGGAGTCAAAACGTGGCGGACAGGTTTTTTTTATTCATAATCGTATTGAAAGTATTGAAGGAATTAAGCGTGTACTAGTAAAGGTTTTGCCTAAAGAGATAAGAATAGGGTTAGTTCATGGAAGACTTCCAACTCATGCTATGGAAAAAGTTATCATGGATTTTATTAATCAAAAAATCGATTGTTTATTTTCAACGGCTATTGTTGAGTCAGGCATAGATGTCCCTACTGCAAACACAATAATTATTAATGATGCCCATAAATTTGGTCTAGCAGATTTACATCAATTAAGAGGTAGAGTTGGAAGGTTTGATTTGCAAGCATTTGCATACTTAGTAACGCCACGAGCAGGTGAAATTCCTCAAGATGCTGCTCAGCGACTCAAACATCTTTGTGATTTTTCTCATCTTGGCGCTGGTTTTGAAGTTGCGATGACTGATTTAGAATTACGGGGTGCGGGGAATATCTTAGGCAAAGAGCAACATGGCTTTGTTTGGATGGTAGGTTTTGATTTATATTGCCGTTTGCTTAAAAAAGAGATAGAATATTTAAAACTTGCGTTCAAAATTGATACTGGTTCTTAAAATATTTATAGGGAGAGCATATGAAATTGAATACAGCACTATTAATTGCATTATTATTTTTTTCTTTTAACGTTTATAGTCAAGAGGTGAGCAAAATAATTGTTAAGGTGAATAATCAAGTTATTACTTCTCGAGATTTAGATGAGTATTGTAAGGTTCTTGCTTATAGGTTTTCCAATGGCAATGAAGATATTTCAGCTGATGATCAGGAGTTTAGAGGAAAAGCTTTAGAAAGATTAATCGAAGACACTCTTGTTTTAGGCAAAGCTAAGCAAGAAGGAATAGAAATTCCTTTTTTCCGAGTTGATAATAAAATAGAGCAGTTAGTTTCTTCTCATCCCAGCCGTAAGGATTTTGAAGAGTCATTGATTGAAAAAGGGCTTACGATTGCTCTTTTGAGGAAAAAGATTAAAGACCAATATTTACTGAGAGACATTGTTGATAAACATATAAAATCCCAAGTAGTTGTTTCTCCAAAAGAAATAAGCGATTATTATTTCAAAAATCCCGAAGAGTTTTATTCAGCAGTTAGATATAGTTTTTATATTGCACAATCAAGTGATGAAAGTATTTTAAAAAAAATATCTAGTATTATTAAAAATGAAGGAATTTCTGAAGCTTTAATTGAAAACAGTGATATTTTAAAAAAAATGGAATCAGATTTAAAGGAATTAAAATTAGAAATAGCTAAAATCTTTGAGAATTTAGAAATTAATCAGTGCAAGATTGTAAGAGTTGATAGCGTTTATTATTTAATTTTCTTAGAAGAGAAAATTTTTCCTACCCAGCTTTCTCTGGAAGAAGTAAAAGAGGCTATTTATGCTTATCTTTGGGATGTTAGATTTAAAGAGAAATTTATTGAATGGTTAGACGAGCTAAAAGAGGATGCCTTAATAAAAAAGTATGATCAGTAGAAAAAGAATCGTGATTAGTTCTGGAGATCCGGGTGGCTGTGGGCCTTATATAACTTTAAAAGCAATTGATAGCCTTAAACAGAGAGAGTTTGATTTTTTTGTGGTTGGTGATCAGAAAATATTTAAAAAAATATCAATTTATAAAAAAGTAAGTCGTAAAATCAATTTTATTGATTTAAATACTTCTGGTATTGAAGGGTTAGAAAAAGGAAAACCTTCTCGATTAAGTGGTAAAGCTAGCTTAAGTTATCTTAATAAAGCCTTAGAATTAATGAAAAAGAAGAAAATAAAACGTTTGGTTACGGCTCCTTTGTCTAAAGAAGCAGTAAAATCTGTTTTAAAGGAATTTAGTGGTCATACTGAGTATTTAGCCAATTATTTTAATATTAATAATTTTGCTATGATGATGGCTTCGTCGTCTTTAAAAGTGGTTATGGCAACGAGGCATATCAATTTAAAAGAAGTATCTTCTTCTTTATTTAAAGAAGATATCTATAAGTTACTTTGCTTAACTTATGAGTCTTTAAATAAACAATTTAAGGTGAAAAAGCCCCGAATTGCTTTTTGCGCCGTAAACCCCCATGCTGGCTTAAAAACTTTTATTGGCAAAGAGGAAAAAATAATTATTCAAGCAAAGGAAAAATTTAAGAAAGAAACTTACGGCCCATATCCTGCAGATACTATATTTACTAAAGATAATTTAAAGAAATACGATTGTGTTATTTGTGTTTATCATGATCAGGCAATGATTCCTTTTAAATTACTTTCGTTTAATACCGGAGTAAATGTGACATTAGGATTACCGATTGTAAGGACTTCACCCTCTCATGGTGTTGCCTATGATTTAACGATAAGTGGTAAAATACCTTTTCATTCTTCGATGCTTGAAGCAATTAAGCTGGCAGCAAAATTATTTTGATGAAACAACTACATTCATTTGGTCAAATATTTCTTACAAATAGTGAGTTTATACAAAAAATTAGTAATAGTTTAGACATTAAGAATAGGCAAGTCTTAGAAATTGGTCCGGGCAAGGGAGCGATGAGTGAGGTTTTAGTTGAAGAGGCAAAGAAGCTTTATTGTGTTGAAGTTGACCAGAGATTTTGTGGTTTTTTAAAAAAGAAATTTTCTAAAAAAAGTAATATTGAAATTATTCATCAGGATATTTTAAGGTTTAAGCTTTCTAAATTGGGAGGAAAAATAATTGTTTTTGGTAATGTACCGTATCAGATAAGTAGTGAGTTAATAAAGTATATTATTGGTTATAGAAATTACATTGATATTGCTTATTTTACTTTTCAAAAGGAATTTGTTGAAAAAATAACTGCTAAGCCATCTTCTAGCAATTATAATTTCTTGAGTTGTTATATCCAATATTATGCTAGGACAGAGAAACTTTTTGATATTAAAGCTTCAGCTTTTGATCCAGTGCCTAAAGTTGATTCTGCATTTTCTAAAATTGTCTTTTACAAAGAACTGCCACACAAAGCTATGAATGAGGATTTTCTTTTTAAAATTATTCGCAAGGCCTTTTCTTCGAGTCGAAAAAAAATAACTAATGCTTTAAATTTATCCGAGAATGATCAGAATTTTTTTAAATCTGTTGGTTTAAATTTAAATTTACGTCCTGAAAACTTTTCATTGAAAGATTATGTGTTTATTGCTAATCAACTTTACCCCGTTAGAGAAAAATTTCTCTAACGGGGTCTTTTTGATATAATTAAAAAAAAGTTATGAAAAATATTATCTTAGCTCATCATTGTCCTCAATGGAAAACCCATATTGGTTTTTTGCTTGCTGCAGTTGGTTCAGCTAAATGAAAAAAAGAGTTTTTCTTATTCATTTAACTATTATTGTTTTAGCTATTGGTTTATTTAGCTATATTTTTTTAGGGCTAGATCAACTTTATAAAAGAAATATTTTTCTCGGCAACGCAAATGATCTTTCCAAGAAGGAATTTAAGAGTGCAAAAGTTGAGTATGGTTTTGTTATAAAAAAGATAGGTTTTTTAGGTTCAGAGCTATTACATAATTCAGAAGAGCAATTTGCGGCAGCTAGTTTAATTAAATTACCAATATTGGCTGCAGTCTTTTATGCAATTGAAGAGGAAAAGGTTGCCTTAGATGATTTAATTACCATACAAAGAAAAGATATAACTGGTGGTAGTGGAAAGATTAAAGCTCTTTCCTTGCCAAGAAAATTTACTTTTGCTCAGCTTTTGGAGTTAATGATTGCTTCAAGTGATAATACTGCCACTAATAAAGTGATTGAAATCTTGAATTTTAAGTATATTAATGATATTTTTAAAAGAATAGGCTTAAAAGGTACAACTTTAACTAGGAAAATGATGGATTTTTCACAACGTAGTAAAGGAATTGAAAACTATACTAGCTCCTCAGACATAGCTTATATTCTAGAGAAAATTTACAAAAAACAGCTAATTAACAGAGAATTGTCTAATCTAGCTTTATCTTTTTTAAAAAAACAGAAGGTAAATGATCGCTTACCACGCTATTTACCAGAAGGGATTGTTATCGCCCACAAGACTGGTTTGGAACGAGGAGTAGTCCATGATGCTGGAATTGTTTTTACCCCAAAAGGTGATTATATAATTTGTGTTTTAGTCAAGGGTTGTAGGAGTTATTCCAAGGCAAAGAAATTTATTGCTCAATTTTCATTATTGACATATAATCTAATGAATGATAAACGATAACTAATAATTTATAATTAAAAAATAAAAATTCTTTTAACCTTGATTATCAATTATCATTTATAAATTATAGAACGAATATGTTTATTATTAGTAATTTTTTATTTGCTTTAGCCAGAGTCCTAGATTTTATTCTTAATGCTTTTACTTGGCTTATTATAATTAGAGCCTTGATAAGCTGGGTAAACCCAGATCCCTATAATACAATTGTTCAGTTACTTCATAAATTGACAGAACCAATTTTTTATCCGATAAGAAAATTGTTGCCTTTTAGCTTTAAGGCGGGAATAGATTTATCGCCGATTATTGCAATTTTAATAATAGTCTTTTGTAGAAGTTTTCTAGTCCAAACATTATTTGATTTAGCTCTTAAAATGAGGTGATTAGAGGAGGCAGTAACAAAAAATGGGATTAATATCAGCTGGTATACCGGTAGTTATAGTTGTAGTTATTTTTTTCTTTATAGTTAGAGTGGCTACAGTAATTTTAAAACTTACTGGCATGGACGAGGGGACTGCTCGCTTCCAAGCAATTTCTGCTTTTACTGGTACAGGGTTTACAACTGCTGCTGCCGAAACAATTCTTGACGATAAACTTCGAAGCAAAACTGTTAGTGTGCTCATGGTTTTGGGTAAAGTCGGAATTGTTTCAGTAATTGCTAGTTTGTTTCTTTCATTTGGTAAAGATGATTTAGCAGCCGATTTATCAAAAGCGGTAATTATTCTTGCTTTTATCACAATTCTTTATAAAATAACTACTTTGAAAGGATTTTCTCGAGCTTTAAATAAGTTTATTGAAAAAAGAATCATAACTAGAGGGTTCATAAAACAGAAAACCTTAGAGGAACTTTTTACTCTCCCTAAGGGGTATGGCTTAGCGCAACTTGCAATAACTGGTAAAAGTAAGGAAGATGGACTTACTTTAGCTGAAGCGGGATTTATTAAAAGAGATATTTTAGTTTTATCTATTGAACGGAAGGAGCAGCTAATCTCTTTTCCTCATGCTGGAGATACAATTAGTAAGGGTGACAAACTTCTTTGTTACGGGTTAATAAATAATATAAAAGAATACGCTTAGACTGAAGAAGATTTATGTGAATTCAGGTAATAAGGGTATACAACAAAAAGGAGACAGGGAATAGTTATGGTAGTATCAGATTATTTAAAAGAAAAGTTTTGTTTGGTTGATTTACAGGCAACGGATAAAGATGGTTCAATTAAAGAAATTGCTGAAGTTTTAGTTACTGCTGGGAAGATAATAGATGAAAAATCTTTCATTGAAGATGTTCTTGAAAGAGAAGAGCTTGGTTCAACCGGTATTGGCAATAATGTTGGTATACCTCATGCAAGAACTAAAGCAGTTAAGGGCTTTGTTATTGGTTTTGGTCGTTCAAAAGCTGGTATTGAGTTCAAGGCTTTAGATGGAGAAAAAGTTAATCTTGTTTTTTTGATGGGGGCAGATCCTAGTGAGTTAAATTTATATTTAAGAATTTTAGCTGAGCTATCAAAGCTACTTATGAATATCTCTTTTAGGGAAGCTTTGATGGCTGCTAATAGTGCTGCCGAAGTGATTGCAGCAGTAAAAAAGTTTGAACGATAGTAAAAAAGTAGGTACGAAATGAAAGTAATTGAAGCTGCAAAAACAGATATCATTAAAGTTAAGCGTTCTTTAACTCTAAGAAGCTTGTTGGATATGTTTAAGGACTTTCACACTACCCCTTTAATTCCTGTAGTTGACGCTTGGGACCATTTGACTGGTGTTGTCTATCCTGAGAGTTTGCTAGATCTATTAAGACCTGTTCAGGCAAAGTTATTCCGGAATGTTCCTTTTATGGAGATGGACGAAGATGCCTTTGACTTAGAGTCAATTCCTTCTATGGGAGAGTTGATTATTGTTGACGACATTGTGGATATAAATTTCATCTCAATTAAAGCTGAAGATTCTTTGGAAGAAGCTTATAAGATTATGCACTTTAATAAAAAAGAGTGTTTGCCTGTTGTTGATGACCAAGGAAAAATTATTGGGATATTGGGGATCTTTGACATCATTTGGAGGATGTTTAAAGAGAAAGAAGTCGTATAAAAACATATCTAATGATTAACAATCCAATCTTAAGCTTAGCAATTATATTTATTTTAAGTTTTTTTGCTTCACGATTAACTAAAAAACTTAGAATACCGACTGTAACTACTTATGTAGTTTTGGGAATAATAATTTCACCTGGTTTATTAAATTTAATTTCCAAAGAGTTTTTAGCAACTTCTGATTTTTTTTCTCAAATTGTTCTTGGTATGATTGCTTTTAGTTTAGGAGAGAACTTTTCTCTAAGTATCTTACGAAGAGTGGGGAGAGCAGTTACTGGAATATCGATTAGCGCTTCTTTAGCACCATGGTTTTTAGTAACCCTTGCTACTTGGATGTTTTTTAACCAACCTTTCTATATCGCTCTTATTTTTGGTGCAATTGCTGCGGCTACTGCTCCAGCAGCTGTAGTTATGGTAACTCAGGAGTATAAAAGTAAGGGTGATTTTACTGATACTCTTTTAGGTGTAGTAGCTATTGATGACGCCTGGGCTTTAGTTATTTTTGGATTGTCATTATCTGTAGCCAAAACATTTGTGACCGGCAACGGTGACACCATCGGTCTTTTTAAAGATTTGTTAAAAACCATATTAGAGATTGGAGGTTCATTTGTTTTAGGATGGGCAATAGTAGTTGTTTTTAATAATCTAGCTAGATTTATTAATACAATGAAGGAACGCTTGATTTATACTTTTGGTTTCCTATCTTTAACCATAGGGTTAGCAATATCTTTTAATTTTTCAGTACTTTTATCTTGTATGTTTTTTGGAGCACTATTAGCTAATACCAATAAAGAGAGTCTGCATTTTTTTAATTCTTTACGTGATATAGATGCGCCTTTATATTTAATATTTTTTGTGTTAGCTGGAGCAAGTTTGAAAGTTAGCGTTTTAGGAACTTCTATTGCTTTAACTTTGGGGTATATAGTCTTTAGGACCTTTGGTAAAATAATTGGTGCTTTTATTGGAGCAAAATTGGTTGATGCTTCTTTGAGCATAAAAAAATATATGGGAATAGCTTTGATTCCCCAAGCTGGTGTAGCTTTGGCTTGTGCCTTGATTGCTAAACATGCTATTGGTGGGCTTTGGGGAGATACAATTCTAACCATTACTATTGCTAGCACAGTTATTTTTGAGCTTATCGGTCCTTGGTCTACAAAGTATGCTTTATCTAAGGCTGGGGAGATAAAAGAAGATATCAACAATAAGGGATCATATCTATGATGGCGAGTGTAATATGAGAGCTTCAAGAAGTAATATTTTAGCTTTTGTTTTAGCTGGTGGAAAAGGAGAAAGACTATTTCCCTTAACTTCTGAAAGAACAAAGCCTTCAGTTCCTTTTGGTGGAAAATACCGAATAATTGATTTTGCTTTAAGTAACTTAGTGAATTCAGGCATTTATTCTACTTATGTTTTAGTTCAGTATAAGTCTCAATCTTTAATTGAACATATTCGAACAAGTTGGCGAAAAGGTGGTATTTTTCCGCGACATTTTATAACTGTCGTACCTCCTCAAATGAGACGAGAAGAAATAAAAGCTTGGTATCGTGGTACAGCTGATTCTATATATCAGAATATAAATCTTATTTATGATTTTAAACCTCGGTTTGTAGCAATTTTTGGTGGTGATCATGTTTACCGTATGGATATAAAAGGAATGATTGATTTTCATATAAGAAAAAAGTCAAAACTCACAATAGCATCTATGCCGATAGAGGGTAGTCAAGCTAATCAATTTGGAGTTGCCGAAATAGATGGTGACTCAAGAATTAAAAAATTTCAAGAAAAGCCGATATTGTCTCACAATAAAGATGTGCTTGCTTCTATGGGGAATTATATATTTGACGCTGATTTTTTGGTTGATATATTAAATCAAAGGGTAAAGAAGCGTAGAGTCAATGATTTTGGCAAGCAGATAATACCATATTTAATTCAAAAAAAAGAGAGAGTTTTTGCTTATAATTTTTCTCAAAATAAAATTCCTTATTTAAAGAAAAGTGAAGCAAAATATTACTGGAAAGATGTTGGTTCAATCTCTGCTTATTGGCAGGCAAACATGGATCTTCTTGGTAAAAAACCGTTATTAGACCTAGATAATCTGCATTGGCCTATATATGCTTCAAATTTTAATTGTCCTGGAGCCTATACTACAGAATCTAAAATTGAAAACTCAATTATTTGTGAGGGGTCTAAGATTTTTAGCTCTAGTATAAAGAATTCAATTTTAGGAAGATCAGTAATAATAGAAGAAGGTTGTGAGATTGAAGATTCAATTATTATGGATTTTACACAAATAAAAAAGAATTGTCGTATTCGTAAAACAATTATTGATCGTTTTAATACTATACCTCAAAATAAGATTATTGGTTATAATTCTATTCAAGATAAGAAGAAGTATTATTTTGATTCTTCAGGGATTGTGGTTATTGGTAGAGGTTTAAGAGGCAAAGAGTTTTTTAATTTATAAAACTAAAGGAATAATCATGGATGTATTCAAAGCAATAGAGAAAAGACGGAGTATACGAAAGTATAAAGACAAAGAAGTCGAAGAAGATAAAATCTTTAAGATTTTAGAAGCAGCTAGGCAAGCCCCCTCGGCATCTAATTGTCAAGAATGGAGATTTGTTGTTGTTAAAGATAAAGTAACTAGAAGTAAGCTTTGTCATGCCGCTAAAGAGCAAGCTTTTATAGCTCAAGCACCAGTTGTAATCGTTTGTTGTGCTGAAACTGATAGTCATTTAATGACTTGTGGGCAAGCTTGTTATCCAATAGATTTAGCCATTGCGATTGATCATATGAGCTTAACAGCTGTTGAACTAGGGTTAGGTAGCTGTTGGATTGGTGCTTTTTACGAACAAGAAGTTAAGAAAATTCTCGATATCCCCAAGGAGATAAGGGTGGTAGAAATGCTTGTCTTAGGATATTCTAGCCAATACTCTTTTGATCCAAAAGTACGATTAGACCTAGAAGAAATAGCCTTTTTTGAAAAATGGGGCTTTTCTAAATAATTCCTTTTATTCTTCAATTTCATTCCTACAAAGTTTATTTCATAAGCTTTATACTTAGCTGAACTGGTTGATTTTTATAAACAGGGTGGTATAATTTTTAATACGGTTTTGCCTTATAGCTAATACTATTTTTTTGGTCATAAGGTAATTAAAAATTCAGTAAGTAATGTTTCATATACAAGGAATAGTCATGTCTAACAATGATTTAGTGACAAAAATTGAAGAGCTGATTCAAGAGAAAAAATACCTCGACATTAAGGAGTTATTTCCTCTTCATCCTGAAGATATTGCTAACCTTATCAGCAAATTGTCTACGCCAACATATAAGCTTTTTGTTTTCCGTTTAGTCTCTTACAATAAAGCAGTAGATGTATTTGAGTGTCTTTCTACTGAAGAAGAGGAAGACATACTTAAAACCTTAACAAGCAAGGAAATAAGAGACATTTTGAATGAAATGTCGCCAGATGACAGAACTGAATTGTTTGAAGAAATACCAGCTGAATTAGTTAAAAAATTTATCAATTTATTATCTCCGGATGAACGAAAAGTTGCTATTGAAATTCTTAATTATCCATCCGAATGCGTAGCAAGACTTCTTACTCCTGATTTTGTACAATTATATAAGGGGATGACTGTCAAAGAGGCTCTAGCCCATATTAAAGAAGTTGGCATTAAGAAAGAAACAGTTTATTATAGTTATGTTCTTGACGATGAAGGTAAACTTATTGGAATTGTTTCTTTAAAAAAGCTTGTTTTGACCGATTCAGAAATAAAGATTTCAGAGTTAATGTATACGGATGTGATAAAAGTATCAGCTCTTACTGATCAAGAAGAAGCTGTAAATATTTTTAAGCACTATGATTTAATTGTTCTTCCAGTTGTAGATAACAATAATAAATTATTAGGAATTGTTACTTTTGATGATTTGGTTGATGTTTTGGAAGAGGAAACAACTGAAGATTTTGAAAAGATAGCAGCGGTTGTTCCGGTTGAGAAGCCTTATATGGAGGCAAGTTTTTTTGAACTTCTTTGGAAACGAAGTCTTTGGTTGATAGTTTTAGTAGTCTTATCGTCGATATCAAGTTTGGTTATGAAAAATTATAGTGGCATAATAAAGCAATGGATAGCTTTAACTTTTTTTCTACCGATACTTATTGCTACCGGAGGAAACGCTGGTATGCAATCAGCAATGATGGTTATAAGAGGGCTAACCACTGGTGATATTGGAATAAAAGATTTTTTTAAGGTTGTCCTCAGAGAGTCTCTTCTTGGTCTTTCTATTGGTGTTATTCTTGCTATTGTTGGTTCAATAAGAGCAATTATCCAAGAAGGCGATGGATTATTAAGTATATCAGTAGGAATTGCTATAGGCTTTACAGTTACTTTTGCTGCTGTTATTGGTGCAGCTTTGCCAATTATTTTTAGAAGATTACGCCTTGATCCAGCCCTTATGAGTGGACCCCTGATTACTACTATTGTTGATGTTGCTGGAATATTTATATATTTTCAAATTGCTTTATTTTTGTTAGGATCATGAAAAAAGTATTTATTGTTTTAATCTTAATCTTCGTAAATGCTTGTGCTGCAACTCATTACAGAGGAGGTAGTCTAAGGGTTTCTAATTCTGACTATATTGATTTAGCAAGTTTTTGCAAAAAATATAAGTTTGATTACAATTTTGATACCATTGATGATTTAATAAGAATTTATTCTCCGGATAAAGAGGTCAAATTGCTTCTTAATTCATTAGTTGGTACATTAAGTGGTTCAATTTTTTATCTTAAAAATTCACCAGTTTATATTAAAGGTAAAATATTTCTTCCTCGTCAATTAGAAACTATAATTACTTCAGGAAAGTTTGTTAACTTTCGTCCGCTTTTTAATATAAAAACTATAGTTATCGATCCCGGGCATGGTGGAAAAGATCCCGGGGCAATTTCTGCTCGGGGGTTTTACGAAAAGACTGTAAATCTAAGAGTATCTCAATATCTTAAAGAAGAACTGGAAAGAATGGGTTTTAGTGTAATCCTAACACGTAATAAGGATGTTTTTATTTCCTTGGCTGAACGAACCAATATTGCTAAAAAACATGGCGCTGACCTTTTCATCAGCGTTCATGCTAATTCTAACCATTCGAAAAATGTCAGTGGAGTAGAAATCTATTATCTTTCTCCTTCGCGCTTAAGGGCTCAAGAGAGATCAGTTAAGTTAGCACGAACTGAAAATTTTCAAGGTAGAAACATACCAACGGATGTCAAAGCTATTCTTTGGGATTTATTAATAAGGAAAAATTATGGTTTTTCTGTAGAACTTTCTGATATTTTTTTCTTAACTTTTAAAAATTTAGGTTTTAATATTAAACCACCTCGAAAGGCCTCATTTTATGTATTGAGAGTTGCCTACGTTCCTTCAATTTTAGTTGAAATGGGGTATTTGAGTAATAATTACGAGGAAAAAGCTTTACGTAAAAAGCATTACCAAAAGCAAATTGCTCATGCGATTGCTTTGGGGGTATCTTCTTTAAAAAAGCGACATTCAACCTTGAATAATTAAAATTATGGATAATAGACCAATTGGTATTTTTGATTCTGGCGTAGGCGGATTAACAGTTTTAAAAGAACTTGAGAAGATTTTGCCTTTTGAAGATATCGTTTATTTTGGTGATACTGCCAGAGTCCCCTATGGAAATAAATCAAAGTCAACGATTATAAAGTTTAGTCGAGAAAATGTAAAATTTTTAAAAGAAAAAAAAGTTAAGATGATTGTGGTAGCTTGCAATACTTCTTCAGCCTTAGCCTTGGAAAGTCTAAAGAAAACTTTCGATCTTCCAATATTAGGAGTTATTAGTGCTGGAGTAGAAAAAGCAATTAAGGTAACTAATAACAAAAAAATTGCTGTAATTGGAACGAAGTCAACAATTAATAGCCGCAGTTATCAAAAACTTATTACTAAGAAAGATAAGTCCATTAAGGTTTATTCTAAAAGTTGTCCACTTTTTGTTCCTCTCGTTGAGGAAGGAATCTTAAATGGTGGAATAGTTGAAGCGGCAATAGAAATGTATTTAAAAGATTTAAGAAATACGGAAGTTGATACAGTTATATTAGGTTGTACTCACTATCCATTGCTTAAATCTCAGATATCTCTCTATTTCGAAAGTGCGGTTGTTATAAATTCAGCAAAAGAGGTTGCTGGTCAAGTTTTAAATATTCTTAAATTTAGGAAATTGTTAAACAGTCGTAACAAAAAGTCTAAGATAGAATTTTACTTAAGTGATGAACCGAAAGGGTTTGTAAGTTTGGCTAAATTATTTTTAAAAAGAAAAATTTCTAATCCGAAGATAGCAAATGTATAAAGTAAAAGTCATAAAACATTTTAGTGCTGCCCATTTTTTACGTAATTATAAGGGTAAATGTGAAGCTCTTCATGGGCATAATTGGAAGGTAGAAGTTATAGCCTCAAGTTCTAAACTTAATTCCTTAGGAATGGTTATGGATTTTAGTGACCTAAAGAAAATAACCACGAATGTTCTTGATGGTCTTGATCACCACCATCTTAATAATTTGGATTATTTTAAACAACATAATCCTAGTTCAGAAGAAATTGCTAAATATATATATGATAGCTTGAAGCCAGCTATAACAGCTCAGGGGTGTGAACTGGATAAAGTTCGAATTTGGGAAACTGATAATTCATGTGCGGTGTACCAGGAATGAGGAAAGGAGTAATTCTTTTATCTGGTGGCATTGATTCTGCGGTCACTCTTTACTTTGCTAAAACTAAAGGTTATAGATTAAGTGCATTAATTTGTGATTACGGTCAAAGGCATAAAAAAGAGATTGAGTGTGCAAAAAAAATTGCCGGTTTAAATAAAATTGATTACCATCTTATAAAGTGTGATTTATCCTGGGTAAAGTCAGCACTTGTTGATGAAAAGATAAAAGTTCCTCTTAAAAGAAACTTAAAAAGTAAGAGCGTACCTTCGACATATGTTTCAGCAAGAAATATAATTTTTTTAAGTTATGCTGCATCTTTAGCTGAGACTATTAAGGCAAAAGCAATTTTTATTGGCGCTCATGTGCAGGATTATTCAGGTTATCCTGATTGCAGGCCAAATTTTTTGAATAGTTTTCAAAAAGCACTTAATCTAGGATTAAGAGATGATGGATTGAGAATAATTGCTCCTTTGCTTAATAAGGATAAGAAAGACATAATAAAAATGGGTATTAAACTTAAAGTGCCATTTGAATATACTTGGTCATGCTACCAGGGAGGACAATTTCCTTGTCTGAAGTGCGATAGTTGTCGTTTTCGAATCGAAGGATTTAAAAAGTTAGGGCTAATTGACCCAGTTATAAGAAATAAAGGAGGTAAGACATGAAGATAAAACGCATTATTGTTATTATTGTAATCTGTGTTTTCTCCCTATTGGCTAATTATGCTTATTCGCAAGATGTAATTGAAATTATGACTAAATCTCGCGAGGCAACAAGAAGTTTAGATACAGCTAAGACTAAGGGCAAAACTATGACTGGTTCTGTTTATATTATGGAAAATAAAGGGGTTATAGATTATGGGAACAGGAAGTTTTCGATTATTCAATCACAAGGCGATGTGAATGTAAGTTCCATTTATTTTATGGATGGTGTTACCTATATGTACAATGGAATGTTGGATAATTGGATTAAGTTTGGTGAAGATTTAGGTATCTTTGGCAATATTTTGGATAAGGAGAAGCTATTTTCATTTTTTCCTATTGATCTTGAAGGTACTGGTTTTAAGATGGAGATTATTGGCGAAGAAAAAGTCGAAGGTCAACTTTGTTATATTTTAGTTAGTCGCATAGTAGATAAAAAATTAGCTAAAAAATTTATTATGAAGCTGTTAAATAATTTTGTTTCCGAGCAAGTCCTTGGTCAGTTTTCAAAAGATGAAGCAGCTAGAGATGCATACATAGAGCAATATGTAAATAGCGCTGAGTCTACTCAGTGGATATCTAAAAATGATTTTTTTGTTATGAAAATAAAGGATAAAAATGAGCAAAGTGATGGTCAAGGTGGAATAGTTTCACTTGAGAATGAAGCGATCTATTATGATTTTAACCAGTCAGTAACAATAGAGCTTCCTAGCGAGGCAATAGATGCAAAACTCATTACTGTCCAAGACTTAGGGATGGCAAACCAATAGATGGCAGCACTAGAGGGAAAAGTATCAGAAGTTTTTAAAAGTATTCAGGGTGAAGGGCTTTACCAGGGAGTAGACCAAATATTTGTAAGATTCTTTGGGTGTAACTTAAAATGTAGTTTTTGCGATACTAAGCTTGACTATTATAAGCAAAAAACTACAGTTGAATTATTCGATGAGATTACCTCTTTGGGTAGTTGTCATTCTTTATCAATAACTGGAGGAGAGCCATTATTGCAGATAGACTTTTTAAAGGACTTATTGAAACTCATTAAATTAAAAGAACAAAAAGTTTGCCCTTCGAAGCCTTGGCGTAGGAGGGTTTATTTAGAAACCAATGGTACTTTACCTAAAAACTTAGAGAAGGTTATTGAATATACTGATATAATTGCTATGGATTTTAAATTGCCTTCATCTACAGGGTTAAAGTCATTTTGGGGAGAACATCAAAAGTTTTTAAAAATTGCTTGTAAAAAGAAAGTTTTTGTAAAGGCTGTTATTAATACTAGAACAATGATTGAAGATGTTTACAAGATGATTGAGATAATCAAAAATTCCGGAGAAGAAATAGCTGTGGTATTACAACCTCAAGATTTACTTGAGATTATGGTTAAATCAAAACTTAAGGGGTTTAGGCAATTGTGCCAAGAAGAAGGTATCCAGACTAAGATAATTCCTCAAATTCATAAAAAGCTAGGTTTAAGATGAATTTCGAAAAATTAAAAACAAAAATTGAAAAAGCAGTTGCTAGAGCTAATTTTAGTATAAGAGCTGATGTCAGTAGGCTTCTTAAAGCCAGCTTTAAGCGTGAGATGAAAAAAGAGTCAAAGCAGGCTTTGAGATGGATTCTAGATAATGCTAAGGTTGCTAAGGCTGAGGAGCTACCTATTTGTCAAGATACTGGCTTACCAGTAGTATTTATTGAGGCTGGAAGAGATATTAAAGTTACTGCATTATTAGTTGAAGCTGTAAAGACTGCTGTTACTAATGGTTATAGGAAAAATTTTTTAAGACCTTCAGCGGTTGATCCATTATTACGCGGAAAATCTTCTTACTCAGGGGTTATATATCATTTAGATTTTTCTTTAAAACGTAAGGGTTTAAAAATTATTATTTTTCCTAAAGGTTTTGGCAGTGAGAATAAATCTTCTTTAAAAATGTTTAATCCAACGGCAAGCAGTGAACAAATAGAAGATTTTATTATTGAAAGTGTAAAAGCAGCTGGTCCTGAAAGTTGTCCTCCATTTGTAGTTGGAGTGGGAATCGGAGGAACTTCTGATACAGCGCTTTTATTAGCAAAGAAATCTTTATTGGGAAGAATTGATCTTCCAAATTCAGATAAATTGTTAAATAGTTTAGAAAAAAGTTTGCTTAAGCGAATTAATTTATTAGGTATTGGGCCTATGGGCTTAGGTGGAAAGTGTACTTCTTTAGCAGTGAAAATTCAAAAATTACCTACGCATATTGCTGGTTTGCCGGTAGGGGTTAATATAAGTTGTCATGCCTTAAGAAGCGCGGTTGTAAGGATAAAGGAAGAAGGATGAAGGAAGAAGTGGCAAAGATTAGGACTCCGCTTATCAAACAAGTTATTGGAAAGCTAAGTGCTGGTGAACAGGTTTTACTTTCAGGAGTAATTTACACTGCCAGGGATCAAGCTCATAAGAGACTTGTCGAGTTGATAAAGAATAAAAAGAAATTGCCTGTAGAATTAAAAAATCAGATTATTTACTATTGTGGACCAACTGTAACTCCTAAAGGTAAAGTTATTGGTTCTTGTGGGCCAACAACTTCTTCGCGTATGGATGAATTCACTGAGCCGCTTTTAAACAAAGGTTTATTGGCAACTATTGGTAAAGGACGCAGAAGTAAAAAAATTAAAGAAATAATTAAAAAACAAAAATCAATTTATTTTGTTGCTCCAGCTGGTTGTGGAGCAATGCTGGCTAAGAGAGTTGTAAGTAAGAAATTAGTTTGTTTTAAAGAATTGGGGCCCGAAGCAATATATAAATTAGAGGTGAAAAATTTTCCTTTAATTGTTGGTATTGATTCAAAGGGTAAAGATATTTACAAACATTTAATTTAAATGTAGGGGATGGGCTTGTCCCATCTCGTTTATTTCATTAGGAGGACATAATGAAGCGTAGTGACAATAGGGAAAACGATCAGACAAGACTAATCAATATACAAAGAGGGTTTATGAAATACGCTGAAGGTTCTTGTCTTATTGAATTAGGCAATACCAGAGTTATTTGTACAGCTACGGCAGACAAGCATGTTCCAATGTTTTTACGTAACACTGGAGAAGGTTGGGTTACTGCTGAATACAGAATGCTTCCTCGGGCTACCCATACTCGCACCTTGCGTGATAAGGTATCGGGAAGAAATATGGAAATTCAAAGACTTATTGGTCGTTCTTTGCGTAGTGTGGTTGATTTAAAAAAAATAGGTGAACGAACGATTCGAATTGATTGTGATGTTATCCAGGCTAATGGCGGAACAAGAACAGCATCAGTTGTTGGAGGGTTTATTGCTTTAGTCGATTGCATAAACAAACTTTATAAACAAGATTTAATTAAAGAGGTTTGTATCGATAGTCTCCTAGGGGCAATAAGTGTAGGTTTGTATCAAGGTGAGCATGTTTTGGATTTGACCTATCTTGAAGATTCTCAAGCTGAAGTAGATATGAATATTGTAATGAAGTCAACAGATGAGTTTATTGAGATACAGGGTACGGCAGAGAATGGGTCTTTTTCGGAAAAAGATTTAACCATTTTTCTTAAATTAGCTAAAAAAGGAATAAGCGAAATAATTGAAATTCAAAGAGGTCTATTCAAAGATATTTTACCAGGTCTATGAGATTAATTGTTGCTACCAAAAATAAAGATAAATTTAAAGAGATAAAAGAAATCTTAAAAGGTTTGAAGGTTTTAATAGTATCTTTAAATGAATTGGATAAGAAATTTCATATAGTAGAAAATGGTAAGACTTTTTCTGAGAATGCTTTTAAAAAAGCTTTAGCTGTATCTAAGTATTACAAGGATAGTTATGTTTTAGGAGAAGACTCTGGTTTAGAGGTTGATTTTCTTAATGGTTCACCAGGAATTTATTCGAAAAGATACGCTGGACCGAGAGCGACTTATAAAACAAATAATAAAAAGCTGTTAAGAAGCTTAAAAGGTGTTGGCTACAAAAAGCGCCGAGCAGCTTTTTGTAGTTGCTTAGTCTTAGTTTATAATAAAAAACTAGTTAAAGTTTTTGAAGGTAGGTTAAGGGGCAGGATTCATCATCAAGAGAGTGGCGAAAATGGATTTGGTTATGATCCAATATTTTATCTTACTCATTATAAAAAAACCGTAGCTGAGATGCGATTGTCTATAAAAAATAAGATTAGTCATAGAGCAAAAGCTTTTAAGAAATTACGAAGCTATTTAAAGCATAAGGAGTTATGATAAAAGATTTGACATTTATCTATTTTTCGATTATTTTAAGGTATTGTAAAAATAGCGGCAGAGGCTTTAAATAAGAGGTGTATTATGAGATTGATTGACAGAATAAAAGAGGATATTGATACAGTTTTTCGTGAAGATCCAGCAGCAAAAAGTGTAATGGAAGTTGTGCTTTGCTATTCAGGATTACATGCAATTTGGTGGCATCGTATTTCATCTTGGTTTTGGCTTAATGGTTTTAAAACCTTTGGTCGGTTTGTTTCTCAAATTGGTCGATTTTTTACTGCAGTTGAAATTCATCCTGGAGCTAAAATCGGTAGGAGATTTTTTATTGACCATGGCATGGGGGTAGTTATCGGTGAGACTACTGAAATTAGTGAAGATGTTTTAATATACCAAGGAGTAGTTTTAGGAGGAGTTTCTTTAGAAAAAACTAAGCGACACCCTACTATTGGCAAAGGGGTAGTTATTGGTGCTGGAGCAATTCTTCTTGGTCCGATAATAATTGGTGATGGTGCAAGGATTGGCGCTGGTAGCGTAGTAGTAAAAGATGTTCCCGAGAATGCTACGGCAGTCGGTGTTCCAGGAAGAGTAATCCTTCCTTTAGCATCTAAAAGAATAAGTGGGGTTGATTTGGATCACAACAAGTTACCGGATCCAGTCATTGAAGTATTACAGCGGTTGGAAAAAAGAATAGAAGAATTAGAAAGGAAGCGTGATTAAAGATGCGAATCTTAGTGACCGGCGGTGCCGGATTTATTGGCTCTAACATAGTTAAGATATTAGAAGCAAGAGGCGATGAAACTGTTATTGTTGACGATTTCTCTCATGCTAGTTATAAGAATTTAGCTAATGTTAAAGGTGAAATCATTTGTGGAGATATTTTAGATCAAGAACTTTACAAAAAATTACCAAAAGTTGATGCTGTAATTCATGAAGCAGCAGTTACTGATACTACTGTAACTGATGATACTAAAATGATGATGGTCAATTATAATGGATTTAAGAATATACTAAACTTTTGTTTAGATAAAAAAATAAGATTAGTTTATGCATCAAGTGCTGGTGTCTATGGAAACGCAACTATAGCAATGAAAGAGGATGGTGAAATAACCCCTCACAATACTTATGCCTATTCTAAGTATCAGTGTGATCTTTTAATGAAAAAAGTTACTGCACAATTTTCAACACCGATTATCGTTGGTTTGCGTTATTTTAATGTTTATGGACCTAACGAATATCATAAGGGTTCAAGCGCTAGTATGACCTATCAACTTTATTTACAAATGAAAGAAGGTAAACAGCCACGGGTTTTTAAATTTGGTGAACAAAAAAGAGATTTTATTTATGTTAAAGATGTAGCTAGAATAACTATAGAAGCTTTGAATTCAAAAAAAACTGCAATTTTAAATGTTGGTACTGGAACACCTAGAAGTTTTAATGATATAATTGCAAGTTTAAATAAAACAATGGGTATAGATATAAAAGCTGATTATTTTGATAATCCCTTTATTGGCAAATATCAGGACTATACTGAAGCTGACACAACTCTCCTGAAAGAGGTTCTAAGCACTCAAACTGAGTTTTCATTAGAAGCGGGAATTGAGGATTATTTGAAAGAGTACCTTTTGAAGTAGAAGTTATTCATTTTATTAATATTTTTTTAAAAAAAGACTTGACAAAAATAGGCAATAGTGTATAACAAATACATTGATATGGCGATTTTCGGGATGGGAAAAGCCTCAGAATTTGAAAAGTAAATAAAATTTAAAGATAAGATCTAGGGAGAAACTATTCCTTAGGGATATTTTTCTTGCGGTATGTTATATCATACTGCATATTGTTCTCTGAAAATTTGAAGTTATAAAAGCCTTTGGAGGGTTTGATCCTGGCTCAGAGTGAACGCTGGCGGCGTGGATTAGGCATGCAAGTCGAGCGATCCTACTGTTATGAGTTTGCTGACCTTCGGGAAGGCAAACGAGTAATAGCAAGATAGCGGCAAACGGGTGAGTAACGCGTGGGTGACCTACCTTGAGGAAGAAAACAGCTTCGCGAAAGCGGAGGTAATGTTCTATGATGTTTCGAGCACAATAACTCGAGACCAAAGATGGCCTATGTCTTCGGACATGCTGTCACCTTAAGAGGGGCCCGCGTCCTATCAGGTTGTTGGTAGGGTAATGGCCTACCAAGCCAAAGACGGGTAGCTGGCGTGAGAGCGTGACCAGCCACATCGGGACTGAGACACTGCCCGGACTCCTATGGGAGGCTGCAGTCGAGAATCTTTCCCAATGGACGAAAGTCTGAGGATGCGACGCCGCGTGGAGGATGAAGGCCTTCGGGTTGTAAACTCATTTTATTAAGGAGGAACGTTAATTAGTTAATAGCTTTTTAACTTGACTGTACTTGATGAATAAGCCACGGCTAACTCCGTGCCAGCAGCCGCGGTAATACGGAGGTGGCGAGCGTTACTCGGTTTGACTGGGTGTAAAGGGTCCGTAGGCGGTCTTACAAGTGACAGGTGAAATCTTTCGGCTCAACCGAAAAACTGCCTTTCAAACTGTAAGACTTGAGGATGGAAGAGGAGAGTGGAACTGCCGGTGTAAAGGTGAAATTTGTGGAGATCGGCAGGAACGCCAGTGGAGAAGTCGGCTCTCTGGTCCATATCTGACGCTGAGGGACGAAAGCTAGGGTAGCCAACAGGATTAGATACCCTGGTAGTCCTAGCTGTAAACGATGGGCACTAGGTGTTCGTTCGTAAGAATGGGTGCCGCAGTTAACACATTAAGTGCCCCACCTGGGGACTACGGCCGCAAGGCTAAAACTCAAAGGAATTGACGGGGACCCGCACAAGCGGTGGAACACGTGGTTTAATTCGATGCTACGCGAGAAACCTTACCAGGGTTTGACATGCTGGAAGTAACGGCCCGAAAGGGTTTGTGACCTGTAACCAATCAGGTACCAGCACAGGTGCTGCATGGCTGTCGTCAGCTCGTGCCGTGAGGTGTTCCCTTAAGTGGGAGAACGAGCGCAACCCTCGCCTTTAGTTGCTACTTATTCAGTTTACTGGATAAGGCACTCTAAAGGGACTGCCCGCGTTAAGTGGGAGGAAGGCGGGGATGACGTCAAGTCCGCATGGCCCTTATGTCCTGGGCTACACACGTGTTACAATGTCTGTTACAAAGGGAAGCGATATCGTAAGGTGGAGCAAATCTCAAAAAAACAGGCTCAGTACGGATTGTAGGCTGAAATTCGCCTACATGAAGCTGGAATCGCTAGTAATGGCGCATCATCACGGCGCCGTGAATACGTTCCCGGGTCTTGTACACACCGCCCGTCAAGCGCTGAAAGTGGGGGGCGCCCGAAGTCTGTCGTAGACGGATCACGGTGAATTTCATGATTGGCGCTAAGTCGTAACAAGGTAGCCGTACGGGAACGTGCGGCTGGATCACCTCCTTTTATTTTTTTTCTTCGGAAAAATAAATAAAAGCTCGAACGTTAGCGAGTAATCTAACAAAAAACAAATAAGGATCCTTCCAAAGGCTTTTGTTTTTATAACTTTTGATAAATCAGGCTAAATCCTTAGCATTTATAATGCTAGGGGTTTAGTCGTCTTAATCCTAAAGGGGTAAGTTGAATTATGCCGCTGAAAAATAGGCGAGAACCTTAAATATGTTTATTTCAGCGGGCCCATAGCTCAGTCGGTAGAGCACCGTGCTGATAACGCGGGGGTCAGTGGTTCGATCCCACTTGGGCCCATTAAGAAAGTTCATAGCTATTAGCTCATAACTGAGAGTCGAAAAAGTATTTGTTTGTTTTATCAGATTCAAACTAAGAGCTAAAAACTATGAGCTTATGCAGGGGCCGTAGTTCAGTTGGGAGAACGCCTGCTTTGCAAGCAGGAGGTCGTCGGTTCAAGCCCGACCGGCTCCACCACGTAAAATAAAATTTTCTTTGAAAATTTTATCACGCGGTAGTCTCGTGATTGCCGAAGGCAATTTTACGGGACACAAATGAGAGTTATATTTATTAGAAAAACGTTTTTATAATTAAAATTAGAAAGTATTGGTTTTTTGCTGTATATGTTAAGTGTTTATTTATCTTGTCTTAACGTTTAAGGCTTAAAACTTAAAACATAAATTGAGTTCTTTGAAAATTTGTTGGGTATCAAGATATTAAGAGCTTATGGTGAATGGCTTGGTTGGTACAGACGATGAAGGACGTGGCAAGCTGCGATAAGCTGCGGTTAGGCGCAAGTAGCCTTTGACCCGCAGATTTCCGAATGAGACAACTCACTTGAGGTAATACTCAAGAATCTACGTTTACGTAGAAGATAACCTGGGGAAGTGAAACATCTCAGTACCCGGAGGAAAAGAAACCGAAAGGTATTCCCATAGTAGCGGCGAGCGAACAGGGAAGAGCCCAAACCTAATAAGCGTTAAAGCCTGCTGGCGTTGCTTATTTGGTGTCGCGGGGTGTTAGTGGAGAGTGTAGCAGAACTCTCGAGAAGTTACAAATCTTAATTATAGTCAAATCTGTTGGGAAATAGAACCATAGAAGGTGAAAGTCCTGTAGGCGAAATAATTAAGACTTCTTGATTAGCATTCCCAAGTATTACGAGGCACGTGAAACCTTGTGAGAATTTGCCCCGACCATGGGGTAAGGCTAAATACTCGTATCAGACCGATAGTGTACTAGTACCGTGAGGGAAAGCTGAAAAGAACCCCGGTGAGGGGAGTGAAATAGAATCTGAAACCATAAGCTCACAAAGCGGTCAGAGCGTGACTTCGGTTGCGTAATGGCGTACCTTTTGTATAATGGTCCAGGGAGTTATTTTTTATCGCAAGTTTAACTTTGGCACGAAAGTGTCGAAGGCAGGCGTAGAGAAATCGAGTCCTAATAGGGCGTTTTAGCGGTAAGTAATAGACTCGAAGCCAGTCGATCTACCCATGGCCAGCGTGAAGTTTCGCGAAAGCGAAATGAAGGCGCGAACCGGTGTCTGTTGAAAAAGGCTCGGATGAGCTGTGGGTTGGAGTGAAAGGCTAATCAAGGCTGGTGATAGCTAGTTCTCCCCGAAATGACTTTAGGGTCAGCCTCTAGTGGTGGGCTTAGGACGGTAGAGCACAGGATGGGCTAGGGTGAATTATATTCATACCAACCCCAACCTAACTCCGAATTTCTTAAGTTTCTAGCTAGGGAGTGAGACTATGGGGGCTAAGCTTCATAGTCGAGAGGGAAACAGCCCAGACCGCCAGTTAAGGTCCCTAAAAGTAAGCTAAGTGTTAAAGGATGTGAGGTCACAGAAACAGCCGGGATGTTGGCTTAGAAGCAGCCATCATTTAAAGAGTTCGTAACAGATCACCGGTCGAGTGATTTTGCGCCGAAGATAATCGGGGCTCAAGCTTACTACCGAAACTGCGGGTTTTCCAACGTGATGTTGGAGGGCAGTAGGGGAGCATTCTGTAGGCGGTGAAGGTGTCGGTGTAAACCATGCTGGAGCGTACAGAAGAGAGTATCCTGGAATAAGTAACGAAAATTTCGATGAAAACTCGAAACGCCGCAAGCCCAAGGTTTCTCCGTCAATGTCTGTCAGACGGAGGTTAGGCGGTCCCTAAGGCGAACCCTGAGTTAATTGGGGGCAGTCGATGGAGAAAGGTGTTAATATTCACCTCCCACCTTTAGGCGTTAACTTAAGAGATGACGCATGGAATGAGGTAGTCGAACGGTTGGATGTGTTCGTCGAGTCCCGTTTTACGGGATTCGGGAGCTCAAGCTACGGCGCGAGCGAACCTACCAGGATGAAGTGCCGAGAAATAATCTCTTTTGTTGTCTATTGGTGACCGTACCGAAATCCGACACAGGTAGGCTGCCTGAATATGGTAAGGCGCTCGAGAGAAACCTCGCTAAGGAACTCGGCAATATAGCCCCGTACGTTTGCAAGAAGGGGTCCCTAACTTTTAGTTAGGGCACAGTAAAGTGGCTCCTGTGACTGTTTAGCAAAAACATAGGTCTCTGCTAACTCGTAAGAGGATGTATAGGGACTGAAACCTGCCCGGTGCCAGAAGGTTAAGGCAAGAGGTCATTTGAGGTTCGCCTCAGAGAAGCTTCGACCCGAAGCCCTGGTGAACGGCGGCCGTAACTATAACGGTCCTAAGGTAGCGAAATTCCTTGTCGGGTAAGTTCCGACCCGCACGAATGGTTTAACAATGGGAGCACTGTCTCAGCGTGGATCTCGGTGAAATTGTAGTGACGGTGAAGATGCCGTCTACCCGCAGTAGGACGAAAAGACCCCGGAACCTTTACTGTAGGCTGGTATTGAATTTTGGCCCTGTATGTGTAGGATAGGTGGGAGACTTTGAAGCGGAAGCGTTAGCTTTTGTGGAGTCATTGGTGAAATACCACCCTTATTGTGCTAAGGTTCTAACCTCTTAAATGAGGGACAGTGCCAGTTGGGCAGTTTAACTGGGGCGGTTCCCTTCTAAAATGTAACGAAGGGGCCCAAAGGTATCCTCAGTCCGTTTGGAAATCGGACGTCGAGTGTAAGGGCATATGGATGCTTGACTGCGAGGCTGACAAGCTGAGCAGGACGGAAACGTGGGCCTAATGATCCGGTGGTAGCACATGGGAGCGCCATCGCTCAACGGATAAAAGGTACTCCGGGGATAACAGGCTTATCGCGCCCGAGAGTTCATATCGACGGCGCGGTTTGGCACCTCGATGTCGGCTCATCACATCCTGGGGCTGGAGAAGGTCCCAAGGGTCCGGCTGTTCGCCGGTTAAAGTGGTACGTGAGCTGGGTTCAGAACGTCGTGAGACAGTTCGGTCTCTATCCACTGTGGGTGTTAGGATTCTTGAAGGGAAGCTGTCCCTAGTACGAGAGGACCGGGACAGAGGAACCTCTGGTGTACCAGTTATTCCGCCAGGAGTAAGGGCTGGGTAGCTACGTTCCTTAGAGATAAGCGCTGAAAGCATATAAGCGCGAAACTCGTCTTAAAACGAGGAATCCCTCTTCGACTTCGGTCGGAGTGAAGGCTGGTGAGAGACTATCACCTTGATAGGGTGCAGGTGTAAGCGCAGTAATGTGTTCAGCCGAGCACTACTAATAAGCCAATCGGCTTGATACCCAACTTATTTTTTTTTATAAATAAAATGTATTTATAATAATATGGGGGTGCTTTTGCTGGAAGGGCCACACCCGTTCCCATTCCGAATACGGCCGTTAAGCCTTCTTGGGCCGATGGTACTGCAGTCGCAAGGTTGTGGGAGAGTAGGACGGTGCCCCCTTATTATTTTTCTTTTTAAATAATTATGTAAAATTTTGCTTGCCTTTTTTATTACCCCCATTAAAATAAATCGATGGGGGTTTTATTTTTGCCCGCAGACAATAACTAACGGGCCATTAGCTCAGTTGGCAGAGCAGGGGCCTCTTAAGCCCAAGGTCGAAGGTTCGACCCCTTCATGGCTCATAGTCTTATTTAGTTACATGATTACGTGGGGTAACACAAGGGATTGGTTTTATTAAAGCAATACCGATCGGATACAATAAGCATTTTAGGTAAGCAAGTTAACTTCGCCTTTGGCGAAGATTGCATTTAATCCCTTTTATGGCTTACTTTTTTAAATGGAAGAATTTGAATTTATCGAGCACACTGCTGAATTAGGTTTGCGAGTAAAGGGAAAAACATCTGAAGATTTATTCAACAATTACGCTGTTGTGCTTTTTAGTCTCCTCACCGATTATCAACCAAAACAAATAATTAATCGAAAAATTACTTTGCAAGCTCAGAGTCTTTCTGAATTGCTTGTAGATTGGCTCAATGAGTTGCTTTCAATATTTTTTGCTGATAATTTCCTACCCAAAGAATATTTCATAAAGATAACTGATGATAAAGGTGGAAAAATCTTAGAAGCTGAGATTAGAGGTGAAGAGTTTAATTTTGAAAATAATATTTTAAAGCGAGAAATCAAAGCTGCTACTTATCATAATGTAAAAGTAGAGGAAAATGATCAAGGATATGTAGGGGAAGTTATCTTTGATGTTTAATATTATTATATAAAGTGATGCTTAAGTGTTTAGACAAATGTGGTTAAGGGTTAATAATTTGTTAAGTTTTAAGTTCAGAAGATTGTAATCACAAGTGCGACAATTAGAGGGTAAAAAAAAATGCCCCATAGCTCTCAAAATCTGTTATTTTGTAAGGTATAGTAAAACCAACAAAAAACAGGAGGGCCTATGGAGCGATTGAATTGTATCACTAAAAGGAGCAAATATAAACACTTTAGTGAGAGGGAAAGATATAAGCTAGAAGGGTATATAGAAACAAAAGTAAGCATCAAAGAGATAAGTCAAAGGCTTAACAAACACAAAGCAACAGTTTATCGAGAGGTAAAGCGAGGTACAATAATAAGGATAGGCTACGAATTAGACGAGTACAGCGTATATCGGGCAAACGCAGCACAAAGGGATTACGAAAATAAAGTAACCAATAGAGAACGTTCATTAAAAATCGGCAAAGACAAAGGGTTAGAAAAATATATTCGTAAAAGAATATTAAAAGGTAAATGTTCTCCGGATGTGGTTATTGGAGAGATAAAGAAAAAAGGACTAAATTTTAAAGGAATGATATGTACAAAAACATTATATAATTATGTAGATCAAGGTGTTTTTAGCGGGATAAGTAATGCTAATTTATGGGAAAAAAGAAAACAAAAGAAAAAGAAACATAGACAAATACAGCGAATATGCTTAAGAAATAAAAACTCAAGAAGCATAGAAGAAAGATCAGAAAAAATAAATAAGCGTTTAGAGTATGGTCACTGGGAAGGAGATTGCGTAAAGAGTCGGCGCAAGAAAAAATCCGGACTGTTTACATTAACAGAACGTAAGACGCGAGAGCAGATAATACTAAAAATAAGGGCGTTGACCCAGGAGTCAATATTAGAAGCCATGAATAAAATAGAAAGCAAACATAAAGGATACTTTAAGAATAAGTTTAAAAGTATAACCTTTGATAATGGTGGAGAGTTTTTAGACTGGGAAGGGATCGAAAGGAGCAGGTTTAGAGATGAAAAGCGTACCTTAGTATATTTTGCGCACCCTTATAGCTCTTGGGAGCGGGGCACAAATGAGAATCAGAATAGAATGATTCGTAGGTTTATTCCTAAAGGAACAGATATATCGAAAATATCAAATAAAGAGATCAAAGAAATAGAAAACTGGATGAATAATTATCCCCGTAAAATACTGGGATACAGAACAGCAAACGAAATGGTTTTAGAGGCTACAAAAAACAGAATAGGGATTTTGAGTTGAATGTTGTCGCAATATGAGTTACAATCCACCCTTTCTTTTGCCGGATATTATTCTCCTTGACAGATTTTTTTTAACGAGCTATAGTGAATAGAGTAATTAGTTAAGTCCCGCGTTAAGAAGGGCTAAATCCCGGACTATAATAAAGTAAAACCTTCGAAGGCTATTTATGAGCAAACGAAGGTTTTTTTATTTTAAAAAGTTGAATCCCCTCAATACAATAATTAAGGGGATGAAATCCTACGAAACCCCATGGTATTTATTGCTAAATGGTGTAGTAGGATAAAACCTTCAGCGATAGAATGCTGAGGGATTTTTTATTTTAAAAGACCCAGCAAGTTAAATCCAGAGATTTTCAACTAGTCATACTCGCTCAAACTCTGTTATATAAAATTTACAATACTGTGTTCCTTAAGCCAAAAACTGAATGGTTTTGTTCTTGGCTTATAGTAATTTTTTATTAAATAACCAGGGGGTTTTAGATGAAGAAGTTGTTCAAGAAAAAATGGGTGTTAGTCGTAGGTTTGGTTTTAATTCTTGGTATTGCAGCAGGTAGCAATATCAAAACAATACGTAGTATTTTCTGGAAGGCAAAGAAAACTACAATTAAAATTGTCCCAAAAGTAATTGAACAAGAAGATTTTCTGATTAAATCAATACAACCCTATATGTCTGATGAAAATCCGCGTATTGAAATCTACTTTTCTGATTATGTTGATCTTAAAAAAATAAAAGGCTATATCGAAATAACGCCTGAAATAAAGTTTTATACAGAACAATCATATCATTCGATTAATCTTCGTGGGAATTTCATACCTCGACAATCTTATACTGTTAAGATACTTAAAGGTATGCCTTCAAGGGAAGGTCAAGCTCTTAAGGAAACTTATACCCAAATGGTAGTTATTCCTGATTATAGCCCAAGTTGGAGTTTTGAATCACCGGGAATGTATATGTCTTTAAAAGGTAATCAAACTTTACCAGTTAAAGCACTTAATGTCGACAAACTAAAGGTAAAGATTCATAAAGTATATGATAATAATATAGTTTATTTACTTAATAATATGAGCTCCTATCGGATTCCCGATGATTTGGGTCTTGATGTCTTTGAAAAAGAAATAAATACCGCCGGCCCATTAAATGAAAAAAGAGAAGTTCCTATAGATTTAAAAGAAATCTTAGATGATGACTCTCGAGGCTTATTTTTTATGAATATTAATGAGCCGGATAGCTACTATTGGAGAGGAACAAATAAGCTTATTTTTATTACTGACATTGGAATAGTGGTGAAGAAATCTGAATCTGGTCTCCTGGTATGGCTTAACTCACTTGCTGATACCTCTGCAATTGCTGGGGCAACCGTAAAGGTATTTACTAAAACAAATCAACAGATAATCCAGGGTATAAGTGATGAAAATGGTTTAGTGCACTTTAAGAATTTAGATTATTCTGGAGATAAAAAACCTTTTGTAGTTACAGCATCAACAGAAAAAGATTTATCTTTTATTGAATTTGAAAAATGTATTCTTTCTGAAACTGATTTAGATGTCCAAGGCCGTCCCTATATTAATTCCGGTTATGAAGCCTTTATCTATAGCGATAGAGGAATATATCGACCCGGTGAAGAAGTTCGCTTAAGAGCACTTTTGCGAGGACGCGGATCTAAACTTACTGAAAGCTTTCCAGTTATTCTTGATATAAGGCGACCTGATGGGCAACGGTTTAAAAAGATTACCAGAATACTTTCTGAATTTGGTAGTATAGATATAGATTTAGATATCCCTGATTATGCCTTAACCGGAGTTTACAGAGTTACTTGTCAATTACCCGGGGCTGATGAAGTTTTAGGAGATTACACTTTTAATGTTGAAGAATTTATGCCGGACCGGCTCAAGGTTAAAATTAATACAGCTGATAAAAGATTCTCTCTTCTTGACCTTATACCAATAAATATAAAAGCAGAGCATTTATTTGGTGCTCCAGCAAAGCAAAGAGAAGTTAGTGTAATCTGTAATTTAAAAGCAATTGATTTTGAGTCTAAAGAATATAAGAACTATGTATTTGGTGATGAAACAAAGGTATTTTCTACCCGAACCCTTACTCTTAGTGAAAAAGTCTCTGATGATAATGGAGAAGCTAACTTTGAGTTAAATATTCCTGAAGGCCTTTTGCCACCTTCAAGCTTAAAAGCTTCAATAAACGCTACAGTTAAGGAATTGGGTGGCCGGGCAGTAACTTCAGTTATAGATAGATTTGTTGATCCTTATCCTTACTATATCGGATTAAAAAAGGAAGTTGAAGGATATGCTTCACTTAACCAGGAGACAAGGTTTAATTACCTAGTAGTCTCACCTGAAGGCAAGAAAATAGAAACCCCGGAGTTAGAAGTAACTGTATCTAAGGTTATTTGGGATTATACTCTTAAAAAAGATCAAAACGGAAGATACCGCTATATTTCAGAAGACAGGGAAGAGATTGTTTTAGAAGATTCGATTAAAGCTAAAGATGCCTCAGGAGTATTTACTTTCACTCCAAAAAATTGGGGTAACTATATCATAAGAATAGGTGGAAAGGATAATAATACCCATGCTGCATCTTTTAAATTTTACTGTTCAGGTTATGGTGCCATGGCTTGGGCAATGGAAAGACCTGACAGGATAGAACTTAAACTTGATAAGGAAAATTACAATCCTGGTGATATAGCCAAGTTGGTAATTAAATCCCCCTTCAAAGGTAAGGCTTTGATTGCAATTTCTAGAGATGAAATCCTTTTTACTAAGTTAATAGAACTTACAGATTCAACTCAAGAAATTCCTATAACTATTGATCAAAGCTTTGAGCCTAATGCTTATTGCTCAGTAACAATTATTAAGCCGGTAAAGCTTTCTCAAGAGCACGCTTCTTGCAGGGCCTATGGAGTAATCCCGATAATGCTTAACAACTTAAGTCATAAGCTAGATGTAAATTTAACCTCTCCTAAACAAGCTTCGCCAGGAGATACTATTAGTATAGATATAAGTGTGAAGGGTAGCAGTCCTTTTTTTGAGCCAACTGAATTGTCAATAGCCTTAGTTGATGAAGGAATACTTTGCCTTACTGGATTTAGTATACCTGATCCTTTTAACTTCTTCTACGGAAAGAGAGCTAATGGAATTAAAACTAGTGACATTTACTCACTACTAATTCCTGAATTTGAAGATAAAAGAATAGGTTCTGATTCTTCGCCTAGTGCTGGCGCAACTCGGAAAGGATTCGACCCAAAAAAACATCTCAATCCAATAAGTGCTAAGCGAGTAAAGCCAACTGTTCTTTATAAAAGCAGGGTAACCACTGATCAGAACGGTAAGGCTAGTTTAAAGTTCAAAATACCTAAGTTTAACGGTAATTTAAAAGTAATGGTTGTTGCCGCAGGCAATAGGGATTTTGGTAATGCTGAAGAAAACATTAAAATAACTGAACCTTTGATGATCCAATCAACGCTTCCAAGATTTCTTTCATCTGATGATGAGTTTATTGTTCCAGTAAGTATATTTAATACTACTGGCATAGACGGTAAGGTAGTTGTTTCTTTAGAAACATCTGAAGGTTTTACTATACTTAGTAAAAATTCTTTTGAGGCAAATCTTATTAATAATCAAGAAACAGCAGTAAGCTTTAAATTAAGGAGTCCACCAACGCCGCAAAAAGGAGAAATAACAATAAAGGCATCCTTAGATAAATACTCTACATCCCAAAGAACAGAAATTCCTATTAGACCAATAGCTCCCTTTACAACTATCTCTGGTTCAGGTGCAATCAAAGCCCCAACTGATGCAAAGATAAGTATTCCCGGAGGTTGGCTTAAAGGAACTGAAGGATATAGTTTATCAATAATGTCTTTGCCAGGATTGCAGTTTGCCGGAGGGTTAAAGTTTCTTGTGAAGTATCCTTATGGATGCATTGAACAAACTACTTCAATGACTTATCCGCTGCTTTATTTAGCTGACATTGGAGCAGTAGTTGACCCGGGAAAGTTTAGTCCGAATATGATTAATACTTACATTGATAGCGGAATTCAAAAGATTCTTGCAATGCAAATCTATACCGGTGGTTTTTCTATGTGGCCGGGATATCAGAGAACCTATGACTGGGGTAGTATATACGCTACGGACTTCTTAGTTGAAGCTGATAAAGCTGGTTACGCTGTGCCTAAATTTGAAAGAACTATGGCTTTAGATTATTTAGTAAAAATATTATCTGGCAAAGAAGATGATTACAATATAGATCTTAAAGCTTATAGTTGTTTTGTACTTTCTAAAGCTGGGAAAGCTAAAAATTCATGGATACGCAGACTCCAAGAAAGAAAGGATGAGCTATCCAGCGATTCACGCTTTTACCTTGCTGCTAGCTTAGCTGCATTAGGCGATAAGGATGCTGTTTTAGAGATCCTTGGACAAGGTTTTTCTGATCAGGCAATTGAGCGAGATACTGGCGACAATCTTAACTCTTATGTTAAGCAAAATGCAACTGCCCTTTCAGTTTGCATGGATTTAGATCCAGATAATCCAATGGTTCCAGTTTTAGTCAAACGCCTTAGTGACTCAATGGAAAAGGGAAAGTGGGGAACAACTCAGGATAATGCCGCAGCACTTTGTGCTTTAGGTAAATACACTCGTTTCATTGCAAACCAGGAAGCAAGTTACTCAGGAAGTGTATCTTTAGGCAATGCTTTAATTGCTGAATTTGACAATGCAAATAATGCAAAAATAAAAAATATTGATCTCGGTGATAAGCCAGTGAATATTTCCCTTAATGGAAAAGGCACTGCTTATTATTACTGGAGCTCTGAAGGAGTTCCTGAGAAGGGAGAAATAGAGGAGAGAGATAAAGGAATAAAGGTGAGAAGAAAATTTTTCACTCGTTATGAAGAACCGCTTGATTTTGAAAAAATAAAGCAGGGACAAATTATAGTTGTTGATATTTCTATTGAGGCTGAATCAATATATAAAAATATAGTAGTTGAAGATTTGCTTCCAGCCGGATTTGAAATAGAAAATGCTCGTATCTCCACTAGAGAAGATACACTTTCTTCAACAAGTGGTTTTTTTGAACCTGATCACATTGACATCAGAGATGATCGTTTACTTTTATTTACTGATTTACCAAGAACTAAAGATCTTCATTATCGCTATGTTGTTAGGGCAGTTACTAAAGGTAAATTTAAACTACCACCAATTAGTGCATCTTGTATGTATGATCCTAGCATTGTAAGCGTTAATGGTCAGGGAGAAATTACAATAGGAGAATAGTCTAGTGTTTAAAGGAAAATTAAAAAGTTGGTTTAAATATTTATCTATCACTATCGGTATTGGCATTATATTTTCTGTTGCCTTTTATTTGATAGTGCTTAAAGCTTATCCTTTTCCTTATCAGGAGATAAAAGCAATTAAGTATTCACAGACTGTTTTTGATAAGGATGGTAATCTCTTACGGGCTTTCCTAGGCCAAGAGGATTCCTGGCTACTTGAAGTTGGTTTAGATGAGATCAATCCTGATTTTATTAAGGCAACCTTAGCAATAGAAGATAAACGCTTTATGAAACATCCCGGCATTGATTTAGCTGCGGTTTTTCGAGCGATTAAACAAAACTTATTAAATAAAAGAATTGTTTCCGGAGCATCAACCATAAGTATGCAAGTTATGAGATTGCTCTCTCCCAAAAAACGTACCCTAGGAAATAAGATCATTGAAACTGTTCATGCAATTCAACTTGAGGCTCTTTATTCAAAAGAAGACATCTTAAAGCTTTATTTTGAGCTAGCCCCTTATGGAGGAAATATTCTTGGTGTAAAAGCAGCCTCTTTCCGTTACTTTAAAAAATACCCTCAAGATTTAAACTTATCAGAATGTGCTCTCCTAGCTGGTTTGCCTCAATCGCCTTCTAGATTTAGACCTGACCGTCATCCAAAGAGAGCAAAAATAAGAAGGAATCAGGTGCTTTTAAGTATGCTTAAGAATGGATACATTAATCAAGCTCAATTTAAAACAGCAAAGGATCAGCCGATTATTGCCGGAACTTTTACTTTTCCCTTTAAAACACCACATTTCACTCGTCAGATTAAAAAAAAATATCCTCAAGAAAATAAAATAGTTACCACCCTTGATTCAGATATTCAACATCTTGCTGAAGATACTCTCAAGAATGCAATTAGACGCTTAAATTCACAAGGTGTAACCAATGGAGCAATAGTTGTTATTGAAAATAAATCCGGAAAGGTTCGAGCTTTAGTCGGTTCAAATGATTTCTTCTCATTTAAGGATTCCGGTCAGATTAACGGTGCATTAAGCTTACGTTGCCCTGGTTCAGCTTTAAAACCATTTACCTATGCCTTAGGCATTGATAAGGGCTTATACACCCCTCAAATGATCCTTGCTGATGTACCAATTCAATATTCAGGATATACACCACTTGATTATGATAAGAAATATCGTGGTCCAGTTACATTAAGAGAAGCTTTAGTCGATTCATTAAATATCCCGGCAGTAGAGGCCTTAGATAAGATTGGTTACAGAAGTCTTTATTTCTTTTTAAAGGATGTTGGAATATCTACTATAAATAAGCTTCCTGAGAATTATGGACTATCATTAACTCTAGGTTCAGGTGAAGTAAATCTTCTTGAGCTAACTAATGCTTATGCAGCTTTAGCAAGAGGAGGAGTGTATCAGCCTTATCAGTTAATTGAGGAAGATAAATCTAATAAAACATCTAGCCGTGTTATCTCTGAAGGAGCTGCTTATATAATTTCTGATATTTTATCTGATTCAACTCGTCTTGAGTCTATAGGTATTTATAGGAATAATAAAATTCATCCTAGAATAGCTTTTAAGACTGGAACTTCTTTTGGGCATAGGGATGCCTGGACAATATCTTATAATCCTGAATACACAGTTGGAGTTTGGTTGGGAAACTTCTCAGCTAAACCTTCAAAGGCTTTAGTAGGAATAGAAGCAGCAACCCCAATAGCAATAAGTATATTTGATCAGCTATGCTCAAAGAAATCTCTCCCTTGGTATGCAAAGCCTAATGAAGTAGGGGAAAGACATGTTTGTGCTTTAAGTGGTGAACCAACTAATGAATTTTGTGAGCATAGCGTAAAAGATTTATTCCTAAAGAATAAAAGCATTGCTAAGGAATGTAGCTTTCATAAAAAAATAGCTATAGACATAAAGACTGAATTATCTCTTGATGATTATGCTAAGCAAGGCAGAGATTATATTGAAGAGGTGTTTGTGATTTGGCCGGATAAGTTGCAATCTTGGATAAGACAGCATAATCCTGAATATCTAGAACCACCTGAATATATGATTGCACCTAAAAGAGTAGTTAATCTTGATAAAAATCGGCCTAGAATTATATCGCCTGCACATAGATGTGAATATTTTCTTTCAAAATCAAATAAATTTAAACAAAAACTTACATTAGTAGCAAATGGCTCATTTGATGCTGATAAGCTATACTGGTTTGTAAATGATAACTTTTTCAGCTCCAGCGAAATAGGAGAAAAACTCTTCTGGACAATGGAGAAGGGGAAACATAAGATAACTTGTGTTGATAAATATGGAAGAAGTTCATTTATAAGGATTGTGGTGAGATGAATCAGAAAGAGAAACCCAAAGGACAAGTAATTCTATATAAGAATAAGGTTGAAGTTCGGCTAGAAGCTGAAACCGTATGGCTTACTCAGGTGCAAATTGCTAAGCTATTTGGCACAAAGCGCCCGGCAATTACTAAACATTTATCTAATATATTCAAATCAAAGGAATTAAGGAAAGATTCAGTATGTTCCATTTTGGAACATACTGCTGCGGATGGAAAGATATATAAGACTAATTTCTATAATCTCGATACCATTATTTCTGTAGGTTATCGTGTTAATTCTGTGCAAGCAACCCATTTTCGCATTTGGGCTACTAATACATTGCGTAAACATCTTGTTGACGGCTATACTCTTAATGAAAAGCGCCTTGCCAAAGATGCAGCTAAGTATAAAGAACTACAGAAAACCATAGCTCTTATTAAAAATGTTGAATCGCTTGCCGATTTGTCAGACGAAGCAAAAGGCATTATTAGAGTAATATCTGATTATACACGTGCTTTAGATATCCTTGATGATTTTGACCATCAGCGTTTAAGAGTTCCCAAAGGTACAAAAAAAGCGATATATGCACTTACCTATGAAAAGGCCTTGGTGATTATTGATGCAATAAAGGAGAAGTTTGGCGGTTCAGACCTTGTAGGGCAAGAAAAAGATAATAGTTTTAAAAGTTCAATAGGCTCAATATACCAGACTTTTGAAAGAATGGATGTATATCCTACAATTCAAAATAAAGCAGCGCATCTATTGTATTTTGTGGTTAAAAATCATAGTTTTGTGGATGGGAATAAGCGTATTGCTGCTGCTTTATTTGTGTGCTTTTTAGCAAAGTGTGGCATTTTGCACAGAAAAGACGGCAGTAAAATTATTGACACTAGCGCCTTAGTAGGGCTTACACTGATGATTGCTTCCAGCCGGCCAAAAGAAAAAGATATAATGATAAAGGTTATTTTGAATCTTTTACAATAGAATCGGGAATTAGGGAAAGGTATATGCCAAAAAAAACAAATAAAAAGAAAACGGAAAAGACAAAGAAAAAAATCCCTCGTAAAGAACTGTGGATACACAAAAGTCCTAAAATATTAAAAAGCATACGAGAGGGGATAAAAGATGTGGAAAAAGGACGTACCACCAGGGTTAAAGATCTGGACAAGTTTTTGAAAGAATTGTAATCATCTAATTGCTTATAAAATCATTGAGATCTGATCTCAACCAATTTTATTTCACCTTCACATAGATGTGAATATTTTCTTTCAAGATCGAATAAATTTGAACAAAAGCTTACATTAGTAGCAAATGGCTCATTTGATGCTGATAGGTTGTATTGGTTTGTGAATGATAACTTCTTCAGCTCAAGTGAGACAGGAGAAAAACTCTTTTGGACAATGGAGAAGGGAAAACATAAGATAACTTGTGTTGATAAGTATGGTAGAAGTTCATTTATAAGGATTGTGGTGAAATGAAGAGTGCTCTCGTAAACCACTTTATTTTTATTGAAAATATACTACTATAGGAGTAATATGTAGGTTCTGTGTGTTAATTAGTCACATACTACAAAGGAGTAGTATATATGTGTAAAAATAGGGATAAATTTATAGGGCAATTTTCTGTGGTAGGGGTTGCTTTTTTGATTTTAGGAAGCAACTAGGTGTTGCTAACAGAATTTAGCTTGACTGGCTATGATATAATTATTGCATTGTGTAAAACGGAAATACTTGCAATATGCTAAAATATGGTTATCTGTAGACAGAAACATTATAATTAGATATAAAAAAAGAGGTATTCATGCCTAATGAAAATCGCGATGAATTGATTAACTTGATAAATTCGCGGATTGAAAATATTCGTCCAAAATTATTAGATCTTGGTCGAAGGAACCCTCTTATCTCTACAAAATTTTCAGACAGATCCCATTCACATGTAAGGGTGGTAGACGAATTACCTCAAGTTTTATTTAATAAACTTATTAGTGACAAAATGTGTTTTGCACCGCTACCTTCTCTAGAAAAAGAACCAAGAGATGAAAATACTGCAGAATTTCAAAAAGCTCTTGCTGATGCTCGAATAACTGACCAATTATATATAGAAACTTTAGACAATATTGACCAAGACTCTAATAATTCCGCAGAAAAGTTAGCTAATGCTGAAAGGGAACTAAAAGATCGTTTAAGAATAGTATTAAAAATGCCTTCTCGACAAACGAAACAAGATCTTTCCATCGTTCAGCATGCTAAAATGCATAATATTTTACCTTCATATGATTTACTTTTGCCAGAAGAAAAAAATGAAGATGGCCGGCATGAAGACAATTTAATTCAAACCCTACTATTACCCGATTTTTTAGATAGAAAATTGACTTCCTTATTAAGTAAGCATAAGACATGGACTCAAGAAACAGGTATAAATGTGCTCCATTCCGCTTTTGGTTTTCTTGAATGGCGTGATGTTGCAGGTAGTAAAAGTTCTTTTGCGCCACTTGTTTTGCTACCTGTTCAAATAGATAAAAAAACTACACGAGAAGGATTTGAATATTGGGTATCTACCCAAGGGGATTCACCTGAAACAAATACGGTACTAGCTGAAAAACTGAAGATTGATTTTGGCATAAACCTCCCTATTTTTAATTCCGAAGTGATGGATCTAGAAACCTACTTTCAAGAAGTGTCAGAAATATGTAAAAGAGAACTTTCCTGGAAAGTGCGAAGACAAATTGCTATAGGAGTTTTTCCCTCAGCCAGGATGGCAATGTACCATGATTTAAACACTGAAGCATGGGATTTTACAAATCACAATATTATTAACGACTTACTAGGATCCGGAAATAACAAAACTACTACCGACACGCCCTTCGCAGAAGAGTATGAAATAGATAATCCTAAAATTGAAGTCAAGGTTCCCTTATTGGTTACAGATACTGATTCTTCTCAATACAGCACTATCGTAGATATTATGGACAATAAGAACATTGCTGTCGAAGGGCCTCCTGGAACAGGAAAATCACAAACTATTGTTAATACAATAGCAGCAGCTTTGTCACAAGGGAAAAAGGTTCTTTTTGTTGCTGAAAAAATGGCAGCGCTAGAAGTTGTAAGATCTCGCTTGGAAGCATGTGAACTTGGTGAATTTTTATTAACGCTACAAGCAAATAGAGCCTCAAAAGAACTCGTTGTTCAATCGCTTAGAAAGCGTCTATCACTACGCAGAGAATCAGATCCATCCACCCTTGATGAAAAAATTCGTCAATTCAAAAGTGTTCGAACTCAAATCAATAAGTACATTGAAGTCGTTTCATCTGTATTCGCTAATACTTCCTTTACTGTATATGAGATTCTTGGATGGGGAATAAAATCACATGAAACTCTAAAAAAACTCAGTCTAATAGAAAATAAATTAAAATTACCGAGCCTAAAAAACCTTAAAAAAGAACAACTTGAATTCATTTCCCATCTTTGTAGTCAAGCTGAAGATTGCTGGAATAAAGCAAACAAATATTCAAAAATCTGGTCAATTATTGAAAAAGAAAACATTGGCCCTTACACATCAGATGAAATATTATTGGCAGCAAAAAATTGTTCTGAAGCGTACGAAAAATGCGAGCAACAGCGTGTACACCTTAAAGAAATTGACCTAAGCGAAAATATAACCAAAGAAACAGCGCAGGAACTAAAAAACTTGTTTAGAATATCCTTAGAATCATATGCAGCATTAGATATATCTTTTATCGAAAAAGTTTCTAACAACAATGCATACGAAAAATTAAAATCATTTTTTAATGAATCGACGAAATTATTAATTTCTAAGGATGAACTCCATAATTTTCTACTTGATCCACTACTTCCAGCACTACCTGAAAAAATTACTGCCTTATCAGAAGCTTTGTCTACGATGGAAATAGCAAAACCCTCTATAAGTGAAGCTGAGGAGAAAATAGACTTACTTAAAGCTGAAATCAATTCAAAGAAAGAAGCACAAAAAATACTGAACATCGTCTCACACCTTTTTGACTCGACCAAAAATCTTCCTGTTCCCTTGATTGTGCCATTTGTAGACATTGCGTCCTCTTTTCCCAAAGACGTGCTTTCCTTAAGAAGAGAGATATTCTTAGCTCCTGAAACAAAAGAAAAAGTCCTTAAAGCATCTGCAATTGCTGAAAAACTATCTGACCAAAAAACTAAATTTAGTGACATATTCCATTCTTTGAAAAATATTGAAAAATTTTTAGCAAAAGAATCTTCAGATATCTTATCGTCATCTGGTATTTTTTCCATTTTTTCCCCAAAATATCGCAAGGCAAAGAAGTTTTACAAAAGCATTATATTGGGCAAATCCTTTAAAAAGAAAACTGCTATCCAAAATTTGAGAGAACTAGTGGAATGGCTTTCGGAAACACAGGAATTTTGCAATAATGCTGATACAAAAGCCATCTTTGAAAATCATTTTGATGGGATTGAAACAAATTTTACTCCTTTTCTGAAGCTACTTACTTTTTATGATAGAATTGATTGTGACCTAAGAGGCCTCGAATGTGCTAATTTGAGAAAGGTTTTGCATGAAACCTCCCTCTCAGTATTCATAAATGTTCCTAAAATAGAAGAAGATCATCCTGTTAGGCATTTAAAAGAAACTAACTACGAAGCATTGAATGAGGTAACAATGTCACTAGAGAACAAACTGTTGTCCTACAAGAATAGCAAAAAGATAATATTAGAAAGCGTAAGCTACTTAAAAACTGATAATTTTCTTGCCCTTGAAGACTATTCTCAATTTACAATCTCATTAATTAAATTCCAAAATGAATGGAATAAGCTAATAACGAATGACTTAATTAAAATTGTTCTAGATACTTATTTTGATAGACCAATCAACCTTCCGGATTCGCTTAAGCTTTCATTTGATCTGCTTAGCAAAATGCAACTTGTCCCGCAAAGCTCTAAAAACTCACTGCTCTCAGTGCTCCTTGATAATCAACTAAAAAAAGGATTAGACATACTTGATTCCGTAGTATCCCGTGATGCTGCTGCCGTTTTAAGCTTGCATGCAATATCAGAGTTAATAAATGTTAACCTGCGACAGCGTTTTGACTCTTTCAGTAACAAAGAAATAAAAGAGTATTTTTACGAGGCCTCTAGAGATAAAGAAGGCTTGATTGCTTTCTCACAGCTTTGCAGCGTCAAAATTGATCTATCTGATGCAGGATATGGCAATGTGGTAGGCTATCTACTGACATTGCCAAGAGGATTGAAAGATCTCTCTGAGGTAGTACATTTATTAATTGGACAATCCTTGGCTAAAGAAACTTATTTGACCTTTGGAGGAATTCTTGCAAGTTATAATGGTGTAAGATTAAATAGTCTACGCAAACGAATAGCAAGCCTTGATAAGCAGATACTACTCCTATCTCGCAAAAGATTGCGAACAGGCTTATTATCAAAAGTATCCCTTCCTACTGGAAGTCGAGCTGGACGGAGGAGTGAGTGGACAGATATGGCTCTTCTGAATAACGAAATGGCAAAAACAAGAAGATACCTACCTGCACGTGAATTAACTAAAAGAGCAAGCAAGGCACTTCTTGAACTAAAACCTTGTTGGATGATGTCTCCGTTAGCCGTAGCACAATACATAGATAAAGGGTCAATAACTTTTGATCTTTTAATCGTTGATGAAGCTTCTCAAATGACTCCTGAAAATGCTCTAGGTGCTATTGTGAGATCTAAGCAAGCTATGGTAGTAGGAGATACAAAACAATTACCTCCAACTAGTTTTTTCAAAAAATTTATTGATAATGATGAAGATGATGATTCTGTAACTGAAGAGTCAATTTTAGAAATGGCAAATTCTGTTTTTAGACCTTCTAGGCGCCTTCGCTGGCACTACAGATCTAAAGATCCTAGTCTTATCGCCTTTTCAAATAAATATGTATATGACAACGATTTGATAGTTTTCCCATCACCAAATATTGATAGAAAAACTAAAGGAGTTTCTCTGCAAAAAATTAATGGCTTATATTCTAATGGTACTAACCCTATCGAAGCATCTGAGATAACAAATGCAGCCATTGAATTTATGCATAGCTACAAAAAAATGTCCTTAGGTATAGTTTTATTAAACCAGAAACAACGAGAACTAGTCGTAGACGAAATGGAATTTGCAATTGCTAGAGACCCAATTGCTCAAGAATATATTGAATATTGGGAAGAACACGGCGATGGATTAGAATCTTTTTTCATCAAAAATCTTGAAAATGTTCAAGGCGATCAAAGAGATGTTATTTATATTGGCACAGTTTATGGACCAGAAAAAGAAAATGCACCAGTTATGCAAAGATTTGGCCCAATAAACGGCATAAGCGGTAAAAGAAGATTGAATGTATTGTTTACGAGGGCTAAACATAAAATTGTAACGTTCTCGTCTATGACAGCTGGAGATATTAAAGTTACCAACCAAAGTAATTTAGGTGTTGCGCTATTAAAACAATGGCTAGAATATTGCGCTTCCGGGCAATTATTAGGTTACGAATTAACACAAAGAAAACCAGATTCTATTTTTGAAGAATACGTCATTACCCAGTTAATATCTATGGGCTGTCAGCCAATCCCTCAAGTAGGAGTAGCAGGCTTTTTTATTGATATTGGCATCAAGCACCCTAAATGGCCTCACGGCTTTATAATGGGAGTAGAATGTGACGGAGCCTCGTATCATTCTTTTAAATCTGCAAGGGATAGAGACAGGTTGAGACAAGAAGTTCTAGAGGGGCTAGGTTGGAATCTATTCCGCATTTGGTCTACCGATTGGTTCTCAGATCCAATCAAAGAAGCTCAAAAACTACGCGAAGCTATTGAAAACAGATTAAAGGAATTACTAACTTTAGAAATTGCTGAGGAAACAAAAGAACAACAAATCATTCAGAAAGAAAAAAATATTTTAAAATCTCCAAAATATAGTAGCGACACTTTAAAAAATGAGGAAAATTTGTTCGTGCAGGAAAACAAAAGCAATGCTAAAGCAAAAAGCGCATCACAGCTAAAAATACCTAATTATGGAACTTGTTCAAAATGTAATAAAAAGTTACACCTAGTTGAAGGACCTTTTGGAGTATATTTAAAATGTTCACATTGTAAGAATACCCAACAAGTTCCAGCTGAGGCAATGAAACAAATTATGATAAAAGATATAAAATGTCCTACGCATAATATTACCCTTCGATTGACTTCTGGGAGAAGAGGACTTTTTATGGGCTGTCCATTATACCCTAGATGTTCTTATACTTGTGCCCCAAAAATAAATTCAGAATTTTTACCGGAATAAGAGGAGGTAAGATTGCCATGGAAAACGATAGCTCAAGCAAAAGAAAGAAAGTTGGCGAAAGTAAAGAAGAAAAATTTAAAAGACTAGCAGAAAAGAGAGTAAATGTTGCCTTACAAAAAATAAGATTGCTTGGAAATCTTGCAAATCCGAGCTATTCTTATTCTCCTGAACAAGTAGAAAAAATAATGGTCGCTTTGACAGCCAGTATAGCTGAAGCTGAAGAAAAATTTCAGAAAGTGCTTGACCGAAATAGAAAAAAATTTGAACTATAAAAGTACTTACTTTTTAATATTTTTTAAAAACCTAAAAAAGAAAGCTAATATCAATGAAACGTTTTTTACGTGATATCTCGGTAGAAGTTGTTGGCGCAATCATTGGTGCCTTTCTAATATCTATTCTATTTTTTACTTTTAGTGATTTCATATTTAAGGCACCTAACTTGAATGGAAAATGGTATGCAATCACCTCAACAGATATAACGCATCATAAACCATTTCAAGGCATGATATTGATTTTTGAAGTTATTATTCATCAGAAAGGAGAAAACATCAGTGGCACTGCTGAAAGAATAGCAGAAATAGTTAAGGGCAACAGATTTGATTATGATTACGAGAAAAGGGTTAGAGTTGAGGTTGATGGCTCCATTGACAGAAATTTTCTTTCAAAAGACAAGGTGAATATTCATTGGCTTGAACATGGAAACAAAAGAGACAGCAGTGCATTTTTTAATATTCTTAGATTCAATGACCATTATATGTTTGGAGAATTCAATTCAACAGTAGCAAACTCACAAGGAAAAGTAGAGTGGGTTCGTGACCTATCAAATCTTAAAAAAATTAAAATTTATACTGAAAGTGCTTTGGATTAATAATGGTAAAAAAAATAATCATTCCTATTGATATGGAGGTGTTTCATGAATGATATAAAAAATATAATCGAGAAAATTAAAAAATTTCGTGATGATCGAGACTGGATGCAATTTCATGACCCTAAAAACATGGCTGTTTCAATCATGCTTGAAGCTTCTGAGTTGTTGGAACATTTTCAATGGAAAACCATTGAAGAAGTGGAGGAATACGCAAAGCAAAATCACGATGAAATCAAAGATGAGATTGCTGATATCGCCCTATACCTCTTTGAATTAGCTGATAATTTAGGTGTTGATTTAACTAGTGCTATGGAACAAAAACTAGCAAAGAATGAAGAGAAATATCCGGTAGAAAAAGCCAGGGGAAAACATACCAAATATAATAAGCTATGATAATTTACCAAAGCACTGTCAAAAAGTTTATAGATGATGTTTTTTCTAATAAAATAGATGAAGAAATTGATAGAGCTTGTTTAAGGGTTATTGGTCGTAGTTTTTTTGAAGCTGAAGGTCGTTCTTGGAGGAATTCCTTAGGATGTATTGAACGAGTTGTCCAAAAAGCAGGCTTGCCAATGAATTGTGGTATTTTGATAGAGTATGTTATACCCTCTACTTTTAAACGAATCGATTTCATTATTTCAGGAAAAGATGAACAAAACAATAGTAATTTTATCATTATTGAACTAAAGCAATGGGAAAAAGCCTCAAGCACCAATAAGGATTCAGTTGTGACTACTCTATTCAGGGGCAATGCCCATTGCGAAGCTACGCATCCATCTTATCAAGCTTATTCGTATAAAATGTTCATGAAAGATTTTAACGAAAATGTTTACAATGGTAATTTATTGCCATCTTCTTGCGCTTATCTTCATAATTATATTGAGAATAATCCTGAACCATTAAAAAATAAAATATATCAAGACATAGTTTTAGATACTCCGTTGTTTTTTAAACATGACAGCGATAAGCTGGCGGATTTCCTTAAAAAGCATGTTGGTAAAGGGTGCGGCGAAAACATTTTATATCAAATTGAAGCGGGTAAGATTCGCCCTAGCAGAAAGTTAATTGATCACGTATGTGGAATGTTTAAAGGCAATAAATCGTTTACTTTGATTGATGAGCAAAAAATTGCTTACGAGAAGGCTATTGACTTAGCTCTGAATGCAACCAAAAAATCTGTTCTAATAATTAAAGGTGGTCCGGGAACGGGTAAGTCGGTTATCTCTATGAATGTTTTAGGAGGTATTTTAAGTGGTGAAAAGAATGTAGCTTTTGTTGCGCCTAATGCATCTTTCAGGGATGTGATGGTTAAAAGTTTGGCGAAGGAAAATAGAATAGCTAGAATTAAGCACTTGTTCAAAGGTTCTGCTTGTTTTCATGATGTCGAGAGTCATGCTTACGACGTGTTAGTTGTCGACGAAGCTCATCGGTTGAAAAATGGAACAGCATACCAATATCGAGGAGATAACCAAATTGAGGATATTATAAAAGCTTCGTTGGTGAGTATATTTTTTATTGATGATAATCAAAGAATACGGCCCGAAGATATTGGAACAATAAGTGAACTGAAAAAAGTCGCAGCTAAATACACAAGAAATATTGAAGAAATCGAATTAACTGCTCAATTTAGATGTTCTGGAGCTGAAGGGTACATTAATTGGCTTGATGATGTTTTACATATTCAACAAACAGCTAATTATGATGGGTGGAATCAACAGGAATTTAATTTCATGATATGTGAAACGCCTCAAGATGTACATTTAAATATAAAGAGGAAGAATAATGCTGGTTGTAAAGCTCGAATGTTGGCTGGTTATGCTTGGACTTGGACAAGTGAACAAGACGGAAATAAAAATGCTCAAGTTGAAGATGTTTCTATAGCAGAACATAATTTTTCGATGCCATGGAACTCACGTTCTATGAGGACGAGTTGGGCCATTGATGACAATGGCGTTAATCAAGTCGGATGCATCCACACATCACAAGGCCTTGAATTTGATTATGTTGGAGTTATTGTAGGTAAAGACTTGATTTTTAATTTGGATAGTTGCGAATACTCTGCTGATTGGCAAAACTATAAAGACGTGGCGGGAAAAAAAGGTTTAAGAAATAATCCTGAAGAGCTAAGTTCTTTAGTAAGAAATATATATAAGATACTAATGAGTAGAGGAATGAAAGGATGTTATGTTTACTTTTGTGATAAGAATGTAGAACGATATTTTCAGCAAAGATTAGATTCTGTTCACATGGATGAACGGCTAATACTTTCTGATATTATTTCTGAAACAGAACAGTCCACTATAGAACATGATATTGAAGAACATCTTAAATATACTGAATATTTACCAGTCTATTCGCTAGAAGCAGCTGCTGGTAACTTTGGGCAAGGTATGAGTAGCCACAAAAAAGGATGGGTTAAGGCAGATATTGGCAAAAAAATAAACCAACGAATGTTTGTGGCAAAAGTAATTGGCCATTCTATGGAACCATTAATACCCGATGATAGTTTTTGTATTTTTCAATGGGGCGTAGAGGGAACTAGACAAAACAAAATTGTTTTAGTACAGCATAGTGGTATATCTGACCCTGAGACGGGTGGAAAATATACTATAAAAAAATACACAAGCAAAAAGAAGGTACTTGAAGATGGATCATGGGAGCATGAAGAAATAACTCTTTTACCTTTAAATCCAGATTACAAACCCGTTAATATTCCAAATTCAGAAGAAGGTGAATTTATGGTAATTGCTGAATTTGATAGTGTTTTAAAGCAAGATAATATATAAAGATAAAGAAAATGATCGAAATCACTATTCAATAATGCTAAAACCAGGCAACATAATGCCGTATATTGAAATGTGTCGCGAAAAAGGGATTAACCTTCAACACGAAATAAATTTTAGGCTAAAAGGGAATTTTTATTCCGGAGCAGATCCCGTTTAAATTTGTCTTGCCAGCCTTATTTTCTTTTAGCTGCTAAGATTAGATGCTGGTACATAAATCTAAAACAAACCTTTTAAGCTTTACCTCACCTATTCATGACTTTGGAATCCAAGCCTTAACCCCTTTATACAATACAAGAATAGCTTTCTCGGTCTCATACCGCATTCTCACCTTAGTCCATGTATATTGGGGTCTAGGATAGGGATAGAAGAAACTGTTTAGAAGCCAAAACATACTTTAAGTCTCAAATCATACCTCGCTACAATTCGCAAAATTACCACCACCAAAAACTCTTTCATTCTTTGCTGCCTTATGTTAATATTCCAATTTGGAATATTACATAATGGAATATATCATATTTCAAGGAGATTATCAATTATGGAAAAAACTTTATATTCAAAAGAACATCAAGTTTTAATTAAACGATTAAAGCAGGCTCGAAACGATGCTAATTTTGATCAAAAAGAAGTAGCTAACTTACTGGGTGTTTCTCAATCCTACATTTCTAAGGTTGAGGCTGGACAACGCCGTATTGACGTAATCCAGTTAAAAAAATTTGCTCAAGTTTACACAAAAAAATTATCTTTCTTTATTAGGTAACATGGATTTAAAAGAATTAACTCAAAAACTAAAAGAAATAAATAAAATGGGCTTTATCAAAACTCATCGTGCTGGTGATACTGGTATTGGAAAAACCCTTGAAGATTTATTAAACATACCTGAAAATAATATACCTCTGCATGATATCCATGGTCTTGCAGAGCTGAAAGCGTACCGTAAAGATGCTAAATCTATGCTTACACTTTTCACTCTCGAACCACTACCAAAAGGCGGAAATAGAGATAGGCTTCTACTAAATAACTTCGGTTATTCCAAAAGAAATAATCAACGTCCGAAAGAATTACACAGCACTCTTTCATGTAAAAGATATAATAACCAAAACTTAAAACTGTCTATTGGTAAAGATAAAATTGCAATCGATGGCAAGAACCATCAGCTAAATATTTACTGGGATATGGATTCCTTAAAAGAAAAGTTTGAAAAGAAATTACCCGCCCTTGTTTATGTTTTAGCTGATAGAAAATTTATAGAAACCTCTGAATATTTCCATTTCAATAGCGCTTGTCTATTGCAAGGTTTTAGTTTTGAATTATTCAAGGCAATGGTAAAAGAAGATCAGATAGTGGTTGATTTTAGAATGTATTACAGGCCAAATGGAACAGTGAGAAATCATGGAACTGGCTTTAGAGTTAAAATTAATAGCTTATACAATTGTTTTAAAACTGAAACTAGATTACTCTAGTTTTTCCTTAAAACAACTACACTTTCCTTCGTCATCGTTTCTTCAAGTTTTCCAACAATATTAGTAGGAGAATTTCTTGCAGGCATTCTTTTACCAGGTATGTTCCGCACAAAAACATCCTCACAAGTAAAACCAATTTTTTCACCTAATTCCGCAATAATGAAATCAGTGGGAATACGTACTTGTTTTACGCATCTATTACCAATAACTAGGCAGAAATATTTTTTTCTTTTTAGTATCGCATAAGACTTCTTTAAACACTCATTTAAACCCATATAAAAGCTTAACACATCTCTCGCTCTTTTTTCATCTTTCTCTTGGATTTTTATCAAGGATTCTCTTAGGTGGGAAGAGTCAAGAGAATGGGTGAGATCACTAGTCGGCTTTCCACCTAATAGTTGATTGTCAACGCTTGATGCATAGTTAGGATCTTCAAAAATGTCAATCCATTGCGCAGATAGTCTTGAAAATTGCCCATACGCCACGGTTGTCCTACTGTCACCGTAAGGAGGAGAGGTTATGATACAATCTATAGAATTATTATGTATTGTGTTAACTCTAGACGTGTCGCCATAAATTGGCTTAGCCCATGTATTTTTATCAACATTATGATAGAACTTTCTCATTCCTTCAATATTTAATTCGGTTTTTTTTCTAAAAATACCGAACACATCAGGGTCATAGTTATCCAACTTATCCTTTTTTATTCGAACTAATTTAAATTCGCCGTTATTTGTGTTTGAAGAAAGTCTAACCGTTTCGCTAAAAGAAACTCTGAAAAAATTTCTTATTTTTTCATTTTTTATTTCACTAATAGCTTTCTTTAGTTTTGCTAATTTTAAAATTACCTTTTCTTTAAACCAAAAATCAACATTATTGAAACTTGGACATTTTAGCTTATCACTTTTTATTTTATCAAATCGGTTAACTAAACTGCAATATTCTTTGAAAAGAATCGAAGGATTTATTTCGGTAGCCTTGGCCTTTGCTAAAAATATTGCTAAAGGATTTAAATCAATCCCATAAGCACTTCTATTCAAGAGTCTGCTCTCAACCAATGTAGTGCCAGAACCGCAAAAAATATCACAAATTGTATCACCTTTCTTGCTGTAGGTTTCCAATAAACGTCTTGCAATTTGAGGAATAAACATTGCAGGATAGCTGTGTAATCCATGAGTATAAGATTTTGTTTTCTCGCCTTTGTAATCCCATGAATAATCAATGCGCCTCTTGAGTCCTGTTTTTTTCGAGTTTTCTTTTTCAACCACACAAGCTAGATTGCGAATTATTTTTACAACTATCCCTCTAATTTCAACCTCTCTCCTATAGATAGGAAACAAAGTGGGGTTTGCTGGTTGCAATCTAAAACGATTTTTCTCTTTATAAAACTTCTTTAGCGTAGCTTGATTTTCATCAATTATAGCAACAACAGTCTGACCATTGTTGGCTATCGCTTGTTTTTTTATGACAACAATATCACCATCAAATATTCCTTCATCAATCATGCTATTACCAACAACGCGTAAGGCATAATAATTTCCAGATCTAGTGACATCGTCTCTGGGGATAGCAATTGTTTCATCGGGCAATTCAATGGCCTCAATTGGTTGACCAGCTGCGATTGTGCCGATTACAGGAATTTCGACAGATTGTGTATTCTTCTTTAATGTTAGCGCTCTTGGTTGATTGTCTTCTTTTCGTAAATATCCCATATTCTGAAGAGCGTTCACATGATAATGAGCCGTGGACACAGAGGTAAGTTTAAGATGACTTTTGATTTCCTCTAGAGACGGGGCATAGTCGTTTTTGGATATATATTTGTTTATATAATCCAGTACTTGTTTTTGGCGTTTAGTAAGCATTTTGGGACTCCTAAATTGTTCTTGATTTTCGATTCATTTTCGATTATATTACACTTTGTTCTAAAGGTCAAGACAAATTCTATCTCTACTCTATAAGACGTATGAAACGTCAAAATTCTTTCATTTTTTTTAAAAATTTTTATTCTTGATGAAACACGATAGAAGCGGTACAATCACAAAATAGGACTTAGTGGCGTTTAAAGCAAGTGTGACTTAACGTCAACCAGTCCCAACAAAGACAAGTTTAGCGGAGAGAAAGAAGTAGAGTATACCAAAATATGAGGCTTACTTTAGTGCTATGCATATAAAAATATCAGATTTTTCAAAATGGAAAAAATGGCTAAATCGAAATGAACTAGCTAATCTTCAATATCCGGGTATTTACGCCTTGGTAATTTCATCAAAGAATTTATCAAATAAGCCTTTTCTATTAATTAAAAAAATTGCATATTTCGGCATGACGAATTCTGCACAAGGATTACGTGGAAGATTGAAGCAATTTGACAACACCATCGTTGGCAAGAGCGGTCATGGTGGCGCAGAAAGATTTTTATTTAGATACAAAAATTATAAAACCCTGACAAAAAATCTATATGTCTCTGTTAACTCTGTTAAATGCGATACAAAATCAAACAAGCCTAAAGATTTATATAAAATGGGAAGGGTTGCGAATTTTGAATATGTTTGTTTCGCTGAATATGCTAGAAAGTTTGGTAATTTACCGGAATTTAACGATAAGGCAAGATCACCAAAAAAATAAAGTCTAACACCTTTATTCAGTAGATATTAAATTAATAATAAGGAGAAAACTATGGAAGATTTTGGAAAATTAAAACAAGTTGATCCTAGATCAATTTGGCCAAATGAAGCTACTGATTTTACCCCTTGGCTTGCTAAAAATATTAATGCATTGGGAGAAAAACTCGGAATGGAGCTAGAACTAAAACAAGAAGAAGCTGAAGTAGGTGATTTTTCTCTTGATCTTCTTGCAAAAGATCTTGGAACAGGCCATCTAGTCGTGATTGAAAACCAATTATCTCATACGGATCACGATCATCTAGGTAAATTATTAACCTATGCTGGTGGATTCAACGCACAAGTTGTAATTTGGATTGCTAAGTCACTTCGCGAAGAACATAGACAGGCTTTAGAGTGGCTCAATCAAGTTACGGGTCCAGATGTGCACTTTTTTGGTGTTGTAATCGAAGTTATACAAATTGACAGTTCCAACCCTGCGTATAATTTCAAACCGATTGTGTTTCCAAATGAGTGGCAAAAATTAAAACGTGCAACATCTAACACAGGTGTATCATCTCGAGGAAAAGCTTATCAACAGTTTTTTCAAAAACTTATTGATACACTTCGTGAAAAACATCATTTTACTGGAGCACGAAAAGCTCAACCTCAAAGTTGGTACTGTTTTTCTTCAGGAATCTCCAGTATTGTTTATAGTGCAAGCTTTGCCCATGGAGGGAGAATACGCACTGAAATTTACATAGATACTGGAGACAAAAACGAAAATGAAAATATATTTGATAACCTCAAGAAAGAACGAGAAAAAATTGAGGAAGAGTTTAAAGAGAGTCTGAGCTGGGAAAAGCTAGATAACAAACGAGCAAGCCGCGTTGCATTATACAGACAAGGCTCGATTGATTCCGGACACGAAGGACTTGAAGAAATAAAAGAGTGGATCATAGAAAGCCTTCTGATATTTAAAAAAGTTTTCCGAAAGAGAGTTCAAAAGCTATTTGAATAATTTGAGCAAATACCAAGGATAGATGCTGAAACACAAAACCTCACTTCTAACGCTCCTTATTTCTTTCATGATCTTACTTATACCACTAAACGCCTCTGCCGAAGTGCTTTTTGGAGAAAAGTATCAGCAAACTCTTCACAAACATTTAACCCGAGCTGAAAAATCAATTACCATTGCCATGTATTTTATTATTTTGGAGCCTAAGGGAGAAGGCCCTATTAATGAGCTGGTTAATGACCTTGTAGATGCTAAAAACCGTGGAGTTTCAGTCAAGGTGCTTCTGGAGAGCTCAAAGCTTAAAGCAAGCCGTCTTGCCTATAAAAAGCTAAAAGAAAATAATATCGCCGTGTATTTTGACACCCCAAAGCAACTTTTGCATATAAAGGGTGTAGCTATTGACGATAGACATCTATTTCTAGGTAGTGCTAACTGGTCACGGGCAGCAATAGAGGATAATAACGAGGCTAGTTATCTTACAAACTCTATGCTTGATGCTATTGTTTTCAGGAAACATGTTGAGAATACTCCTTTTCAAGATAAAGATGCCTTTTTACCTTTAACCAAAGGTGTATCTATTTCTCAGGATTTTCTTCTTTCATCTAAATCAGGCCGAAGGCT